>Ga0307425_1001946_pt1 | contig 11979 bp, 11 predicted proteins | sample SalMarWE160330MG_FD_202152 | JGI IMG/M metagenome (GOLD analysis project Ga0307425, IMG submission 202152) | Salt marsh sediment microbial communities from the Plum Island Ecosystem LTER, Massachusetts, United States - WE1603-30 | ecosystem: Environmental > Aquatic > Marine > Intertidal zone >... | reverse complement strand
AGAACATCAGGAAAAGCGGGCCGGTGAATATGGCCCATAAAACCTGCACGATAATCGTGCTCACCATTTCATCAGAGACTCGCGAACTTTGTTCAAACATGGCACTGGTTACCATGAACATTAAATTCTCCATTAACACTCCCGCAGCAACAACAATTGGCAAAAGCAGGCCGTCACCGACATGTAAAAAGGTAATTGCCCATCGCACGCCGATAAACAGCCATAAATAGGCGGTTAAATAGAGACCGAAAGGCCCTCCGGAAATGATATCCATGAAAAAACCAAAAACAAAAACAATCACCATACTTTCTCGAACTGAACGGAAGATACTTAAATAAATAATAAAGGGGGTTAGAAGATCATAGAATCTTTCAAATAAAGGAATATAGGGCATAATTGTCGTCTGGATGACGATCAGACAAAGGCATATTAAGATATGTAAGCCATACGTCATTGCTCGGGCTCAAATTCTTTCTTTTTGGGGTTCAATACAATCAGAACCTCTTCAAGTTTTTCAAAATCAACATATGGTGTAACGGTCACTTCCTGAAATATCCCGGATTTTGGTTTGATGACAGCGGAGACATACCCTACGGCAAGTCCCTTTGGAAAAACACCGTCCAACCCGGATGAAACGACGATATCACCTATTTCAATATCATGTTTACGCAATACGTATTTAAAGAGACATTGTCCTGCCGTACCACCTTTGATGATGCCTCGCGCTCTGTCTTTTTGTTCTAATGCATCCACTGCGCTGTTATGATCGATAATCAATAAAACTTTCGAATAATTGGCAGATACATCTGTAATTTGTCCTGCGATTCCCTTGGGAACCACAACAGCCATACCTGTTTCAACCCCGTCGTTTTTGCCTTTATCGATAAGAACGGTTTTAAACCAGGGGGAAGGATCCTTGCCGATGACTTCGGCTGAAAGGACGCGATCGGTTATCGTCTTTTCAAAATTCAGCAAATTTCTAAGACGGGAATTGGAAAGCTTAAATTCTTTGAGCTGGATGTTGTTTTCAAAAGCTTTGTTTAATGCTTTTTGAAACTTATCATTCTCTTTGGCAACATTAACCACAAAGAAATAATGTCGCCAAATATCTCTTACAAAACGGATAGTACTGGAGGAAGCTTTTTGAAAAGGAGCGATTAAAGAAATAGCGATCTGTCCAGGTCTATAATAAGAAATATAACGGCGATTGAAAACAGAAAGGAGTATGATGTTGACAGCAATCAGAACGATCACGCCAATAATCATTACCATCTTTTTCGAAAACATGTATCTACGGAATTACAACTTGCTTGAGGATTTCAATGCTATCGAGAGCTACACCAGAGCCAAGCGCCACTGTAAGTAATGGATCCTCGGTTATCGTTATAGGAAGGCTGGTTTCCTCCCTGAGAAGCTTATCCAAATTCTTTAGTAGTGCGCCGCCACCTGTCAATACAATTCCTCTATCGACAATATCGGCAGCCAATTCAGGCGGTGTTTGTTCCAATGCTATTTTGACGGTTTCTACTATGGCATCTATCTGTTCTGAAATTGCCACTCGAATCTCTTCCGAATCAATGGCCAAAATTTTGGGTATTCCTGATGCCAGGTCTCTGCCTTTGACTTCTATGGTTTCAAGATCCTGGGGCTCAGGATATGCATTTCCGATGGTCGTTTTAATGATTTCGGCGGTCCGCTCGCCGATCAACAGGTTATATTTCCGTTTGATATAATGAATAATGGCAGCATCCATTTTATTCCCCGCCACCCGAATGGACCGGCTGTAAACAATTCCTGCAAGAGATATGACCGCAACTTCAGTGGTACCGCCGCCAATATCGACCACCATATTACATATCGGTTCGGTTATGGGAAGGCCAGCCCCGATGGCCGCCGCCATGGGTTCTTCAATCAGAAACACCTCACGCGAACCGGCTGACTCCGCCGATTCCTTAACGGCTCGTTTCTCAACCTGGGTAATTCCGGACGGCACGGCGATCACAATCCTTGGCCGAACAAACGTCCTCCTGTTGTGAACCTTATGGATAAAATGACGGAGCATCGCCTCGGTAACTTCAAAGTCAGCAATAACGCCATCCTGCATAGGTCGAATGGCCACAATGTGACCGGGTGTTCTTCCCAGCATATTCTTGGCTTCAAGCCCAACAGCCAGAACACGGTTTTTCATGCGATCATCCGTTCGGACCGCAACCACCGAGGGTTCATTCAACACAATGCCTTTGCCTTTAACATAAACAAGAGTATTTGCCGTACCCAGATCAATGGCAAGATCACTGGAAAAAAAACCGAGCAGTTTATCTAAAAATAGAGCCATATCCCCTCATCTTCTCACTCTAAAAGTTTACATGTTTGTTCGTTTTAATCTTAACTTTACATTTTTCGGAATCAGCCGGATGTTAAAAGATGTTATAAAATATTTTAAAATATCAAAATTGTTCTATAGTGACAAGAGAATTATCACAATATCCATCTTTTTGATTGATATATATGATTTTTTAAAAAAATGGTATCGAATTGGTAAGAAGCAATATTTATGCCAATTAACACTCTGCTAATCTGTCATTCGCAAAATTTTCCATGACCGCATCATGTAATATCGGTCTGAAAGCTTTTATCCGTTTATTATCCCGAAACGGATGGATGCGATTGGTCAACAGAATAACAATAATTGCTCGATCCAGATCCATCCAAAAAGATGTACCGGTGAACCCGAGATGCCCTACGGTTCTTTTAGAAAAATACCGGCCGCAACTCGAGCCCTTTGAAGATGGGGTGTCAAAACCAAGTGTCCGGCCGTTTTGCTCGTTTAAACTTAAAAAGCGTCGGGTTAAATCGATATCAAATACACCTGTTGAAACAGACCCCCGATATACAACCATCAGCTCGGACAGAAGATCAAGAACATCCCCGGCCGTCCCGAAAAGGCCGGCATGCCCTTCGATGCCGCCCACTGAATATGCATTATCATCATGAACAACACCCTCCAAAAGTATGCCCCGCCACGGACATTTCTCGGTAGCGGCAAATTCTGCATCAGGCGGCATTTTATCAACCGGCAAAAAAAACAGCGCATTAAGGCCCAAAGGGCGATAAATATTTTCCGTAACAAAACGATCCAGTCGAATTCTGGCCACCTCTTCGATCACCCAGCACAGCACCATAAATCCAAGGTCGCTGTATACCACCTGTTGGCCGATCGGGTGGATCAACGGTTCTTTGGCCAGAAGTTCTCTTAAGGCATCTTTTCTTTGTCCGGGTTCTAATTTTTTTACCGATTTATAATAGGGACGATAATCCGGAAATCCTGAGTTATGATACAGCAGATGTTCTACCAGGATCTTTTCTTTGTCGGTGTTCTTAAATAAAGGTAGAATAGACCCCAAATTCTCTTTTAAGGTCAGCCTGGATTGTCGGATCAGCTCCATGACGGCAAGAGTCGTGGCCAAAGGTTTTGTCAAAGAAGCCAGGTCAAAAATCGTTTGTCTGGTCATTTTACGACCGGAAAAGAGATTGGCATCACCGTAAGCTTCAAAAAAAACAACGTTGCGATCCTGCGAAACCAAAAGGACCCCGCCTGGAAACACTTGGTTTGCAACGGCATCTTTCATCAAACGGTTAACATGCTTCATCGTCCCATCGCCCTATTAAGCTTCTTCTTTTGCCACCTATAACACCGTGGCTGGTTCATGAAACAGCAACCGTTGTTTATCGGTATCCAGCGTTGCGTCCAGTCCCATTGGAATTGTCAGATTATGTTCCCCATGGCCCATGTCAAAGCCGGCCAAAATAGGAATATCCGCATCTTCAAAGATATCGTCAAAAACGTCGATGATCTCATTGAGATGGCCACATTCTTTAAAAGCACCGAGAATCAAGCCGGCGATACCGTTGAAACATCCGGCGAGTTTCATCTGTGTCAACATTCTGTCGATGCGGTACGGCATCTCTCCCACATCCTCAAGGAGCAGAATCTTTCCTTTAAGATTCTGAGCATAAGACGTTCCGATCAGATGGCACAACGTGGTCAGGTTCCCACCAACCACAAGCCCTGAACACACTCCCGGCTTGATCACCTTGCCGTCTCCAGGGGTCAATTCAAGTGCTGTAGGGGATGTCAGCGCCGTCTGAAGTGCTGTCAGGGTCTTTTCAGTGGCATTTGCCAAAGTGGTCACCACAGGGCCGTGAAAGGTCACCAGGCCGCATCGGTCAAAAAGCACGGCCAGCAGCGCTGAAATGTCGCTGAACCCCAAAAAGATTTTGGGATGCGCTTGAATGGTTTCAAAGTCGAGAAACGAAAGGATGCGCATACTCCCATATCCGCCCCGTGCACAAGCAATTGCCTTAACTGTTGGATCAGCAAACAGACGATTCACATGATCCGCCCGCAGGGTATCGGTTCCGGCCAAAAATCCATTTTTTTGAAAAATACCTTCACCCAAAAACGTTTGAAATCCCATGGATTCCAGAACCGTTTTCCCTTTCATGAATTTTTCCGGATCAAACGGACCCGCCGGCGCCACAATGCCGATGGTCTCGCCCGACTTCAGGCGCGGGGGCCTAATCGATTTATTGTCACTGGTCAGCATGTCATCTCCGCATTTTACAAACGACGCTGATTGAATAAAACGTTCTTTTTATGTAATCGTCAACATAATTTTGACACTATTCATAAAATCGTAATACGATTTTATGAAATTCCCGAAAGTAAGTTTGAGGGATATTATAAATCATCCCAAAATGTCGCACCTGAATTTTGCATCCAAGATTCATGTCATATCTTGACATAGCCTATCTGAAATGTTAATTGTCTTTTTATCGTCGGGGCGTGGCGCAGTCTGGAAGCGCACTTGAATGGGGTTCAAGGGGTCGGAGGTTCAAATCCTCTCGCCCCGACCATAAACATCAAAGGAACACGGCGGGTTATAACAGCCCGCCGTTTCTTTTATGAGTTAACCAGAATATGGAATTTGATTGTTTAAAAAAGCGCCATCCGGGCTGACTTTTTCACCGAGATAGAGTGGTGTAAGTTTTGGCTGACAGCGTCAAGGTTATGTTCCTGAAGTTCGGCAGGCCAATCTTTACAAAATTCTGACTGGGGCTTATCCGAGTACTCGACTTCAAATATGCCTGCTTCAGACCGTGAGATATTTATAGGGTCATTAAATATCAACTCCTTTTCTTGTGCGGTTATTACAGGGAAACCATAGGGTTCATTGTCGTATTTAAACCCGCCCTTTGTTTTTAATCGGTCAACAACAAACTCCATATGCTTGGCAAGTCTCTTCCGAATTAACTGCCTGGACGAATCAACAATAACATCCTTAATACGGTCAATAATTGTTTCCAGGGTGGGGTCTATTTCGTAACCGATGCTGTTTCTTCCTGAGGCAATTGCGGCGGCGGCTGTTGTACCTGTGCCCAAAAAAGGATCAAGCACAGTATCGCCTTTGACCGAATACATGTTGATCAGTCGATACACAACCTCAAAAGGATAGGCCGCACCCCTTAATCGAGAGTCTTTATCGTTAAGAGTTTGTGGCGTTCCCTTGACATCAAACCATACATCCGAAAACCAGCTATTCCGTTCTTCCCAAAATATGGCACTTGACCGCCGTAACTTTTTATCTTCCTCTTTTTTAAACTCCCGCTTCGGGCCTTTTCTTAGAATTAAAATGTATTCATGTTCCAAAGTCACATAAGCTCCTGCCGGGAGCATGCCTGACCCCATGAACTTGTTGGGTGCATTGGTCTGTTTGCGCCACAATATACAAGGTAGCGCCGAGAAACCAAGTTCCAGAGCACTTTTTAAAATCCTCATATGGTTCGGATAAAGTACAAAATTATCGTTGATGGTTCGGGTTGCATCACCAATGTTGATGCAAGCAAAACCACCGAACTTTAACACCCTGTAAACCTCTTTCCATATAGGGTCCATCACCTGGTGCATTAATTCAAAGGCATTGGCCCCATCTCCTTTTGCCAAAACCTTTTTAACAGATACGCTTTGCCGGGCAAACATTTCATCCCACATTGCAATCATCGGGTAAGGCGGCGATGTTACCATGAGATCAACACTCTTTGAGGGTAAGGTTTCCATATTTTTTGAGTCGGAATATATGACTTTATGATTTGTTTTCATATTGTCGGCCTATATATAATAGCAAATTTGAATTTTGCAGAACTATTGCGCACCTATTTCTCAAAATCAATTGAATTAATCTTTGACTGCCATCGATACAGCGCAGTCCATACCTGATAATAGGCGTCTTGGCGCAAATCATCTCGGGCTGGAAGGATATTGTCCTTGACGTTTGCATAATCAATATCATGGGCGCAGTTTGACAAGTAATCCGCCCAGTCGTTCTTTGAAATTTTCATGCGGTATTGGTAATCGGCATGCTTGATTCCCAAAATTTCAGATTTGTCAGAATAGCCATGTAACTTCTTTGCCAGCCGAATAAGATCATCTTTGCACCGCGACCGGATCATCAGTTCGTCACGTTTGCAATACCTGTCAAACACTGCCGAGAAAAAACCGTCTTTTGTGAAAATCCACATGTTGTTTCCTTTCGTGCATTACATCAGACCTATTTTTGTTTCCTTGCACACCCTAAAATAATTTTAGTTGGCCCTGTTGACTGGCCTTTTTTTTCTCTGAAATTTTTGAACGCGGTCTTGTTTTGCCTGAGTCGCTTATTCGTGCTCTGTTTGTTTCTGAGATTATGGGCTGTGCCTTATTTTTAATAGATTGGGTTGGAAGACCCTTATCAAGTTCAAGAATTGCACGGTGGATGATTTGAACGTAAGGCTCACCGGTTCTGGATTTTTCACGCTCTAAAATTGCCTGGGCTTCCGGCGCCAGCATAAGTTGAATCTGTTTACAACCCTGTGCGAGTTTTCTTTTACGCCAGCGCTCACGTCTCTTTCTATCTGTTTTTCGCCTTTGTTCTATTGTCAACATAACGTTTCCCTTCAACGCCTATAACAAACGTTCTATATAAGCGCTTGCTATAGGCGTTTATATGCAACCTTTTAAACGCTTTATACCAGCCAATTTGATACAGGTCAACACTAAAATAACCCTTTCAATAAAATATGATATAGTGAATATAAGGTTTAATATCGACTATTTATTACATGGTTACAGTATCTTTGGTTTAAAGTTGCAAATATCAAAAGGATAAAATTAAGTTATAACAGATGGTTGTGTAGTATTAGGCCATGTCAAACTTTAAATGTAAGATTGGAGGTTTGATGAATCAGATTCCGTATTTGGGGCTTGCAAGCTCTTCTATTCCGATCAAAAATATAAATAAACTTTGTCCGGTCCTTTCCCTTTAAAACCAGTGGATATAAAAAACCACTTGACATGCCACTTTGTGGCACTATGTTAGGTCTCAAGCTAAAAACTTCTTTAGCAATTCGAAATATGATTTCTTTGACTTTCTCGGTTTTTGTCATTTAAAGCGCTTTTTTCAAATAGACTTAAAACATATCAAAGTATAGGAGGTGCAACTATGAAAAATCAAAAGAGCTTGGCATTACTTGTTGCAACCGTTATGCTTTTTTCCTTTGTTGCAGTTCCCCCGGCCAATGCATTCATAGGTTTGGCAGCTTTATCAGCCGTCCTTGCAGCTTCTTTCGTGTCGGCAGTCCTTGTTAATGAAACTGTCATCAAACCAAACGATGAAGCAATGACGGAGGATGCAAAACTAAAACAGAAGACACAGGATAATTTACAGGCATTAAGCGAACCTTAAAGTAATACCAATATCACTTTTACAAACAAAAAGCCCCTATAGTTTAACCAACTTTAGGGGCTTTTTTTGTCCAAAACAATTTGGATACTCAACATGAATTAACCTGTTTCCAGTTTCTTTTTGCACCGCCGCTCAGCTGTTTTCTGTCTGTTTCCGCCTCGGGACCAAAATAATTGAAACTTATAACGAAAAATGTTATTGATCGATTTAGAAATCTTCCTTTTGGTTAGAGGATTTAAGATGTGACCCCATATATAAGGTGTAAACAACAAAAATTTCCTCTTTGATACAATTTATTTTCTAAAAAAACAGGAGCAAAAAAAATGCCGGAAGAAATAAAGACCATACAAAAACTGATCAACATCCTCATTGACTTTTTTGTAAATTACAGTTTCCAGGTGGTAGGTGCTATTCTTGTTCTTGTCATTGGGGTTTTGGTTGCAAGAGCCGTGTCTTCCTTTGTCTTAAAGCTCTTTGAAAAGAAAGAATTTGATGTTACCCTGTCAAAGTTTATCGCCGCCACAGTCAAGGGCACCATCCTTGGCTTTGCCTTCATTGTCGCCATCGGCAAATTTGGTATCACCATCGCCCCTTTTATCGCAGCACTCGCCGCCATGGCTTTTGGCGCCAGCTTTGCAATTCAGGGCCCCCTGGCAAACTATGGTGCAGGTCTTGTGATTATCCTGACACGACCGTTTGTTGTCGGCAACACCATCAAAGTTTCCGACGTCAGCGGCATCGTGGATGAAGTCAACCTCGGTACCACAATTCTCACAGATGAAGACGGGGTAAAAATAACGATTCCGAACAAACATATCGTGGGTGAGATTATACACAACTCGGAAGAAAGAAAGATCGTGGAAGAAATGGTGGGGATCAGTTATGACAGCAATCCGGAAAAGGCCATCCAGATCATCAGAGAGGCCCTTGAAGCCTTTCAGGACATTTCCAAGGAACCTTTGCCTCAAATCGGGATTCAGGAATTCGGTGATTCTTCAATTAACATCGGGATGCGCTATTGGATACCCACCGATAAATATTTTAAGATACTCTACCAGGTAAACCTATCGATTTATAAACATCTGAAAGAAAATAATATAGAAATTCCGTTTCCACAAAGAGACGTTCATATTGTTTCACGATCTCAGGATGGTCCGCCCCCGGCTTCATAGACTCCAGGTCATCTCAAAAATACATCTAAAGATGGGTCGCGATCATCTTCAAAATGCTCACACAATCCCATGTATGCTTCGCTTTTTCATATATTGCACATGAGGCCTACGGCGTCTCGCACTTTATCCGCCTCTGGCGGGCTTGTCCTTGAAACCTAATCTGCATTTGCAAGATGGCTTGTCGAAAAGTTCAATCGTAATTTTTTAACAAATTTCTACTTCAATTGATGTTGACAATCTGCGCCTTTATTGAATCTTTACTGACATGGAGCAAGGCCAGAGACGCCGGATAATTACGGCGCGGCTGTGCGGCGCTTCCGGGGTTCAAAAAGAGCACTCCCTTTTGTTCAGAAACAGACGGACAATGTAAATGACCAAAGATTACAGCACTAAAACCAGCTTTCGAAGGCACAATATCGAGTCTGTGGATATCATGAATCGCATACAGTAGAACATCACCGACTTCGATCACCTCGGTTTCCGGAAGCTCCCTCAAACCCTCAGTCATATCCATATTACCCCGGACGGCAAATACTGGCGCGATGGATTTTAGGTCGTCCAGAACTTCGGTATTGCCGACATCTCCGGCATGAACAATGAGGTCAACGCCTTTAAGGGCTTTTATCGCCGCCGGCAGGAGAAGGCCGTGGGTGTCCGCAATAACCCCGACAACCATTTCTTTATTTTGTAAATTTACCGTCATTAGCGTCTTTTGTAGAACCAGTACCAATTGAAATGTTCCAGATAGGAGCAGGAGCAACAAACTGATATGTCCCCAAAAATCCGAAAAGCGCAATAATCATTGCTGGGTAAATATTTTTAACTTTTCTTTGGTATCAAGTTTTTCTTTTTTTCTTAGCTTGATCATATCATTTTTCATCTAGAACTTTCCGAACCATAAAAGCCAAATCACGCCTATTAATCGGCTTTTCCATATAGTGACGAATCCCCATCTCCTTTGCTTTATCCTCATCGATTTTTTCACTGAATCCCGTGCATAGAATCGTCGGCATATCAGGACGAGTTTTAAGAATCTCTTTCACCAGCTGGTCACCGGTCATCTGAGGCATGCTCATGTCCGTAATCACCAGATCATACTGATCAGGATTGGCATGGAATGCTTCCAGTGCTTCAACAGGACTTGTCATGGCTTCAATTTTGTAACCCAAACGCTCCAGTCTATATCGTCCAACATCAACCATTGACGCTTCATCATCGACAAACAGTATCCTTTCATTCCCAACAGGAAGTTCTTCTTCAGTTTCAATTTCTTCAACGGCCTCTTTTTCAACCACCTGGAAAAATATGCTGAAAGTGGTTCCTCTCTCTATTTCGCTATCAATTATAAGGCCACCGCCGTGGCTTTTAACAATGCCGTGCACCACAGATAACCCCATGCCAGTACCTTTCCCGATATCCTTTGTTGTGAAATACGGGTCAAAGATTTTGTCCTTGATCTTAGGACTGATCCCCGAACCTGTATCGCTGATCGTCAGCTTAACATAATTCCCCGGCGTCAGGTCAGGATAGAGCCCGGCAGAAACTTCGTCCAAAACAACATTCTTTATTCCAATCTCCAAAATTCCCCCGGTATCCTCCATGGCATGGGCCGCATTGGTGCAAAGGTTGAACATCAGTTGGTGGATCTGGGTAGAATCGGCTAAAATGGTATCGGATGTATCAACGATATCCTGACGTATATCGATATTCATTGGAATCGTTGCCCGTAAAAGTTTGATGGCATCTTGGATGACCGGGACAAGTTTAATGGGTTTTCGTTCTTGATCGGTTTGACGACTGAAGCTAAGCAGCTGCCTTACAACATCTTTGGCGCGAAGACTGGCTTTTAGAATCTCTTCTATATTGACATGCGCCGGGCTCCATTTTGGGATATCATCCAGTGCCAATTCCGTATTGCCGATAATAATCCCGAGAATATTGTTAAAATCATGAGCGATACCACCTGTAAGTGTACCTATGGCCTCCATTTTATGGGCTTGCCGGAGTTGGGTTTCGAATTTCTTTTTATCTTCCTCGGCCTGCTTGCGCTCAATGATTTCCTGCTGCAGTTCCTTGTTCATTGCATGTAAGGACGCCTCCCTGGCCCGAATTTCTGAAGCCATGTCATTAAATCGATTTGCAATTTCTGAAAGCTCCTTGTGATTAATTTCTCCAAATTGATAAGCGAAGTCTCCTTTCGCTACGCGGTCGATTCCTTTTTGTAAAATACTTAAAGGTTTACGCATAAAAATACGCAATAGCACGCCGGTGGTTATTAAAATGATGACCAGCGATCCGGCAAGAATGAGCAGAATTACATTACGGAGCCGTAACAAATCCATCTTGTACGCATCAAGCGAAAGAAATAATTTTGCCCGGCCAATGATTTGCCCCTTATAAACAACGTCTATGGATCTTTCGATACGGTTCTTGCCAACTTTATCTTTACGAGATTTAAAAAGAGTATTATTATAGTGGTCTTTTATCTGAAGCTCATCTATAACCTCGTTTTGCATATAACCGGTGCCGATTCTACTGATCTGTTCATCATCATAGTCCCATATCGGCACCGTCAATACTTTACCGATATTAACGGCGTAATCGTCAGCCTTTTTATTTAGCTCTTTAAGCAAAAATCGAGACTGACTGGTGTAAACATAAATCAACAAAAATCCTTCAAATATAATAATGAGCAAGATGAGACTGACCGTTAATTCTCTGGAGATGGATCGGCTCTTAATATCAAATATCTTTGAAAAAGATTTTTCATTATGCGTTTTGTCCACCAGCCCTTCCTTTCCATCCTGCGAAATAAATTACTTTTGGTTGTAACCGTACTTTTTACAAAATTTTGTGTATGTACCGTCTCTTTTTATTCTGTCTAAAGTTTGCTGCCAGGTTTTTACAATATTGTCCGGTGTTTGAATTGAGAATGCAATATAATTGTCCACGTTCCGGAACGCATAGACAAGTTCCAATTGATTTGGATCAACACCGGCCTGTTTTGCAAGATACGGCGACCACCG
>Ga0307425_1001945_pt1 | contig 11981 bp, 3 predicted proteins | sample SalMarWE160330MG_FD_202152 | JGI IMG/M metagenome (GOLD analysis project Ga0307425, IMG submission 202152) | Salt marsh sediment microbial communities from the Plum Island Ecosystem LTER, Massachusetts, United States - WE1603-30 | ecosystem: Environmental > Aquatic > Marine > Intertidal zone >... | reverse complement strand
TTTGATCTGAAGTATGTACATGCCAGGATCGAGATCTCCTAGGTAAAGCGAGAATTCATGTATGCCCGGAACATGGTATCCCAATTTCTCAACCCTGACTCTTTCTCCGATAACATTGTAAATGATCAGCTCAACATCGGTTCCTGAAACGATATCATACCTGACTGTAGTCATTTCGCTGACAGGATTGGGGTAGGTTGATACAAGTGGGACCATGTGCTGTATGCCTTCTTTATTTTCGATGCCGAGAGGGGCCCAGTCTTCCGGGAGATCCCCCGATTTCAGGGCTGCAATCAGGACTTCTGCCTCTCCAGTATTGTTCCAGCTCTCCTTCATGGACGGGAACCAGTTCAAATCACCCAGCGGGTAATTGTTTACACCGCCTGTATATAATTCAGCATCCGTATACGACAGGTCCGGCAGCGGGGGCCAGTCTGCCTGAACCAGGTTGGTGGCGGTATTGGTCCTCCATATCGGTTGGGCAGAACCGCCGTTGGGATCTCCGGGTTTTGCGTTGGTTACGATAAAATCAATCCAATCAGGCACTATATCCTGGTTGTTCGCAAAATCAGGAGCCTTATCGTACCAGGTACCTTCATTGAAATAGGGATAAGCTGCGTCATCATTAAACATGGCCTGGGTCCGGCTGTTCATTTTAATCATCTGGCTGGCCCATTCCTCATTGATCGAGTCAGGGATTGGAGCCAAATCATCATTGAACATATCCGTGAAGCGGCTGTCCCACCAGGCATTGTTCTTATCCACCAGGATCTTCCGGTCGGCATCAGAAGCAACGGGATAGGTTCCGTACCAATAGCTATCGATCCAGGAAGATTCAAGTGTATCTACATTGATGATTCCCTTCGGCAGTTTGTCTTCATCTTCATAGAAGGGATAGAAACCAGGATAATCCGGTACCAAACCTGTATTCATAAAGATATTGTTTGTTACCACATGCTCTGCCTGTGAAAAAAATAGAAAGGGATTGTTAGTGGCATTCACAACCGTGTTGTGGTTAAAATATACAAAACTCGGTCCGACGTTCGGACGGGCGATCATGAAGTTTCCGGAATTCAGGATGGTATTGTTTTCGAACCAAACCGTATCCGCCGGCTCGTCCCCATCAACGATATTCCCTTTCTCCAGGCTTGCTTCGCGCCCTATGTTCATGATCAGGCAATCGGTCACCTTAATGGTAACATGGGCCGCAAAATTTGATAGCCAGGTCCAGTTGCTCAATTCAACCACACAATTCTTGAACTCGGTTCTGCAGTTGTCGGCTACAGCCCGGAACAATTGCCTGTCCTCCGTGTCGTTTATAACACCCAGGAGAAGATACTGATTCTCCATATAGAAGGTTCCGCCTCTCAGATTGTAAAAGCCCTTAAGAAAGGTTCCCGTAGGATCCAGGGATTTGAAATGCACCGGAGGCATATCGGTTCCCGGTGGAGCCACAATCCTTACATTTCCTACGGTAGCATCAATGACTGACGGGCGATCATAAATATAAGCCTGCCCCCGAAGGGTTTCATAGACCCGGTTGGGATTGGCCCGGTCTCCGTTCGCAAGTGTATCGCCCATTATTGCGTAGAACAGGGTATTCAAATAGCCCGGTGCCATACTCGAGGGTTTTACCACCACGGTGTCCCCTTTTTCCTCGAGGATCACATCGGACCATTGCTGGGGTATCGGTGCCTGTGCAAAGAGTTTACCCGCCAGGCATGCAATAGTCAGGATAAAACCAGCAAATTGTAAATTGTATCTCATTGTGTTAGTTATTAATTATTGATTTAAATGATTTCTTTGAACAGGGTTTAATCAGGTGTGTGAATGGGAACTTTTCCCGAACGGCCGGTTAAAATTGGCTTCGCAGTTAACATTTTCTTCGGTCTCCTTTTCGTTTGGGGCGATCCCCTGTGATTACCTGAGTGAATCGCTAAAAAAAAGTACCTCGCCCTGGAATTCTCATACCGGTTCTCATATTCTACTCCTTTCTGTTCTCGTATGTTGTTTCGACGGACATGCCCTGTCCAGGCAATTCCGTAATCAAATTGTGGCCAGATTATTTTTTAAGCATTATTTTGTCAACCTGATTCCCAGTTGGAATTGTCTGCCGGAATACCTTGTCAATATGGTCGTTTCCCCTTTGTTCGGGTAGAACCTGTACTGGCTGTAAGGCACATTCGTAAAATTGATCGCATTGAAGAACACCTCCAGGGCGACTGTCTTGAGAGGGATACGCTGCTTCATCACAAAATCAAATTTGTACACATCGTTGGTGTAGGTGTTGTTTTCGACCCTTTCCGCAACATTGCTGATCACATTGCCCTGGAACCTGAATGACGCCCTGGCTGAAAATCCCTTATAGTCGTATCCCAGGGAAACATTGGCAATGTCATTGGCCTGATGTAGAAGCCGGTTTGTGTAAACCGTATCATTTTCAACCAGCTCAAAATAGGGGAAAGTGGGAATGAAATTGCTTTTGACCCTGTGCTGGGGGTAGTCTGTTTCCGACCACACATGGGTGTAATTTATATTAAAGACCAGCCCGTTAAAAGGAACCGGCAGGTAAATGAGATTGGATTGCCATTCGAGCTCCAGTCCTTTCAGATAGGCATCGTTGGGATTGTTGATATAGAAATCCATCGTACCCTGGGCCAGTGAGGGAAACTGTTCCGTGGGAATGGTGTTGATGATTGTAGTATCCGGGATGTTCGTGAGCAGTGTGGGTTGTGGATAGAACACGCCTTCGATGGTTTTGATAAAGCCCCCTATGGTCACCAGGCCCAGCTTCCGGGAGTAGAAGGTGAAATTGGCATCCAGATTCTTTGAAAGTGCCGGTGCGATATTGGGATTCCCGGCGCTGCTCCCTCCTCCGACCTGGTCATAATAGACTGAGGGTACGGCATAATTGTAATCGGGCCGGCTCAGGGTCTGGTTATAGGAAAAACGGATATTCAACCAGTCGGTGACCTTCAGGCGCGCATGCAAATGGGGAAGCAGGTTGCTGTGTGTGACAGGCCTGTTAATGGTATCCCGTATGTGATAGGAATTTTTCGACACGTTGGCGACCTCCATGGCTGAATAATTGTTGGTCAGGCTTTCATAACGTGCCCCCGCTATGATGATCAACCTGCTCCAGAGGTTAGCCTCCGCCATCAGGTAGCCTGCAAGAAGCCTTTCGCCCCCCCAGTAATCCTCCATCCATTGCATCTGCTGTACCTGCAGGGTTGAATAATCCATCAGATCCAGGGCCATGTGGTCCATGTAATCCACATTGAGCACGTAGGGCAGGTCATAGTACCCCTGATTGTTCAGGAAGCCTCCGTTGGTCTGATAGTTGTAATCCCGGAAAATTGGGAATGTCAGCTCATTCTCATAATCGTCGAACCCGACGGATGCCAGCCAATCAGCCATAGGGGCCTGGATGGGACCGGGTGTAATATCATCTCCATACCGCCCTGAGGATTTGTCGTACATACGTTCCATGCCCCTGTATTTCCCGCCTGCTTTGAGTTTGACGGATATTTGATCCGTTATTTTCAGAGGAGCCTCCAGGTTCAGATCCGCGATGACCTGGTCCTCCTTGTAAGTTTCCGGCTCCCAGGTAAAACTGTGGAGCCTCACATCCTTCCAGAAATCAGGCACTTCAGCATCGTAGACCTCCCAGGGTTCCATAACCAGCAACCTGGCATTAGATAAAGAATCCGGGATGAATGCACCTATGCTGGAATTGAAAGAGTAGTTATACTTAAACTCGGCTTCCCGGTCGATGGAGATATAGGATGCACTGGCATCCAGCTTAACGATTCCGATCTGCTGTTCGTAACGGAGTGAATTATTGAAAAGAAGGGTTTTGGACCCGGAGTGGTTCAGATTTATTCCCCGGCTGTAACGTACCGCGTTAATGTTATCTACATAGCTGAGGTTGTCAGGAGTGGAGTGGTTGAACATGTTGGAGAGGATCAATTTTCCCTTGGGCAGTTTAAGATCTAGGATCAGACTGCCCCCGAAGCTTTGGGAAGTGTTTACCTGATCCACGGCTCTTAATTCTGAGAAAATATACTCCGTTTCCGTCAGCGAGTTGTAGCTGATTGAGACCTGGTCATCACCCCCTTTGTACTTATCGTAATTGAAACTCATGGAGGCTCCGAACTTATTGTCAAAGAACCGGTTGCTTGCATCCACCCAGACTTTGAAGTCCCCCATGTATTTCTCCTGCTGGTTGTAAGTCCCCTGTGTCATTACATAATAATGAAGGCCTTCCTGCGCCTCACCCAGGGTCAGGTTCACCACCCCACCGATGGCATCCGCATCCATGTCGGGCGTCAGCGTTTTATACACCTCGATCCCGGAAAGCATATTTGCGGAGATCATATCAATGCTTGTGGCCCTGTTCTTGGCCTCGGTGGAGGGCATCTCAACCCCGTTGATCAGGATCTTGTTCATCTTTGGCTGGATGCCCCGGATCACGATCTGGGACCCATCCAGGTGTATACCCGGAAGCCGGCTGACGGCTTCCGCAGCATTCTGGTCGGGCAGCTCTTTGATACGTTCGGAAGAGACTACATTGACGATCTGGTTTGATTGAAGCTGCCGGTTCACCGCGGCGAGCTGTCCCCTGGCCTGCATGGTAACCACAACCTCTTTCCCCATAATGCTCGTAATGATAAGATTCACATTCAACTCTGTGATCTGCCCGTCTTCCACGGTAACCGTTTCCTCCCGGGTACCATAGCCTATATAGGAGATCTGAAGGGTATAGGTCCCGGCTTTTAGGACCAGTGTATATTCTCCGTTATAATCGGTAATCGTACCCGTTGTGGTCCCTTTGACAACAACGGCAGCCGATAGCAAGGGTTCATTGTCATCGCTTCCCGCGACCACTCCCTTGACAGTTCCCTGGCTGTAAAGTGACGCGGATGAGAAGAGAAGGATAAACAGAAAGCCTGTAAAACCCGAAATTCTCAACATTTCCCTGACGGTGGTTGGTATGCTTAGAATCATAGCTTTGGTTTTGTGGTAGAGTTCGGGATAAAAGTACTGTATAACAAATTACACATTGGTACTCATTCTTCCCAGAATGCATATACAGTTTTTCCAAAGCCACACCGTAAAGCAAAAATCACTTGTAAACAATCATTCTTTACGTATCTTACCTGCCGTCTTTTAAAAAGAATGTGTTTCGAAAACTCCGGCAATTGACATAAACACCGTGAAATGTTTAATATGATGAAATTAATCAGAAGGACAAGCAAAGTGGGAGACCTCAGAAAAAACAGCAGTGCCTTCGTAGCTGCTGCGGTTCTGTTAATGTTCCTCTCCCGCGCTGTTTCAGGCCAGCTTGAAGTATTTGATAAAAATCCCAACTATCTGATTTACAATGGAGAACCTATGTTTTTAATAGGATCCGGTGATGTAAACAACTTCTATTATGAACATCAGCGGATAGATGAAACCTATCCTGATACCGTTAAATCTTACGGGGGAAATCACTTCTGGATGATGCTGGGATTCACCACACGCACTCCCTGGAGCTTTGCCAGCGATGCCCCCCAGACTGTTTACGACAATTTGAGGAAAGTATGCCTTCGAGCAAAAGAATTGGGTATAATCGTCGGGCTTATCCCCTTCGGGTATAATGTTTATGCCTACCCGGGGATAAGTTGTTTCGATGCGTCATGCTGCGGGGGACCCCTTCACAATTTTGAACGTAAGTCAGACGCAAAAAACCATGGGTTCAGGTATGTCCCGTACGGTTTTCTCGAAATGGCCGATCCCGGCGTAGATGATCCGGAAGTGGCGGAGGCCCGCAAAGGTGCACTGAACATCATGAGAAGGATGGTAGAAGCCACATGGGATCTGCCGAATGTTTATTACAACCCCATGTGGGAACCCGGAACCAGGTACTTCTGGAAACAGGATCCATGCAAAACCGGGAAATGGATAAAATGGTTCTCGGATTATGTTAAAAACACGGGCAGGGAACTTGCTGCCCAAAGTGGCGGTGCTTTCCGCAATCTTATCGCCGTGGAGCTGACCTGCACGCCGGAACTTGCCGGTGAGATGAACGTCGATTTTGTCGTCGACGAGGACGGAAATGCCCAAAAGGTAGATGGCATACCTTACGTTTATTTGAGCTGTGACGCGTATTTTCGGGGAACGGTACCCGGCACATCTAAGGATTCCTGCTGGAATGAGGATTGCGAACCCAGGGCAGCCCTGGATTTCATGAGAAGTGAAATGATCAGGGGTATTGCGGGGGTAGCTTCCGTATGGAAAGTAAATCCGGAAGAAAAGGTTTATATGAAAGTGCTGAGCGAGTTCTGCGCTACCATAGACGACTGGTGTGACGAGCCTGGCCGGGAAATCACCGACGAAACTGTCCCCCCCGTGACCGCAATGCCCGGAGGATCATACCATGACATTTCTCCGGGTAACCTCTGCCCGGACTGAAAAAGGGGCATTCGCACCTGGTCCTGTTTTCAACGCTGGTGTTCCCGGGGCTGGATGACGAAGCGATTCCCAAACCAGGTTATGTCCATCGTTGAGTTTGTCGTAAGGTGTATTTGAAAAGGAGGGGCAGCACAGATTTCAAGATGCTTTGGATTCGTGTTTTTTGAAATACTCGGAGGGGTTCATACCGTACAATTCCTTGAAACACTTTCTGAAATAGGCAACCTGCAGAAAGCCTACAGCATAAGCTGCCTCTGCAATATTCAAATGGTCCTGTGTAATCAACTGTGCTGCTCTTTTCAAACGAATGTTTCTGATGAATTCCTTGACAGTCATATTCGTTAAAGCTGCAATCTTTCTGTAGAGCTGTGTTGTGCTAACCCCAACCTCCCGGGTGATCTTAGTTATTCCAAAATAGGGATCAGAAATATTTTCTTCCACAATGGAGACAAGTTTCATAAGAAACCTATCATCGGGAGAGTTTGTGGCAGTATGGTTGGGCTCCATGATACTTTCTCGGGTGAATTTATCACGCAGCAACCGCCGGGTAGCCAGCATCTGATCAACTTTGATCTTAAGCAGACATGGATCAAAGGGCTTGGAGATGTATTCATCCGCACCTACCAGAATTCCCTCTTTCTCATGTTGTTTGGAGGAGAGAGCCGTCAATAGAATTACGGGGATATGAGAGGTGCGGAAATCATTTTTTATCTTCCTGCAAAGTTTATTCCCGTCCATTTTTGGCATTAACACATCACTGATGATGATGTTTGGGATTACTTGCACGGCTAGTTCCAGGCCTTGTTCTCCGTTCTCAGCTGTAAGAACAACATACTCCTCTTCAAAAATCGATCTAATGAATTCAAGGAGGTCCCTGTCATCTTCCAGTATAAGGAGGACCGGGAGTTCACAGTCGGCCAGATGATCATGTGTTTGTGCACCGGTGCTGGATTTTAACTTCGTTGCCGGGTCGGTCTTCAATGCGGGAAGGAGGATTTTAAGCTCTGTCCCAACACCCTCCTTACTCTTCAGTTGAATCTTTCCCTTGTGAATCTCAATGAGTTCTTTGGTAAGCGAAAGTCCTATTCCAGAACCTTTGCTGGCTCCTTTTTCGGCAGATTCTCCCTGGTAGTACCTGTCAAATATATTTCCAACCTTGCTTTCTGCTATTCCAGTTCCTGTATCCTGAATCACAATCTGAACATATTCACCGGAGACGGCTGATGTCTCCTCCTGGAATTCTGTATTCATCTGGTATGTCAGTGATACAGCCACCTTAATGGTCCCTCCTGCAGGGGTATGCTTAAAAGCATTTGACAGCAGGTTGAACATCACCTTTTCTATCTTATCGGGATCGAAGTAGATTAGGATCTGGTCCAGCACAGAATAGAACTCCAGCTTGACCTGATTCTGTTCCGACATCTCCTTAAACATAAAAAGCTGGTTCTTCAGGAATGTTACAATATCACCCTTGGAGAGCTCCAGCCTGAGTTTGCCCGCTTCTATTTTTCTGAAATCAAGCAGCTGATCGATAAGTTTCCCCAGGCGCACGGCATTTCGATAAACAACTTCAAGGTCCTTCAGAATCTGCTCCTTGGAAAGCACAGAGTTTCTAATGCGGGTAAGGGGACTTATAATTAATGATACGGGTGTACGTATTTCATGCGAAATGTTGGTGAAAAACTGGAATTTCATCATATCGATCTTGTGCAGCTCCTTTGACTGCACTCGTTCAATGACCAGTTTATTCTTAAGTTGTTCTCTTTTAATAAAGAAAAGGATAATCAAGTAGATGATCAATGCAATACCGCCCATGATTAGAAGTTTGAAAAACAGCGTCATATGGAAAGGAGGGATGATGGTGATCCCTAGGGAGGTGCCAGTTTCATTCCATACCCCATCGTTATTGGCAGCTTTTACCCTGAAAACATAGGTCCCGGGATCCAGGTTGGTGTAGGTGGCCGTTCGATTTGAGCCAACATAGTTCCATTCATTTTCAAATCCCTCCAGCATATATGCATAGATGTTTTTTGAGCTGCTCATATAATTAAGTGCCACGTAATCAAAAGTCAGGACCGCATACTTATAATCGACCTTTATTTCGCTGGTTTCACTTATGGATTTTTTAAGGATCGTTTTCCCTTCAAATTCTTTTCCAATAGGCACAGGTTTATTGAAGATTCTAAAATCCGTTATAATTACGGGTGGAGACGTCCGGTTCTCATTAAGCTGATCAGGCAGGAAACAGGTGATTCCATTCTGTCCACCGAAGAGCAATTCTCCTGAAGCGCATTTACAGTAAGCTCCGTAATAAAACTTATCCCCCTGCAGCCCATCTTCCATCCTGTAGTTCTTGAATTCTTCCGACTCAGGATCAAACCTTGACAGACCTTTCGAGGTGCTTAACCAGAGATATCCGGACTGGTCCTCGAGTATTCCAATGACCTGGTTTGAAGGTAATCCCTGCGGCGATTTGTATCTTTTGACAACTCCCTGAGAAATGTCAAACTGCATCAATCCGTCGTTCCGGTCCGATCCGATCCATATCCTGCCGTCGCTGTCCTGGAATATGCAACGCCCGTTTGTTTCATATCGCCTAATTTCTCCCCCTGGTGACATCACTCTCAAGCCTGACTTGATCGTAAAGAAAAACAGATTTCTGTCCTTGTCTTCATAGATGACGTATATCCCCTGCTGGATATGCAGGCTGTCCTTATAATGAATGAAAATATTTTCTCCGGGATCGAAACGATCCAGGCCGTTGGAAGTGCCAATCCAGAGATTGGCCGAGCGGTCAAAATGCAAGGCCCAGGCTGAGACTCCGGAAAGGCTGTTTTTTTCATCCGGGTCATGGGTGTAGTGGATGAACCTGTTCTGCTTCACGATGTAGTGATCCAACCCTCCATGAAAGGTACCGATCCAGTAGTTGCCTTCCTTATCCTGAACGATTGATTTTATGCAGTTCGTGCTAAGTGAGTTCTCATTGTCTTCATCATGAGTCAGATATCTGAAGGCACCCTGTTGTTTGTCAAGGATGTTGACTCCCCCGGATTCAGTACCAACCAGTAGTTTTCCATCATCTGTCTCTGTAATGACGTAAACTTCAGGATCATTCAGGGACCTGTTGTTATTTACTGCAGCCTTGATATGCCGGAAAGTCATTTTCTTGAGATTGGCGTAGCTTATCCCGTTGCGTGATGCAATCCAGATGTCACCTTCCCGGTCTTCGAATATCTGGTAGATGGAATTATGACACAGGCTGCTCTGTTCCTGCAGGTTGTGAACATAGTGGTGAATTACGCGAAATTTTTCGTCAAGGATATAGATTCCACCACGTGTGCCCAACCACAGCTCTCCCGCTCCTGTCCTGTGTATGGCTCGTACCGTATAACTACGTTGATAATCAGGATCAGGAAGAATTCTTTTCACATTCAGCGCAACCGGATCAAGGACCAGTAATCCATTGCTATAGGTCCCAACCAGGATACTGCCCTCCCGGTCTCCATATATTTCAACAACACTGATGATCTGAGAAGAGTATGATGTGTTTTTCAACTGGAGTACATTTTTTGTGAATTCCCCGGATTCAAGGTTGTATAGGTCCATTCCTCTGGTGGATCCGATCCACAGCCTGTTCCGCGAGTCATGAAAAACCGCCTGAACGGTATCACCGGATAGAGAGATCTTTGAGGCCCCGCTTTGCTGTATCCAGTGAAATACACGGGTCTCCGGGTCAAACCGGTTCAAACCATTTTCTGTTCCCAACCAAAGTGCGCCCGAGGAGTCCGAAGTAATGGAATAAACCCGATTGCTGCTGATTCTCGTCTTCGTCGTGTCCTCTCTGCCGAAATGAATAAAGCGATCCAGATCCCGGTCGTAAAGGGCCAGGCCTGCATCGTCGGTTCCGACCCATAACCTTGATTTGTCGTCCAGCAGAAAGCAATTGACGGATGAAGTGGATTTTTCATCGAAAGATTTTTCAAACTCATAGTTCCGGAACGAGTACCCATCAAACCTGGATACCCCTCTCTCAGTCCCTACCCAGATCCATCCCAGATCATCCTGGCAGAATGCGGTAACCCTGCTGTCTGGCAAACCATCCTCCAGGTGATAATTCTGAAAACGCATATTCACCTGCCCAACTACAGTGATACAGGCAGATAAAATAATCAGGGCGAAAATCGATGCTTTCAAGAGAAGACGCATAAAACTGTATGCTAATCCGAATACAAAACTGTTATTTTTACAACGTAAAAATCAGGGTAAATCTTCAAAACACCTACTATTTTTTAAAAATGGGAACAGGCATGCTTCTTCTCCAGGCCATTACTTTGTGAGCCAGTTCTTTTGCTTTTTCGGTTTCCCTGTCAATTAAATTGTTTTTTTCACCGGGATCCGCGATTAGGTTATATAATCGGGCATCCGTAGAATCCGTATTTATTAATAATTTCCAGTCGCCCTCCCTGATTGCGAGATCCGGCGAAATAAAGTTTTTATTCCCCGGCAGTTCTGTTTCACTGAGAGCGCTGGAGTAATCCCACATTACAGGTTGGGTGACATGAACAGGATTGCCCAACAATGCATAGCTTTTATCAATTCCATCGAGATTTCTGGGATAATCAATATTCAATATTGCACACAACGATGGAAACAAATCCATGGCAGCCAGAACTGTGGTTGAGTCAGTACAAGAAGAGGGTATATGATCTTTCCACTGGATAATAAAAGGCATTCGGATACCGCCCTCAAACAGACTTTTTTTCCTTCCGGAAAACTCGCCGGTAAATCCCGGAGGATAGAGCTGTCCCCCATAGTTTTCAGGATAATTCTCTCGTTTATAATAGAATGGCGAGTCGGTTGGCCCGTTATCGCTCGTAAATATAATTATCGTATTTTCAAGTAACTCCATATTATCCAATTCGTTAATAAAACGACCGATTTGATGATCAAGTTCTTCCAAAACTGCCAGGAATTTTTGTTCATAAGGATTTGAAGTAAATGATTGATATTTTTTTTGAGCAGATGGTTCAGGAAGGTGAGGATCGTGAACATCATTTGGACACAAGTTAATAAAAAAGGATTTTTCCTTATTGTCCTTAATAAATGCTATGGCGCTGTCAATGTAAATGCTGGTGGATATATTTTTTTTTGCCCAGATAATGTTACCCCTGTCTAACCTGGCACTTTGTTCGGATAGGTTATCCTCAGGAAACAATACTCTGTTGCCTATTCCTTCAAAACTAACGAGTGATTTATCAAAGCCATATTCACTGACAGGAGGAACATTACCGATATCACGTCCCCCACCCATGTGCCATTTGCCAAAATGTCCCGTGGAATAACCATTTTTCTGAAGAGTCCTTGCCAAAGTAGGTGCTGACGGATCAAGAAAATCAGCCAAAGCATGCTCTTTATTATATTCAGCATTTCCCAACCGGGTATGGATTTTATAACGCATTGGATATTGCCCCGTATTCAAAGCTACTCTGGAAGGAGAACATATGGGTGCATTGGCGTAGAAATTA
>Ga0307425_1001944_pt1 | contig 11982 bp, 17 predicted proteins | sample SalMarWE160330MG_FD_202152 | JGI IMG/M metagenome (GOLD analysis project Ga0307425, IMG submission 202152) | Salt marsh sediment microbial communities from the Plum Island Ecosystem LTER, Massachusetts, United States - WE1603-30 | ecosystem: Environmental > Aquatic > Marine > Intertidal zone >... | reverse complement strand
CGCACCCCCATCCTTACCCTGGAGTCCCAGCGGCCGCTGACAGATTTTGCCGCGGTGGCCTTCTCCATCTCCTTTGAGGCCGATTATCCTAACGTGCTGCAACTCCTGACCGGGGCGGGCCTCCCCTTAACCGCCGCCGCACGCCGCCCCGGCGACCCCCTGATCCTGGCCGGCGGGGTGGCCACCTTCCTCAACCCCGAACCCCTGGCCCCCTTCGTGGATGCCTTCTTCCTGGGCGAAGGCGAAGCCGGCGCCATCCCCTTCTTCGAGTTTTTGGCCGCCGGGGCCCCGGCCCCGGATCGGGCCGCCTTGCTAAAGGACCTGGCCCGCACCGTCCCCGGCGCTTACGTGCCCGCCGGATACCGGCCCCGCTACCACCCCGACGGCACCCTGGCCGCCTTTGACCCCGCCCCGGGCTTTCCGCCGTCCGTAGCCGCCCCCCATCTGCCGGAGCTGGCCCCCTACCCTACCCACAGCCATCTCCTGGCCCCCCAGAGCGAGTGGGGCGAAATGTTCCTGGTGGAGACCGGCCGGGGCTGCTCCCGGGGCTGCCGCTTCTGCGCCGCCGGCTTTGTCTATCGCCCTCCCCGGGAGCGTCCCCTGGAAGTGCTCTGGACCCAGGCGGCCCAAGGGATAAAGGCCCGGCGCAAGATCGGCCTGATGGGCGCCGCGGTCAGCGACCACCCTGATCTACAAGACCTCTGCCGCCAAATCCTGGCTGCCGGGGGCGCCCTGGGCATCAGCTCGCTTCGGGCCGACTCCGCCGACGCCGAGCTCTTTCAACTCCTGGCCGCCGGCGGGGTGCGCAGCATCGCCCTGGCCCCCGAGGCCGGCAGCGACCGCCTGCGCCGCGTCCTGAACAAGGGCCTCTCACAAGACGACCTGGCCCGGGCCGTCGTGGACTTGAGCCAGGCCGGCATCCCCCAGCTCCGCCTCTACTTCATGGTGGGCCTGCCCACCGAGACCATAGACGACGTGGCCGACATCCCCCGCCTGGTGCGACATCTGCAACACGTGGTCACCAAGGCCAGCCGGGGGAAAAAGCACTTAGGCCTCATCACCCTGAGCCTTTCCTCCTTTGTGCCCAAGCCCTTCACCCCCTTCCAGTGGACGCCTTTTATGGAGGTGGCGGAGCTGAAAAAGCGCCTGAAACACATCACCCGGGAATTCCACGGGGTGAAATCCGTACGGGTCCACACCGACCTGCCCAAATGGGCCTATGTCCAGGCCTTGCTGGCCCGGGGGGACCGCCGGGTGGCCGATCTCCTCGTCGCGGCCCACGCCCGGGGCTGGACCCGGGCCCTTACCGAAAACCCCATCAACCCGGATTTCTTCACCCTGCGGCAACGCCGCCCCGACGAACTCTTCCCCTGGGACTTCATCGACCACGGCCTGAAGAAAGATTACCTCTGGGAGGAATACCAGCGGGCCTTGGAAGGGAAAGAAACCCCACCCTGCCAGCCGGAGGTGTGCAGCCGCTGCGGGGTCTGCGCCGGAGAGGAGAAGGATTGATGCGTGGGGGAGGAGGCAAAGGGCTTTTTCGTAAGTGGCCCTTCCCCCCTCCCCCACACCTCCACCCCCAATCCCTTTATTTTGGTGGCACAGGCGTCTCGCCTGTGCTACTGTCGATACTGCGGACAGAAAAGCGATTCTTGATAGTCTAATAGCATTTAAAAGGAAACAAATATGGATGAAGAAGAAAAAATTGAAGAAGATTTCGATATTCCCTGGCCTCAAAAAGGAGATGAACTTTTTAAGGGGGATGTAGATTGGTGGCATAATGCTTGTTTAAATTTCTCTTTTGACATGAGTTTTGGGTATGTTTATGGATATAAAAAAGCTGCTGATATTCTAGTTGACTATATTAAAGATATTCAAAGAGATCATGATTATTTAGTTTATCCAATAGTCTTCTTATATCGTCATCATCTTGAACTAATAATTAAAAAAATAATTAAAGACGGTAATCAATTGCTCGATATTCATAATAAAGTCCCACAGCATCATAAAATTAATCATTTATGGGATAATTGTAAAACAATTGTTCAAAAGGTTTGGCCTGAGGGCTCTCTTGATGATCTTGATGCCGTTGAGCAATGCTTGAATCAGTTCTATGAAATAGATCCAAATTCGGAAGGATTTCGATATTCTACTGATACACAAGGCAACCCAACAATCCCAGAGATTAAACACATTAACCTAAGGAATTTGGCAGAGGTTATGGAAAAAATATCTTCATTTTTTGAAGGTGTAGATACCGGTATTTCTGAATACCTATCTCATAAATGCGAGATAGAACCTTATTACTCATCAGAATTTTAGCGTTTCGAATAGAATTTAATATGAAATTCTTCAACTGGAAAATCCAGCTCAGCATTGCCCTCATCGGCCTTTCCCTGGTGTTCTACCTGCTCAATTACCTGGTTTTTCGGGACGTGGGCTACATGTCCCGGCTGTTTTTGGGCCAGTTGGGGTTCCTGCCCATCTCGGTGCTGTTGGTCACCATCATCCTCAACCAGCTCCTGGGCCAGCGGGCCAAGGCCGCCAAGCTGGCCAAGCTCAACATGGTCATCGGCGCCTTTTTCAGTGAGGTGGGGATGACGCTTTTAAGAACCCTGTCGGCTTGGGACCGGCATCTGCCTGACTTCCAGCCGCAGGTGGCCCACCTCAGTCACTGGACCGCCCCGGATTTTGTTCGGTTTAGCAACGGGCTGTCAGAAGACAATTTTCATATCTTACTCAAAGGAGGTGATTTAGAAACCTTACGAGATTTCCTGACCCAAAAGCGGGACTTCTTCATGCGCCTCCTGGAAAACCCCAACCTCCTGGAACACGACTCCTTCTCCAACCTGCTCCTGGCGGTCTTCCACCTCACCGAGGAACTGGCCCACCGCACCGACCTCTCCCGCCTGACCGCCGCCGACCGGGAGCACCTGGCCGGCGACGTTAAGCGGGTCTACCTCCTGCTCATCAAGGAATGGCTGGCCTACATGAGCCATCTTCAAAGCCGCTACCCCTATCTCTTCTCCCTGGCCCTGCGCACCAACCCCTTTGACCCCTTCGCCACCCCGGAAATCAAGTGAGGGTCGGTAACAACGGTAATAGTTTTTGAGGGGAGGACCGGGGGAACCCCTGATGAAAAATTCCCCCGCTCTCCCCTCAAACTCACTGTATGGGGGTTGGGGGAGAGGGTTTGGGAGAGGGGGGGAGGGGCCACTTACAAAAAGCCCCTGGCCCCCTCTCCCAAAATCTTTTCACCAAGGTCATAAACCAAGTTTTACACCACCCGGGCGCCCAGGAACCGCTGCATCTGCTTGAGGGCGAAGGCGTGGGCCTCGGGGTCCGCATCCGCCACCCCCTGGCGGTACACCAGACCCGGCATATCCCGCTCGAAGAGTTCCCTGACGGTCTCCATGACGCAGATGGAAGTCATCACCCCCACCACGTACACCTCCTCCACCTGCTCCGCCCGGAGAATCTCGTCCAGGTTGGTGCGGGTAAAGGGGCTGTACCGGGTCTTTTCCACCCGGTAGTCGCCCGGCGTCAACGTCAGCTCCGGGATGATCCGGGCCCCCCAGCTCCCTTTGACCGCATGGGCCGGGAAGTATCGGAATTCCCTGTCATCCGGCGCATGGGCGTCACAGACAAAAATCACCACCCCGCCTTGGGCCCGGCAGGCCGCGATCTTCTGCGCCACAAAGGGGATGATCTCCCGGGCCTGGGGCCCCACATACAGGGAGCCCTGGGGGTCCAAAAAATCATTGAGCATGTCGGTTACGATCAACGCCGCTTTGCCCATCTGCGCCTCCGGGGGCTGATACCACATTCACCTTCAGGAGCTACAAACTCTTGGCAGGATGACGGGCCCGGAGGCCCGCCCTACCAATAAGCTTGTTTCAGGTGAACACGAAAATCTGCGTTATTTTTCCAGCAGACCGAAAACCGAAAACCTTACAAGAGCTTGGGAGTGAGGTAAGGGGCGCCTATGAAAAATCCCGGAGCCCCCTCCTCCCAAAATCCTAGACAAACAGGGTGATGTCGGCGTCGGCGGCGTAGTCCAGGAAGGCCCCGGCCCCGGCGAATTCCATGCCGTCGATGAGGTCTTCCTTCTTGATGCCCAGAACGTCCATGGTCATCTGGCAGGCGATGAGGCGCACCCCGTTTTCTTGGGCCATCTCGACCAGGTCGGGAATGGTGGGCACCCCGCCCTTTTTCATCCAGTCCTTCATCATCCAGGATGCCATGCGGGTCATGCCGGGCAGCACCCCCACGATGTTAGGCATGGGCACGGGCATGGCCGGGTTGGCCAGGGGCGGCACCTTGAGATCGCCGTACTTCTTTTTATTAATGATATCCAGGCCATAGAAGCTGAAGTAAATCGCCGCCTCCATGTCCATAGCCGCGGCGCTGGTGGCCAGGATCAGAGGCGGGTAAGCCATGTCCAGAGTGCCTTTGGTGGCGACGATGGCCACCCGCTTGGGGCGGGCCGGGTCCAGACCCTGGCGCTTCAACTCTTCGGCCACCTTCAGGCGGACCTGCTCGGCGATATATTTTTCCAGCTCCGGCGTTAAGCCCGGGGCCGAGAACCCGGCGGGGGCCGCCGCCCCATTTTCTTTACTTACCATTAACCTCACCTCTCTACCACCAGGAAACTGCCTGGTCATGGGTTAGTACCAGTTCCAGCAGCCGGTCATAATCCACCGGCTCCTGGTACAGGGGAAATTCGGTGGCCTCCCGGTCCCGGGAGACCACGGCCACCAACTCTTTGGTGACCTCATCCGGCGGATGACGGAACACGTGCAAGATCTTCATAGCTCTCCTCAGAAGGGGATGATGATGTCCTGGTCCCGCAGCAGCTCGCCCATCTCCGCCAGGGACATAGAGGTGAAGCCGTGCTGGTCCACGTTGACCGGATGATTGCTGTACCGGCGCCCTTCCATTTCGTCCAGAAACCCCAGGTTATCCGAAAAGGCCTCGTCCAGTTGAACCGGGTAATCCAGCACCAGGTAGGTCACTTGGTGATCTTCCAGGAGGCACCCCAGGCCGGAGCGCAGGGCCTCGTACTGGCGATGGGGTTGCCGGACCAGAACCGCCACTTTTTTCATGGTTGCGTAACCTCCGTTACAGCATGAGATAATGGGAACAATCTTCCAGCATCTCGGCGTGCCGGGCCTGGGTGGCGAAATCCTTGAACCCCATCCCCGGCACCTCGCCCTTGAGTCCATTGGCCCGGAAACTCACCTCGCACAGGGCCATCCGGGCCCGGCCGGCCAGTTCCCCGAAGCGGGGGTCCTGGGTGAGCAACACCCCGTCCCCGCTCAAGAAGATGACCAGCTCCAGGCCCTTTTTCTCCGCCGCCGCCACCAACCCCAGGAGATGGCCCAGGGAGTCTTGGGTGGCTACCATAATTCCCAACGGTCCTTTCACGGTCGCCTCACTTTTTCTGGAGATAGAAGCGGAAAAGCTCCCCTTCTTCTTCCACTCCCAGGTAGGTGTTGCCGGTGCGGGCAGCCCAACTGGGCAGGTCGTTTTTGGAGCCGGGGTCCGTGCCCACCACCTCCAGGATTTCACCGCTGGCCAAATCCGCCATGGCTTTCTTGGTCTTGAGCAACGGCAACGGACAGGCGTCTCCCTGGCAATCCAGGGTGCGCTGGGGGGTAAACTTACCCATAGTGTCTTTCTCCTTGTAGGTTTTATTCGCTTTTACCATCTGCAAAAGGGCGGTGGGACCGGCGGCAGACCACTGACCCTATCAGGTGGCGCCGTCTGCCTTTTGCCGCGACCCTGCCCTCATTCCGTCTTGCAAAACAGCTCCCGGGTAATGGCCGTCAGTTGCAGCAGCCGGAGATCCTTGACCCGGTAGAACACCTGCTGGGCCACCCGCCGGGATTCCAGGATCTCCTTGTCCTTGAGCAGGCCGAGGTGCTGGGACACGTTGGATTGGCTGACGCCCACCGCCTTTTCCAACTCCTGCACCGATAGTTCCCCTTGACCCAGGAGATGAATGATCAGCAGGCGGGTCGGATGGGCCAGCACTTTGAGGCACCGGGCCGCCTTCTCTAACCGCTCCCGCATATATTCATTAATCATAATATTCATATATAATAATAAGTTTAGATTTGTCAAGAAATCATCTCCATCCAGAAAAAATTTTTCCCCCAAACCTTGGTCTTGGCTATTATAATGATTAGAAGTAAATGGGGGCATCCATCAACCGCCTGGTCTCGATGGGCGGGCTCTAGCCGGAGGTAGGCGCATGTCCAAGAAGGTCTTATGGCTTATCATCATTTTTACCGTCTTATTCATTATCGGGGTCAACACCGGTGAATTGGGATTCCTGATGAACCTCGGCAACACTATCTGACTGGCCTGTATCGGGGTGGGATGATGGCCGGGTTGCGGCCACCGATCCAGACCCTGGTGGCGTTGGGGGCCAACGCCGGCGTGCTCTTTCCCTTCGACGGCTCAGTGGTTTATCAGGGTCCCTTTTTAGCGGGAGGTTGTTCATGGCGAAAAAGACTTTTTGGCTTTTCATGCTCTTTACCGTCTTATTCATCATGGGAGTCAACACCGGTGAGCTGAATTATCTGTTGAACATGGGCAGCACCATCTGTCTGGCCTGCATCGGAGTCGGTGGATGAACCGTCTCCGCTGGTTGATCCAGACCCTGGTCGCCTTTGGGACGAACGCCTATCTGCTCTTCCCCTTCGGCGGCTCAGTGATTTATCAGGGTCCTTTAAAAGCCGTGTGCCATCCGGGCCTCAATTGCTACTCCTGTCCCGGGGCCTTGCTGTCCTGTCCGGTGGGGGCCTTCCAGAATTTCATGGGCAGCCTCCGGTACAGCGTCGGCGGCATTCCGATGTCCGGCGCCGTCGTCCTGGGGTATGTGGGCTTCATCGGCGCCACCGTAGGCCGGCTGACCTGCGGCTGGATGTGTCCCTTCGGGTTCATCCAGGATCTGATCCATAAGATCCCCACCCGGAAGTTTTCCTTGTGGAAACCCCTGCGCTGGGTAAAATACGCGGTGCTGGCAGTGCTGGTGGTGGCCATGCCCATCTTTTTTGTGGATAGCTCCGGTTTGGGTCACCCCTGGTTCTGCAAGCTCGTCTGTCCCGCCGGCACCCTGGAGGGGGCCATTCCCCTCCTCTTTCTGAAACCCAGCTTGTGGGGCACCGTATCCTTTTTTTTCTGGAACAAGCTCACCATCCTCATTCTGATCCTGGTCGCCGCCACTCTCATCAGCCGGTTTTTTTGCCGGGTGCTCTGCCCCCTGGGCGCCTTTTACAGCCTTTTTAGCCGGATCACCCTGGTACAGCTGGAGTTCGTCGAGGGCAACTGCGTGGAGTGCGGCGCCTGCGTCCGTAAGTGTCCCACCGGGGTCATACCCAACCTGGAACTCGACAGCCGGGAGTGCATCATGTGCCTGCGCTGCGTGGACGCCTGCCACTTCAATGCCCTGGATTTTGGCATGCGCCGGCCGCCGCGTAAACCGGCCGAAGCCAAGCGCGTCACCTCCCCTTTATAGGCCCTGAGAAAAAATGCTTGACACCTTGCGGATTTCCTTCATAATAAATTAAGTAATTTCACCGGGATAGCCTAAGGAGATCAGGTAATGGCCCTCACCAAGGAAAAATTGATCAGCCGCTTACAGACGCAGGTGGGTTTGAGCAAGCAAGAATCACGTGCAACGGTGGAACGGGTCCTGGATATTATGAAGGAGTCCCTGGCCCAGGGAGAAGACCTGCTCATCAGCGGCTTTGGTAAATTCTCGGTCAGGCAAAAGAATGCCCGCCGGGGTCGTAACCCTCAAACCAAGGAAAATCTTATCCTCCGGGCCCGCAAGGTGGTGGTGTTTAAGACTTCCGGGGTGCTGCGCAATCGCATCAACGGTGTCTGATCGATCCACTCGCCTCCGACCGCTTCCAGCCTCAGTGGTTCGATGATTTGGCCGGCCCCGCCTCATGTCTGGCGCCAACCGCTGGGGACGCCACCCCCGTTGACCCCGTCCCGGAAACCCGCGTCATGAAAGGCCACCCCCGATGAAGTCCGGGTTGCAAGGTTTATGCGACTGGCGGTGCAGCCGCCGGACCTTTATCCAGAGCAGCGCCGGGGCCCTCGCCCTCCTCTCCCTCCCGGTCCGACCGGCCCCCGCCCAGGCCCAGGAGATCCAGTACGGCTTCATGAAGCCGCATCCGGCCGCCTTCTACCGCCGGCTGGAGAAGGGCCTGGTGCAATGCCAGCTCTGTCCCCGGAATTGTGAGGTCTTGCCCGGAGAACGAGGGGAATGCGGCGTCCGGGAAAACCGGCAGGGTAAATATTACAGCCTGGTGTACGGCAACCCCTGCGCCGTCCACCTCGACCCCATCGAAAAAAAACCCTTTTTCCACATCCTGCCCGGCAGCCTCTCTTTTTCCATCGCCACCGCCGGCTGCAACCTGCACTGCAAGTTCTGTCAGAATTGGGAAATCTCCCAGACCCGGCCGGACAAAACCTACAACTACGATCTGCCCCCGGAAAAAGTGGTGGCCGACGCCCGGGATAACCAGTGCCCCTCCATTGCCCACACCTACGTCGAGCCCATCATCTTTTACGAATACCTCCGGGATGTGAGCCGGCTGGCCAGACCGGCGGGGATCCTGAATGTCTGCCATTCCGCCGGCTACATCAATCCCCAACCCCTAAAAGAACTGGCGGGGCTCCTGGATGCCGCCTGCATCGATCTCAAGGCCTTTGACAACAAGTTTTACCGGGACCTGGTGGACGGCGAACTGCAACCGGTGCTCAACACCCTGAAAACCCTGCGCCGCCATAAGGTCCACCTGGAAATCGTCAACCTGCTCATCCCCCAGTTCAACGATCAGCCGGAAAAAATCACCGCCATGTGCGCCTGGATCAGAGATGAACTGGGCCCCCTGACACCCTTGCATTTCTCCCGGTTTTACCCGCTGTACAAGATGCTCAATCATCATCCCACCCCGGTGAGTTCCCTGGAGCGGGCCCGGGACCTGGCGATGCAGGCGGGCCTCAAGTATGTTTATATCGGCAACCTTCCCGCCCATGCGGCCGAAAACACTTACTGCCATCACTGCGGCAAGATGATCATTGCCCGCCAGGGCTACCAGATTGGCGCCGTCCACCTGAAAAACGGCCACTGCACTTTCTGCGGCACCGCCATCCCGGGGATCTGGAAGCGGCCCCAAGCGGCCTAGCACATGGTGCACCCTTCACCCTACCCAAACTTTTTCCTTCGCTCCCTCGGGGTGAAAGGGTATAGGTAAGGGGGATGGAGCAGGAACTCCTTATTTGGTAGCACCGGCGTCTCGCCTGTGCATCGCAGGCTAAAGGCACATGGCCGTTTTTGCCACCCCCGAAAATGCAAGCTGCCTGTAGGGGCGGTTCGCGACCCGCCCCTACGAGAGACTTTCACGGTAAGGTCTGCGGGTACAAAAACCATCATTGAAACGCAACTGGTTATCACCCCCCACCCAGCGCCTTTTGGGCCTTGGGGACCGTGTCCTCCGGCTTGACCCCGTACCAGGCCGCCACGATCTTCCCCGCCGCATCGATCAGAAACGACGAGCGGATGATCCCCATGGATTTTCTCCCGTACCTGCTCTTCTCCCCCCAGGCGCCGTAGGCCTCGGCCACCCGGTGGTCCGGGTCCGCCAGCAGGGGAAAGGAAAGATTGTACTTGGCATCGAACTTCTGCTGTTTGCCTACCTGATCGGGGCTAATCCCCACCACCGCCAGACCCAGGTCCCGCAACTCCTCCCGGGCATCCCGGATGCTGCACGCCTGCCGGGTGCACCCCGGGGTGTCGGCCCGGGGGTAGAAATAGACCAAAAGTCTTTGCCCGCCAAAATCCGCCAGGCTGACCGTCTGATCATGCTGATCCGGTAAATGGAACTCCGGGGCCGCCTCCCCGGGATTAAGTCTCGCCATGGTTAACCACCTTTCTTCGCTAATCGAATTTCTTTTTGATAACCTTAAGCATTGCCATGGCGCTATGCCACCGTGAACCCATTTTTCTCCAACCTCCCCCAGCCCTTGCATGACTGCTCCGAGTAATTACTATGTATGGCAGCAGGAAAGATGACCGCGGAGGACAAAACTATGAAGCACAAGGTGGGATTCTTGGGTCTGGGCATCATGGGGACTCCCATGTCCGCCAATCTCCTGAAAGCCGGCTACCCCGTCATGGTCTACAACCGCACCCCGGAGAAGGCCGAGCCCCTGGTGAAGCTCGGGGCCGGCCTGGCCTCCAGCCCCAGAGCCCTGGCCAGGGCCGCCGACGTCGTCATCGCCATGGTCACCGGGCCCGAGGCTCTACAAAACCTCCTCTGGGGGCCGGACGGGGCCGGCGGCGCCTTTAATCATCACAAGGTCTTCATCAACATGAGCTCCGTCCCCCCCCGTTCCACCCGGGACCTGGCCCGGGAGCTGGAACCCACCGGCGTCACCTTCATCGACGCCCCGGTCTCCGGCACCAAGCAGCCGGCGGCGGACGGCACCCTCATCATCCTGGCCGCCGGCCCCCAGGATAAGATTCAGGAGCTGGAGCCCCTCCTTTTGGCCATGGGCAAAAAAGTGGTCTTATGCGGCCCGGTGGGGCAGGGCTCCATGATGAAAATGTTCATCAATCTGCTGGTGGGCCTGATGATGGCAGGCTTCGCCGAGGCCCTGAACTTCGGCAAGTTAGGCGGGCTCTCCATGGAGGCCATGCTGGACACGGTCTTCTCCGGTCCCCTGAACTGCGGCATGTTTCAGGTAAAGGCCGCCAACCTCCTGAATAACACCTACCCCGCGGCCTTCCCCCTGAAGCACATGACCAAGGACGCCAAATTCATCGTCGACACCGCCTTTGAGCTGGGGGCGCCGGTGCCGGTGGGGCAGATGATCCTCCACCTCTGTCGCCTCGGGGTGGCCCAGGGCTGGGGGGACGAGGACATCAGCGCCATCGCCAAGGTGCTGGAGCACTTGAGCCCCAAGTCATAACGAACCCCGCCTGAGACCCCAAAACCGGCGCCGATCCTGAGGGTCGGCGCCGGCGGCATTTTCCCCGGCTTCGGATCTCATTGCTTCTCCGGACAAAGCTTAACCTTTTCCGGAAAAGTTCCGATACCTATTGCGGGAGGCCTGGTGATGCCGGAATCTGGTGAAAACCCGGCCGGGAAGGATTGCTCATGCCATGACGGAAATCTCAATCAAGGCCAAGTTGTGGAGCCTGATCACCCTCATGCTGCTGTTTATTATCAGCGTCGGGGCCGTGGGCTTCGTGACCCTAAACCAGGAGGCTGATCTCCTCCAAAACGTCCTGGAACAGGATGAGGCCCTGGTGACCCTGGCCCAGCGGGTGCACCTCACCCTCATTCAACTGCGCCGCTTTGAAAAGGATTATTTCTTAAATATCGGCAGCCCGGATAAGCAGCAGGAATACCTGGAGAAATATCAGAAGATTGCCGCGACCCTGCCGGCCCTCATCAGCAGGCTGCAGGCCATGGCCCAAGGTAAGGAGCACCTGGCCCAAGACGCCGCTATCAGGTCCAAGACCGCCGATCTGGCCGGCCATTACCGCGATTATCGGGAAGGCTTTGAGGCCGCGGTCCAGCGCCTCCAGGCCGACCCCAGCCTCACCCCCCAACAGGCCAACGCTTTCATGGCCTCTTATAAAGGCAATATCCCCATCCTGGAAGCAGATATGGACGCGGTGACCAAGGCCGTGGATCAGATGATGGGACAGGTGGCCGCCCAGTCCATCAAGAAGGGAAAAGACGCCCGGATGTTCATCGCCGCGGTGATCCTGGCCGCCGTCGTCCTGGCCAGCCTCCTGGGCTCGGCCCTGTGCCGCTCCATTTACCGGGCCATCTTCCGGGAAGGGTTACGCCGCATGGCCCACCGGATTTAATCCAGTCCCCTGGTGTTCAGTTTCAGGAAAACCTTAAAAAAGAAAAACCTCTGGTTCCCTCCCCCTTGGGGGCGTTT
>Ga0307425_1001943_pt1 | contig 11982 bp, 9 predicted proteins | sample SalMarWE160330MG_FD_202152 | JGI IMG/M metagenome (GOLD analysis project Ga0307425, IMG submission 202152) | Salt marsh sediment microbial communities from the Plum Island Ecosystem LTER, Massachusetts, United States - WE1603-30 | ecosystem: Environmental > Aquatic > Marine > Intertidal zone >... | reverse complement strand
TGGATCCCGAATGGGAATACGGAAACTTCTATGATATCTCGTTCGAATACGGTTATATCCTCCGTGAAGGAGAGACTGAACTGCCTCCAAAGATCGAAAAAGCCTGGGCAGATGTTTTGAAAGTCCAAAAAATTTTGGAAGATAACATTAAAGTGGGGCGTACTGCCGGAGAAACCTTTGAAATTCTTAAGCAAAAAATCGAAGAAGCAGGATACATTTATGTCAATCGACAAATTTTTGAAAAAGATCTGGATCCTGAAAAAACCCAGGTTCCACTCGACATGCATGCCGGAGCAGGAATTTATGCTCCCAGGATCGGGCCTTTGGGTCCGGATTGGCAGAGGGAGATGAAGCTTCCGCTCAATCACCACTTCTATTTTGAATACTGGGTCTATGTTCCGATGCCCGAATGGGGGGATGGGAAATATTTATCCATCCAACTGCATGACGGCGCGTTCGTTACCGAGCGCGGAGTCGAGTATTTCTATCCTCCGCCCCGGGAGATTCGGTTGATTAAATAAGAGAATGTTATTGGTTCGGAATCATAAGATTCGACTATTATGAGTATCTAATCTATTTTCGATATAACTTTGGAGGCAAAAATGCCTGTTATCCATGTAAATGTCTGGGAAGGTTACGGCCAGGAAAAAGCCAAACTTACGATCCAAAATATAACAAAGGTCTTTGTTGATCTAGGGATCCCCCCTCAGGCGGTCCAAGTGATTGTGCATGAAATCCAGAAATCTCACTGGGGGATTGGCGGCGAACCTGCCGCGGAGAAGTTCAAAGATATTACTCCCTGACTGCTTATCCTGTTAATTGTTAATTGTTCAGTTAATTGCGCTCAGACCGACGCAACTGCTTCAAAATAAGAAGGTTAAGCCATTTTTTTGGATTAAATAAGGCCTTAGAAGCACTTTTTTGGGGGTCAAAAGTAATACCTAACGATAATTATATTAATCGCGCTATATTTATCCGCTTAAACGGTTGTTTTTATCCACATAATAATGTATTTAAGCTATTTTTTAGGCAGTTAAATTTACAGAACTTATTTATTTACAAGGAATTACATCAGCCAAAGCACAATTTCTTTATTCCTGTTTGAGACTCGAGGCAGGATTTGCAACAGCCGCTCTGATGGTTTGGCGAGCGATGCTGAGAACCGCAACGATCAGGATGATGGAGATCGAGAAAGCAAATAATCCGGCATTAAAATGTAATAAGCTGCAATGAGATATTCGTGATAGAGGATCCCTTTGTATCCAAATTTGTCACTAGTCACCAGAAATGCTTAAAATCGCCTAATTCTGCGTATGGATGCTAAAACGAAAAGCAGGAATTTCAGGGGAAAAGTGGCGGGGCCGACGAGACTTGAACTCGCAACCTCTGGCGTGACAGGCCAGCGATCTAAGGCTCAGGCAAGCAAAATGGCTTGAGATGTTGTTATTATCAGCATGAGGAGGGCATGAAGCTCCCAAGACTCCTAAGCCTACGCCCGTTGGATTCTTTGTGTCACGAGAAAAAACAGCCTTTCGTATTTCCCCTGTAGTTAGATAACATCTGCTAGTCTCAGGAATCACCTAAATTCACGATTTCAAGCTAATTCTACACCTATAAAATGTAACAGCGAAATGTAGAGTGCTTAGGTTAGTATTCAAAAATGGATTTTGTTACATTTTTACTGCTTCAATCCAGTCAGCCTCTCCCTCGCATCGTCCACCTCAGCTATCCAAGGGTCAGCGTCTTTCAGTTAGGCATTCCAGAGGGAGAGGAATTTCTCGAAGTACTTTAACTATATCACCTTTTCTCAAACTTAGATTCATACTGTGCGGCCGTCCGGCGAGGGCGACGCTTCCATATCCGTGCCTTCATGAAACTCAAGTTCCAGGGACGCGCCGCGCCTGATGCAGCATTGGACAATAAGAAGCGGAAGTAATAACAAGGCAACAATTCCCAAAGCTGAGTGATCGTGTTTCCTAAGGATTTGCATGGATCCTCCTTCTAAAGACATCTGGTCTTTTTTCGACTAGAGTGGTCCCCCAGATAAGAAATACTTTTTTCGAGTGGCGTCCCTCCGCTAGCCATAGGGCTTGGAGCTGCGGTCTCCCATCGCAAAATGATGATATACCCCGTCTGCGATTAAAATCAAGAGCCTCTAAGACTGACAGGGTTGATTTGCTCCTCGGATCCTGGTCCAAAATGGGTGCTAGATTTTCGTGAAACCACTAGATTGTCATCACGATCTTTTCAAACTACTTGACGTCTTTCAGTGGCGGCAGGAAGTTCTCCATAACCCAAACCTCGTCTTTGTTCTTGACCTCAGTGAAGGCGATGTGCCGTCCGTCCGGATGGAGGCAAATATATCTCATCCCGTCCGCGGCAAGATCCAGCTTGCGCTGTTCGCCACTCTGGACGGAGATCAGCCACAGCTCGGTTTTCGAGTTATGGGGGCTGGACTGCCTGGCAAAGAGTAGACTCGAGCCGTCGGGCGTCCAGGCCGTCTGAGCAGGAAATGGTAGCTGCACTCCGCGCAGCAAATCTCGAGATTCTCCTCCCGCAGCCGGAATAACCTTTAAGACCATCGGGCTTTCCATGTCAGCGACCTCCACAATGGCCAATTGCAGCCCGTCCGGTGAGAGAGCTGCGAACCCAGGAAAGTACGCAGGATCAGCAATACAGTAGAGCTCTTTATCCTCTCCGGTCTCAAGGTCCCGCACCATTAAACAGCTCCTTTTGGGCTCTTTGAACGCCGCTTGGTAGAACATAGCCTTGCCGTCGCGAGACGTGACGGGGAGCATGCCATAACTCCCAGCGGGTCTGGGGACGGCGACAAAGTCGCCCGTTTGGACGTCAATGAGAAACTGGCCGATCATCCCGGAAGGATCCATTGCCATAACGAGCAGGGAGTTTGCGTCAAGTGACCAACGAGCATAGGGCACACGCTCGAGCTTTGAGACCAGTTCACGCACTTCTCCGCTTTCGGTGGAGCGAATACAGAGCGCCCTGGCTCCCCAATATCCCGCCCCTCGTTTCGAAAGGAAAAGCAGCTGCCGGCCATCCGGTGACCAGTCGGGCTTGCTGTTGGAACCCACGAAACGCTGGGTGGCAGTTCGAGGCGAGGAAATAAGTTTGCCTGTCGCAAGATCGAGCTCGGCGATGTACACGTCGTTCATCTCCATACGCACGCTATAGTAGTACGAACCGTTTCGGGTAAATCCCATCGCGTCGATGTCCAAACCCAGGTCAGGCTTGACCAGCTCTGGAGTTCCCTGGGGGTTGCCCTCGGCAACTTGAATCCACCAGGCGCCCATGGTTCCGGTACGGTTGCTGAGGAATAGGATTCTCTTGCCGTCCGGCGTCCAGTCCGGATAGATATCCTGGGCCGGGTGCTGAACAAGCGGAATCTCGCGGCCTCCGTCCAAGGCAAGAACAAAGATGTCGTACTCTCCTGATTCAGAGACCTGCTGAAGAGCGTATGCGATGTAACGGCCATCCGGAGAGAACCGAGGGCGTCCAGGTTTGCGTTTATCGAAGTTTTTCAGGATGCGAACGGAAGCGTCCTTTATGGAAACCAGGGCTATCTGGCTGGTCCCGTCTCTTCGGCTAAGGACAGCCAAAATACTCTTGCCGTCCGGGGACCAATCGGTGGGGGATGCTTCCTCTACTTTGGCATTGCTGTAAAGAACGCGAGGCTCGGCACCGTCCAGCCCGACAACACGTAGTTCTTCGCGATAGTCGTCTCGATACCAGCAGTAGGCCACCTGCTCGCCGTCCGGCGATGGCACCGATGAATAGGCGGATTGAATAACACTTTGGTGTTTGGTGAGCTGGCGGATTTGCCCTGTGGCGAGATCGCGAATCCCCAGGTCTTCGCTCTCGGTTCGGAAACTCAAGTAGGCGCCATCGCGGGAAGGCGCGCCCATACCTCCATACCAAGGCCCTATCCAGATCCGACGGACCGTTACGTCTGGCGCCGAGCCTGGCCCCCGGCCCAGCGCAGCCAGACGCGCCTGGGCAGTGGCCACTATTTCTTTCTGATCAGAAAACTCGCGCACCACCCGCTCGTAGGCCTTCGTCGCTTCCGCACTGCCCAGCTTCTCGTGGCATTGGCCCATCCGCAGCAGGGCGGTCGCGACCGTAGCGCGGCCGGTGCCGGGCAATGCGATGATCCTCTGGTACTGTTCGATGGCGCCCCTCAAGTCTCCATCGATGGTTTCTGTTTTTATAGCGGCCTGGAGCGCCACCTCTGCATTTTGATCCTGTGTCTGATTCATGGGGGGTCCGGCAAACAAAGCCACACAGAGCAGCCCGGTCAAAAGAATCAACTGTGTTGGTTTCATTGTAATCACCTCCTGCCCCTTATGTTACGGCTCCATTGTCAGGAGAGTATCCGTGCTATTGTCACGATTGTGTTTTTATTCAGCCATCGAAACGGTATCCCAGGCCACGGACGCTCTTGATGTAACGCGGTTCTGAGGGTTCCGGTTCTATTTTTTTTCGCAAGGTGACGACGTGATTGTCGACCACACGGTCTGTGACGAACATGCCGCGCCCCCAAACGAGATCCAGAAGTTGATTCCTACTCAGCACTTTCCTGCTGTGGCGGATAAAAGCGGCGAGCAGCTTGAAATCGAGGGCGGTCAGTTCCACCGGTTTGCCGGCGCGCCGCAGCTCACAACGGTCAAAATCCACTTCCGCATCGCCGAAACGGTATACAGGCAAATCGTCTTTCTCAGCTCGGCGGAGTGCCGCTTTAATCCGGGCCCGCAGTTCGCGAGGGCTGAAGGGCTTGGTCACGTAGTCGTCGGCTCCGATTTCCAACCCCATCACTTTCTCCGCCTCCTGGGCCTTGGCGGTCAGCATGATGACTGGCGTTTTCGATCCGCCCCGGCGCAGCTCGCGGCAGACCTCGAAGCCGTCCTTTCGCGGCAGCATGACATCGAGCAGAATCAGGTCGAAGGCTTCTTTCCGCAACCGCCGCAGGGCGCTTTCGCCGTCCGATTCTATCTCGACGTCGTATCCCTCGCTCTTCAGGTCTAGCTGCAGACCAAAAGCGATGGAGTGTTCATCTTCCACCACAAGAATTCGTTTCATTTCCTCTTCTCCACAGGCAATAGGATCGTAAACGTGCTGCCTGCGCCGGGTTCGCTTTCCAGGCGGATCTCGCCGTTATGAGCTTCGACGATGTGGCGAGCCATGGAGAGGCCGATTCCAGTTCCTTGGATATTGGCTGTCATGGAGCCGGTCCCGCGAACGAATCTCTTAAAGATATCCTTTTGCTCCGAAGCTGGAATTCCCATGCCCCGGTCCCGGACACGAATGGCCAGGCGGCCCCCTTCGTGCGCCGTCTCGACCCAGACGGTGCGGCAATCCGGCGAATACTTGACTGCATTATCGAGCAGGTTCCGTAGCGCAAGGCTGAGCGCTTCTCGATCGGCGTGGATGGTCGGGGAATCCCCTGTGTGGGTAAGTTCGACGCGGTATCCAAGGGCAGCGGCCTTTTCCTGGAATTCGGTCACCAGATCATCCACTAGCTTTACGGGATCGAGATGCTCATATTGATAGCGGAACGATCGCGCCTCAATGCGGCCGAAATCCAGCAGGGATTCGACAAGCCTCTGGAGCCGTGCGCTTTCGCTGGCCAAAATATCATAGGATTGCCGTCGCAGATCTTTTGTGGGGATCCTTCCTTTGGAAAGCATCTCAGAAAGCTGGCACAGCGATGTGAGAGGGGTTCGGAATTCGTGTGACACCGCCGACACGAACTCGGACTGGAGCCTGACTACGGCACGCTCGCGGCCGATGGAGCGCATGATGAAATAGGAGCCGGCCATGAGCACCAGGACAAGCACAGCGAAACCTGAAAGCAGCAGGCGGCGGCGGCCGGCAAAGCCTGCTTCGGCGCCGCCGGGATCAGTGAATGTTGCATGCAGAGTCCAGGGGAAACCTGTGGCAGACGCCGTCCGTACGGCCTGCAGGCCGTTCTTATTGAAAGAGCCGATCATGACCTGCCCGTCTGCGTCGGCCAGCGCTCCCTGGACTCGCTGGCCCTGCAAAAATTGTATCCAATTCGAAAAAAGGTAACCGGGTCCTGCCAACAGAGCGGACAGCCGATTCGCAGCCGCCGTCCAGGAAATCAACACCGGCCGGCCTTCAATTTTCAGAATCTGGTGTCCTTTCGATTCCGGCTCGGCAGTCCACTGGGCATACATCGATTCTGTGGCGTTCGAGAGCGCGAGTGCATTCAGTTCGCGTTCCGATAAGGGACCGGGTTCCAACCAGCGCTGCGCCTCTTCCACATAATACTCCCAGGCGGGGTGGAGCAAGCTCCATCGGCCGCTCCAAAGGGCTGCATGCAGGAGCGACGCTTCCTTCCGCAGTTCTTCGCTCTTTCCGATCGCCTCCAGCACGGTACCGCGTGCTTCGCGCGCCATCAGTTCCGCTGGCAGCCCTACGACAGTGGTTGGGCCAAGTTGAGCGAGTGCGCTGTAGGCTTTGAGGGCCTCCTCAAGTCGGCCGGCTTTGCGGAGGTTCCGCCCCAAGCGGAGGAAGGCGCCGGCGCGAACACCGGGATTCGGCGATCGTGTAAGCTTCAGGAAGACCTCGGCAGCTTTGGCCGGATCATTGTGCTGGTACTCCAGGATCTCACCGGCGACGAAGGTCGCAGCCGGTGGTTCTTCGGTTTCGGGAATCACAGGATAGTAGAGCAGGCAGCCGGGCGGGAAAGCATTGAATGTGTGTTTCGTCACCTGTAGGACCAGCAAGCCGTCTGGCGGTTCTTTCGTGCCAGGGCTTGGAACGAAGCTCAGATAAGTTTCAAGGTCTGCGAGGCTTTTATGAAGCGCGGCGGCCATGTGATCCGCCTCTCGTTCCAGGATTTCCTGAAGGCGCTGTCTTTCGAGCGCACGTTCCTGTTTCAGCATTTGCCAGCCTAGCCAGCCCAGGGCGCCTCCCAGGATAAACATAAGACAGAGAAAGACGGCAAGGGTGCGACTTAGCGGCCGGAGCCAAAGGGCTAATCTCATGGGTTGCCTCGCAAATGGCATCGATTCCTTAGGTTAATTCTGGCCAGGTCAGGATTGAATGGAGCTTGTGTCAGGATTCTGTTTTTCAAGGGATCCGTTGACGTCTCGGCATCTTGAGGGTTCGGAGTTTGGCTTGGAGGGTTGGAGTGGTGTGGCACACTTACCACAGTAGATGGTTTCGTCTAGGTTCTCGTGTTGACACTTCGGACACTGTGTTGCCACTTCTTCCCCTTTAAATAGTCGGCAAAAGGATATCAAGGAAAGGAGGAAGAGTCAAATTGAATTGATGTGAGGATTACTGATTCTTCAACCCCGCCAGCCTCTCCCTCGCATCCTCAACCTCAGCTATCCCAGGATCGGCGTCTTTCCACAGGTCGAGGAATTTATCGCTTTTTTCGAATTATATCATCAAAGAGGTTTACACAGTTTTTCTTACAGTCCCGCTCCTGAGGCTATTGAGCTCGGTGCTCTCACTTTTCGTGTGTAACAATGTCGGGGGGCACCTCATACCCGACGACGGGATTTTCCTCCAGGAACCAGACCGGATGCCCGTGCCAGATCTTGCTCTCGGCCTCTGATAGAACCGCATCGATCTCCGGTGCGAGAGCGTTGCAGATGGCCTTGTCGGAGTTCGATTGTCGGGCGTTGCAGGCGCGGATGTCTTTGTGCATGAGGTACGCTCGGCTTATTGTGAAAGAGTCGCCGCCAGGACACTAACGTTGCAGCGCTTTCGCGATCGTCTCGATCGTATTCCAGTTCCGCGTCGTCACCAGCACGTCAAACTCTTTGTCCGTCTTGCCCAGGTATTGAATGACTTTCATGTGTCTGCGATACATACCGAAAACGAATCGTCCCCGACGGCCGATCAGTTTCACCAGCCATGTGCCGGTCGGGGGAAGGACGAACGGGTAGTCCGGCTCCTTTCGGGGTTTCTTGTCCAGAAAGCTCACGAACCGGACAGTACCCGCACGCAGTTCCTCGCCTGCGAATGGGTCGTTGGAAAGGAGCTTGAGGATATCCTTCCCACGACAGATCACGATCTTCGTTGCGAACGGCAGCTTCCGGGCAAATGCCTTCTTTATCGCGGCCTGTGTGCCGCTTCCGCACACAATGAAGGTCCCGGCGGCCCCGATGTTCAGGACGTCCAATGCCTTCAACTGCTCGGCCAGCTTCTTCGGACTGAATGTCCTGTGGCCGCCGACGTTGACGCCTCTCAGCAGAACGACGTATGCCATGCGACTCCGCTTGTCTCAGCTCTCCTTAAGGAGTTTCAGTCTGTACTTGACTGACGTCAAATAATCAAGATTCCCAAATCTATTTACATCTAGAAGGTCTACACCGTGAACAAGGCGTATATCCCCTCTTACATACTTCTTCTAACCAAGATTGATATTTTGCTTAACCTTAATTAAACACAACAATCCATTTAGAAAAACTCTGATTCTCATGCAAGCTCAATGATTTGATTAGCTTTCATCTATAATTAATTAGAGCCAATCTTATTGAGATACTAGCTTTTTTACTAAATCAATAAACATGGATTCGTTGAATTCTCGCAGTTCCACTTGATAAATGTGAAAGGCATGCAAACCTCTTAAAGCATCATTTAATTCATCAAGTGATTGCACTGCATGAGGCTTTGTATGCTTTGCATAATCATATAGAGGATTATCTTGAACAAAAAAAGCCCGCCATTTTCCATATGTACCATTTTTTATTTTTTGTAAAAGTAAATTAAATCCATCCTGGTATTCTAGAACTGTACAATATCCCCACCCGATAACATCTTCAATCTCATTTACTCCATAAACTTGTTCAATATAGATTTTTATTCCCCTACTTTGAAAACTATACTTCACGCTATAGAAGGGTTGTTTAGAAGACTTTGACTTTTCTATTTTTGTGGGCTCCATCTGTGTATTAATTGTATCAATGACTTTGTCAAAACTTGATAACAATTCTTCACAATGAAAATTAAAAATCTTTTTAATGTTTTGAGATTCTTCCTCTCGTCTTGCTCTCTTTTCAGCTCTTTTCAGATTTTCCACCTTTATTTTATGTTCAGACTCTTTAGCTAATTCAGCAATCTCAATTAACTCTACTGGAATATCTGGTTTATCCTTTTCTTCAATCACTTCAATTTCATCCAGAATAATATCAACATTGCTATAGCGACTCTCAGGCTTCTTTTCTATCATTCTCATTATTATAGAATTCAACTTTCTTGGTAATTCATTATTTAATACTTTAGGATGTTGAGGAATTTCAAATAGATGTTTATCTCTTAAAAATTCAAAGATGTTTCCACTAGAAGGCATAGGTGAAAATGGATGCTTCAAAGTTGCCATAACATAAAAAATCATCCCCATTGAGTATTGGTCAACATGCGGTGTTGGAGTTAAATCATTCCATATTTCAGGAGCCATATATTGTGGAGTTCCCCATCCTTTAAATGTTAAGGTTCTGGTAGATTCTTCGATATACCTAGAAAGCCCAAAATCTGATATTTTAAGGGTATTACCAAATATTAAGATATTCTGAGGCTTCAAATCACGATGAATCAGTTTTTCATTAATAGCTTTTAATCCCGACAATAGCTGTTTTATCCAATCTTTTAAATTTTCTAAAGATATGTAAGTTTCTTTTCTTTTTAAGAATTCATCCAAATCTCCTGAATCAGAATATTCCATAGTAAAAAATTTTATTTTATTCCCCTGATATTCGGTCTCCTCATTTGAATAGATTTCTACCACATTTGTGTGGGCTACTTGCATTGCAGCATTAGCTTCATCATCAAATATATCAACTAGTTCAGGTTGTTCGGCTACTATTTGTGGAAGTAAACATTTAAGTGCCAAGATATCATTGGTATCTACAGCTTTAACTTTATAGACTTCTCCAAATCCCCCACTACCAATCAAGTCTAGGATTTCATATTTTTCATTTATTATGTAACCCAAACTGAAAATCATCTTCTCTTGCTGATAAGTTTCTTGATTCTAGTATACTACGTGTTACTAATAAATCAATGAAACATTCACACTTTCGCATACAGCTTTCCAATCTCACAGATTTCTAACAAAAATTGTCGTATACTGCCAGCTAAACGTTGATAGAGTCGTATACCGGAAAATCAAAAATCCAAAAAGATTTCTAAGAAAAATATGGGGTAACAGGAGTGCCGGAGGAGGGAGTCGAACCCACACTCACCGTGAAGTGAACTGGATTTTGAGTCCAGTGCGTTATTTCTACTAAGTACCTCATTTTCAATTAATTAAAGGCTTTCTTCCCTCTCTCGTGTCACGAATGTGTAACAGATCGGCCTCATTACCACACCTTTGATTTGAGATGCCAGCTAAAAGCTCGACTGCCTCCCTGCTCAGCTCATCTTTTGGATGAAGATACCGTTGAGTTACAAGGACTGAGGAGTGCCCATAGAGCCTGGAGATTGTCACAATATCAACTCCCCTCTCAAGGAGTCTAGTGCCAAAAGTCCGCCTTAGATCATGGAATGTAAAATCCTCAATACCTGCTCTCTCACAAGCATTGGTAAAGGCTGTACGAATGCTCTTAAACGGAAACACTCGATAATCTTTTCCTTCTTTAGATTTAAGCTTGATGAGTTCACTGTAAAGAGTTGAATTAATGGGAATCTTGCGAGATCTACCACTTTTGGCCTCTACTACTCTGATCTCTTCTTTTTCAAGGTCTACATTCTTCCACTTGAGCTTTAGGATCTCGCCCAATCTCATTCCAGTATTAAGTGCAACTTTCAGAATTGGTTCAAGCCGTCTAGAACTTTCCGCTATCAATCTGTGTTCTTCATCTTCAGAGAGCACTCGATTTCTGATGTTTTCAAGTTCGGAATAACGTTTTACTTTAGAGACTGGATTTTCTTGAATATATCCTTCTTCAATTGCGATATTGAACATCTTGTGTAGCAGAGCACGATATCTGTTCACACTAATTTTGGAATTACCGGCACATAGCCTGTCAAACTTGAATTTTCTGATCAACTGGGAAGAGATATCTCGCAATGGGGTGTTTTTGAAAAAACCGACACACACGTTCAGTCTGTAACTTTCTTCTTTCCAGCTCTTTTCTCTTTCAGTCATAAGATAATCCTGCAGGAATGATTGAGCAAATTCCATGAATCCTACATTCTTCTTTAGCCGAACAACTCCATTTAGTTTATCGTGCTCTCTCTGGACTCGGTTTTGAAGCGTTATGAGAGCATCTTCTAGACAAGTGGCAGTTTTATCAAGTTCCTGCTTTCTCTTCCCCTTGGCATCACGATAATCAAGATAAAATCTTGGCTTTCCTAACTTGGTGGGCCTTACATAAACATATCCATAACCACAATTAAGGCGCTTGATTTTGGCTTTCGCCATGGCGCCTTGACCTCCTTCAGCCTTATCAATAGTGACTGTGGGAGGGTTTGTCAATGCATTTCGTAATATATTGTCCGCAAGCTTGCTTTTTCTCCTGCCTTTTTCCAACCAAGCATCAAGATCATCAAGTCTAAATCTAATTCCAAACGGCTTTTGAATATGAGGCAATTCATTCTTTTCAACATACCGGTAAACAGTACTCTTTGAAATTCCGAGATACTCAGCTGTGGTCGCTGTATCCCATAATAAAATTGCCATTTACCTCATATTTCAAGTAAAACAATGTACTTTGAGCCTACAATGCTTCTACAGGACCGTCATCATCCTTTGGCTGATCAGGTCTATTAAAGCGAGAAATGTAGAGAATCATGTCCGGATCCTGCTCTGACTCCTTATACTGGTTCCTGAAGATCAGAATATTTGACCAAGGTGATAGCTGCCCTTGGTAAAACATTCCATTTTTTCCCTTTTTCTGCCAAAGGCCAGTGAGCTTTACTAATGATTGCTTATTTTTTTCCATATCGAGTTTTCTCCTTATGTCTCATTTGTTAGACAGGTGTTAGACA
>Ga0307425_1001942_pt1 | contig 11985 bp, 9 predicted proteins | sample SalMarWE160330MG_FD_202152 | JGI IMG/M metagenome (GOLD analysis project Ga0307425, IMG submission 202152) | Salt marsh sediment microbial communities from the Plum Island Ecosystem LTER, Massachusetts, United States - WE1603-30 | ecosystem: Environmental > Aquatic > Marine > Intertidal zone >... | reverse complement strand
CAGTTTTGTTGCATAGCATTAGGTTCATGCGTCGAATTGGAGACACAATGGATTATTGCACAACGTCGGAACTATGTATCGAGCGAAGATTTTTCTGGACTAGAAGACTATTCAGACCACGAAAGCAGAATGCTTATGAATTTAATAAAAAGCTTAAGAGGTTAGCGAGTCACGATAGATGAAATACGGGGATGAAAAAATGAGGTCGAAAGACATCTTGTTGGTGGAGGACACCCCCGGCGATGTGCGCCTGGCGCGTGAAGCCATCCGGGACGCCAAGGTGCGCACCAACCTGCATGTGGTGGGGGACGGGGTGGAGGCCATGGCGTTTTTGCGCCGGGAGGGGAAGTACGCCGATGCAACGCGTCCGGACCTCATCATGCTCGATCTGACCATGCCGAAGAAGAACGGGTTTGAGGTGCTGGCAGAGATCAAGGCCGATGCCGGTTTAAAAAAAATCCCAGTAATAATTTTTAGTGTTTCTAAATCAGAAGGGGACATCCGGCACGCCTACGATCTGCAAGCAAACTGCTATATCGGCAAACCAGCCGATCTGAATGGACTCATTGTTGTCATAAAGGCCATCGACGACTTTTGGCTGACGGCCGCGACACTGCCAGAGAAATAAGGGATATGAGCGATAGACCTACCACCGTCCTGCTGATCGAGGACAACCCCGGAGACGCCCGGCTGATCCGGGAGATGTTGTCCGAGGGAGGGGGTGACCGGTTTGAACTGAAGCGTGCTACTCACCTCTCGGCGGGGCTGAAGCGCCTGGTCAACTATGATATCGGGTTAGTTTTACTGGATCTCGGCTTGCCTGACAGCCAGGGGTTTGATACCTTCGTCAAGATATACACACAGGCCCCACGGGTGCCGATTGTAGTGTTGAGCGGTCTCGCCGATGAACAACTGGCCATTAAGACCGTTCAGGAAGGGGCGCAGGACTATCTGGTCAAGGGGCACGTGGATAGCCACGCGTTGGTGCGCACCATCTGCTATGCCATCGAGCGCAAGCGAATGGAGGAGTTGCTGCGGGAATCTGAAACTCAGGTCCGGAAGCTCTTCGAGGCGATTCCCGATAGCATCCTGGTCCACGATGATGAAGGCACTATCCTCCACATCAATAAAATCGGCGCAGAACGACTCGAATGGTCTGCGAAAGACCTGGTGGGCAAGAATCTGCGCGAAATCGTGACTCCCGAGAACCGTGCCTCAATTGCCGATCACATCAGGGAAACCCTTAAGGTCGGCTGGTGCAGGTTCGAGACGACATACGTTGCGCGCAGCGGATGGCAGATAATGGTTGAAGTCAACGATCGCCCTATCAAGTTCGGAAAGGAAAAAGCCATCCTGCGCGTGGCGCGCGACATCACCGAACGCAAGCGCGCGGAGGCTAAGGAAAAACACCTTAACCTCATAGTTTGCACCGTCCGCAGGGTCAACCAGCTCATCATCAGGGAGAAAGACAGGGATAAGTTGCTCAAAGGTGCATGTGAAAACCTCGTCGAGAATCGCGGTTATTATAGCGCCTGGATCGCCCTATTGGATGAGTCCGGAGGACTTGTGACAACCGCCGAAGCCGGTTTGGGCAAGGCGTTCTTGCCCATGATCGAGCAGTTGAAGCGCGGCGAAATTACCACTTGTGGGCAAAAGGCGCTGTCGCAACCAGACGTTGTGGTAACCGAAGACCCGTTATCCACTTGCGCCGACTGTCCACTGACAAAGCAGTATGCTGACCGGGGGGCGATGACGGTCCAGTTGGAATACGGAGGGAGGGTGTACGGACTGTCGTCTGTCTCCATCCCCGTCGATTTCACCGTGGGCGAGGAAGAACAGGCCTTGTTCACTGAGGTTGCAGACATCGCTTTTGCCCTGCACAGCTTAGAACTGGAGGAGGAGCGCAAGTCGGCGGAAGATGCGCTACGTTCGAGTCATGACTATCTTAAAAGGCTAACCAACTCCATGGGGGATGCGGTCTTCTCAGTAAAAATGCCGGGGAGGGTAATTGAGTGGGCTAATGATTCCTTCAAACTCATCGGCTATGATCCCAGAGAGTGTATTGGCAGCACTACGGAGTTTCTCTACCCGGACAAGAGCGAGTTCTTAAACTTTGGCAATAAGCTAAAAAAGGCCTTGGCAGCGGAGAAGGACATACTACACGCCGAACAATTATTACAAAGAAAAAACGGCGAAGTCTTCCCCGCTGAAATCACCGCCACCTTATTTAGGGAAAAAGGTAAGATTGTTAGTGTCACCAGCATTGTACGAGACATCACCGAGCGCAAGCAGGCGGAGGAGGCGCTGCGGGAGAGCGAGGATAAATATCGCACATTTTTCAAAACAACAAGAGACGCTGTTTTTATTACGACAAAAGATGGCAAGTGGATAGACTTTAATGATACTACTCTGGAGCTTTTAGGCTATAAAGACAGAGATGAGTTGCATGAGGCAGGCGTGCTGGAAATTTATGTAGATCCAGAGAGCAGAAGGAGGCTTAGGGAAAAGGTCGAGCAACAAGAGTTTGTTAAAGATGAGCCTGCTATTCTACGAAAGAAAGACAATAGTATCATCAACGTTCTTGTCACTGCAGATGTGAGAAAAGATGAAAACGGGAACATACTTGGTTACTATGGAACATTTAAGGACATCACCGAGCGCATGCGGGCGGAGGAAGAACTGCGAAGAAGTTACCATGAGTTACGGGAATCCTTGATTGCGACGGTCAACACTCTTGCATCAACCGTTGAAATGAGGGATCTTTATACCGCAGGTCATCAACGGCGGGCGACCATCCTTGCCTGTGCCATGGCTGAGGAGATGGGTTTGACGGAGGAGCAATTTGATGGGCTCCACATGGCCGGGCTGATCCATGATATCGGCAAGATCAGCGTGCCCGCTGAGATCCTCAACAAACCCGGTAGTCTCAGCGAGACCGAGTTCAATATAATCAAGACTCATCCCCAGACAGGATACAATATATTAAAGGAAATAGAATTTCCTTGGCCTGTTGCCCAGATCGTGCTGCAGCATCACGAGCGGCTGAATGGCTCGGGTTATCCCCAGGGGCTTAGGGGGGAAGAGATCATGCTGGAGGCGAAGATATTGGCGGTGGCTGATGTGGTGGAGGGCATGGCTTCTCACCGCCCCTACCGACCGGCCCTCGGCATAGAGGTCGCGTTAGAAGAGATCGCAAAGAATCAGGGCATCCTCTATGATCCTGCAATAGTGGATGTCTGTAAACGGCTTTTTACTGAGAAAGGGTTTAAGTTCGAGTAAGAGATCCGGAAGTTCATTCACCGCTTTTCGCTAACTATCAGGCCCCTTCCCATCGGTAGAAAATTTTTCCCAGCCTTACATGAAGGAATACGTTCACCTTTTCCGATTCCTGATCTATGAGAATATCCTTATGATCAATACCGCACTCTTGAGCGAGAGAAGCTAATTTTTCTGCACCGCGATGATACAAATGCCAATCACCCATAGTTTCCATATAATCTCGCGTCGGATTGTTCTCAAAGAAGTTTCTGATATCTAAATTCCTGATTGATAAGAAAGATCCATCGGATGGAAACGGAGCATGTCCTGTGGACGTGACTGTCACGGAATGCCCTCAGCGCAAGAGCGTGCGTCTCCCGTTATATCGGTCGGTGTCATAGTATGTCTCGACGTCAACGGTATGGATTTTCCCGATCGCCTCTTCCAGAGGGACCGCTGTTATCTTGCCATTCCGGTAGCTTACCATTGTGCCGAATTCTCCTTTGACGATCAGATCGACCGCCGAGATCCCGAAGTAGCGCCCCATACGACGATCATACGCACAGGGTGTTCCACCCCGTTGGAGGTGGCTCAGGCTAATGGATCTCGTTTCCAGACCGGTTCCGCGCTCTATCTCGTTAGCCAAGAATTCTCCCACTCCGCCCAGTAAGACGTGTCCGAAGCTATCCTGCCCCTGTTTCCTGACAAATTCTTTGCCTCCCTTCGGCTTTGCCCCTTCGGATAAGACCACAATATCGTACCGTGCCCCTTTTGCGCGCCCCTCCAACAAGAGCTCATTGATGCGATCAATCTCAAAATCATATTCAGGGATGAGGATGATATAGGCCCCACTGGACTCTCCGCCCTCAAGGGCCAGCCATCCGGAGTGACGCCCCATGGTCTCTACCACGAAGATCCTCCTGTGTGATCCGGCCGTCGTCCTCAGGCGGTCGATCTCTTCGGTGATTACCTGCACAGCCGACTCGAATCCGAGCGTGTAGTCTGTTCCTTCCAGATCCTTGTCGATTGTCTTGGGGATGCCGACGACCTTCATGCCCATGGTGGAGAGCTGATGCGCCACCCCCAGTGTATCCTCACCACCGATGGCGACGAGACAATCGATGTTGAGAAGCTTCAGATTGTCGATCAGTTGCGCACTGCGTTCGTCTTTGGTGTTGAACGGATTGAATCGGGATGTCCCCAAATTGGTGCCTCCGTAACGGTCCCAAGTCCGAACGCTTTCCTCATTGAGCGGGACGATATATTGTCTGACATCTTCTTCTGATCGGGCGTCAATAGCGGCGATTCCCTTCCACCCTTCGCGGATTCCAACGACTTCAAAGGTATCTTGTCTTTCCTTGCTGAGCCTGCTGTCCAGGGCCGTTTTTACCACCCATTTGATGGCTGAATTCAGGCCGGGGCAGTCACCGCCACCGGTCAAGATACCTATCTTGATGCTCATCGTTTCCCCCCCTTGGTCTTAATGGGCGTTATAGTGCTTCAGGGCTTGTTCCAGGTTTGCCCCTTCAATAGTAATTGCATATATGGCATTACACATCCTGATTGCCTCGTCAAGGGACTTCTGATGGATGTTTCGTCCCGTGGCGTTGCCGGCAGCCCCGCTCACGTAGATCTGATCGTGCAACGTCTGGAGAAACTGCTTCACATCCACGCTCGAACCTCCGGCGCAGACCACCTTGGTCCGCCCGGCAGCCCTGACGGCCTCTTTAAAGATCTCCTTTGATGCAAGGCCTTCTTTTTTGGGATAGTTTACCTTCACGAAGTCAGCCCCGAGCGCTGCGGCTGCGCCGGCGGCACCGGCAATCAGGTGCGGGTCTTTTTCGTCCTTTACCGCCTTGCCGCGGGGATAGATCCATAAGACGGTGATCAATCCGTGCTGATGGGCGGTAAAGACAATCTCTGCTGCCTGATGCAGCATAACCGCTTCATACTCGCTTCCCAGATAGATCGTATAGCCTACCCCCACAATATTCACATTGCTGCTTTTTTGAAATGCCGCCACCTGTTCGACATTGAACCACTGTTGACTCAGGGGGTCTTGCTGGGCGGTCTTGACGAGGTGCGTCTTGGAGTTCAATTTGACGAGATAGCGCACCTCGGGGTAATCCAAGCCGTAGCGGGCAATCAGACCAAGCTGGGTCGCAAAGACGCCGATCTTCCCCCGGCTGGCAATCCTAAAGAGGTGCTCCGGGTCATTGTCATCCGGGTGGATCCCTTCTCCATAAAAGTCATCATGTAAGTGTTCCACCTTTTGGTCGCCCGCAAAGAGCATCAACCTGCCGCTCTCCCGCGTAGCGGCGAGGTGGTTGCTGATGTACTGCTCCTGCATCGCCTGCGGAACGTCACAGGGGACCATAATATCATCTTTGGTAATGGCCATCGTAATACCCTCCTTACTTTCACCTACTGTGAAGTTTTTATCCCTTCGGGTTACATGCCTTGATGCATACTCCGCAGATGTATTGACCGATGTTGTACTTGTTTCGAAACTCCTTGAGTTTCTCAAAGCAACCCAGGTGATCGAACTCCTCAACCCGCTCCTTGATGGCACCGGCTGGGCAGAGGGGGATGCATTGGCGGCACTCGCCGCACGATCCCTTCAGCGGCTTATCTGTCTGCAAAGGGAGACCAGTGAGGATGGAGACCAGCCTGATCCTGGCCCCGTACTCCGGATGGACGATAAGGTTGTTTCTGCCGAGCCATCCTAACCCTGCTCCCTGCGCCAATCCCTTATGGGAGAGGTGTCCTTTTTGGCCATCCCAATCCACGATCTGAGAAGCGGCGATGGGAAGGGCCTTGCCCCCCATGTGTTGGATCAAGGCAGCCACGTGAAAGGCTATTCTATCGAGGATGTAATTGGCCTGGCGGTAGTGGTGTAGGTAGAGGAGGGTAGGGTGATCATCAATCCCCTCCAACACGGCATCCGAGAGCCGTATCCCGATGGAGATCCCGAAGGGGAGTTCATTCAAGGTATTGTCACCCAGGCCGTAGGTTGCAAGCCGAGTCTGAGAGAGATCCGCTACCCCGAAGAGGTCCCCTCCCCACCTGTGACTCTCTTCTTTGATCCTGTTGTAGTGGATCTCTTTCGGTTCCATCCCCCTATACGGCCCCCATCCGCTTGAGCTGGACCATCAGGATGGAGATGGCAGCCGGGGTGACCCCCGATATCCTGGTGGCCTGCCCCAGAGTCATGGGTCTGATAATCGAGAGTTTTTCCTTGATTTCATTGGAGAGGCCAGGGGTGTCTTGGTAGCTCATATCCTCAGGGATGCGTACTTGCTCCATCCGTTTAAACCGTTCCACTAATTCCTCTTGTTTCTTAATATAGCCTGCGTACTTGACTTCCAGCTCCACCTGTTCGGCCACTTCCAAAGAGACGGAATCGGAAGAGGGATCAAAGGCCTTGAGGTCTTGATAGGTGAGCTCGGGCCTACGCAAAAGCTCCTCCAGGGTGGTGACGTTCTTGATGGGGGTACTCCCCAGCTCCCGCAGTTTGTCGTTGATCCCCGAGATCGGCCTGAGCTTGATTCCCTTGAGCCGATCGAGCTCATGGGTGATGGCTTCCTTTTTCTTGCTGAAGGCATTATAGGTTTCATCGTCCACCAGGCCAAGGCGGTGGCCTCTATCCATAAGGCGCAGGTCGGCGTTATCCTCCCGCAAGATGAGCCGATATTCGGCCCGGGAGGTGAACATGCGATAGGGTTCCTGTGTCCCCTTGGTGACGAGATCGTCGATAAGGACCCCGATATACGCTTCGGAGCGATCGAGGGTAAAGGGTTCCTCCCCCTTGACCTTCAGGGCGGCGTTAATCCCTGCTATAATCCCTTGGGCGGCCGCCTCTTCGTATCCGGAGGTCCCATTGATCTGTCCTACATGATAGAGCCCCTCCACCAGTTTGGTCTCAAGAGTGGGTTTGAGCTGGACCGGATCCACATAGTCGTACTCAATGCCGTAGCCCGGGCGCATGATCTCCACCCCTTCCAACCCCTCGATGCTGCGCAACATCTTCAGCTGGATGTCCAGGGGGAGACTGGTGGCGAGGCCGTTGGGATAGTATTCAGTGGTTCGCAACCCCTCGGGCTCAAGAAAGACTTGGTGTCTCTCTTTATCGGGAAACTTGACTACCTTGTCCTCCACCGAGGGGCAATACCTTGCCCCGGTCCCCTCGATCACCCCGGTGAAGAGGGGGGAGCGATCGAGCCCGCTGAGGATGATCTTATGCGTACGCGGATTGGTATAGGTGATGTAGCAGGGGAGGAGTTCCGTAGGAAGCTCCCCGCTTGAGAAGGAAAAGGGGCGAGGTGGATTATCGCTCTCTTGTTTTTCAAGGTGGGAGAAGGCGATAGTCTTGCCGTCCAGCCGGGGGGTGGTGCCGGTCTTGAGCCTCCCCATATCGAAGCCGATCTCCCGCAGGCTTTCCGAGAGCCGTACGGAGGGGAGCTCCCCCATCCTGCCGGCTGGGAAGTGGGTGAGGCCGATGTGGATCAGGCCGTTGAGGAAGGTGCCTGGAGCGATGATGGCCGTCTGGGCATTAAAGATCTCACGAATGCTCGTCGCCACGCCCTCGACCATGCCGTCCTTCACCAGGATTCGATCCACCAGGGCCTGCTTTACCTCCAGCTGGGGCTGGTTTTCGAGGATATGGGTTATCCGCAAGCGGTAGGCCTGACGGTCGGACTGGGCCCGGGAGGACTGCACTGCTGGTCCCTTCTTGGTGTTCAACCGCCGGAACTGGATGGCCGTGGCATCGGTGTTCTTGGCCATCTCCCCGCCCAGGGCATCGATCTCCTTGACCAATTGCCCCTTGGCCAGCCCTCCGATGGCCGGGTTGCAGGACATAAGGCCGATGGTGTCGATGTTGATGGTGAGCAGGAGGGTCTGACACCCGATCCTGGCAGCGGCCAGGGCCGCCTCACAACCCGCATGCCCTCCACCCACGACGATTACATCGTATTGTTTTGGATGGATTATCATTTTTTGAACGCCAATCTTTTTAGTCTAGCATCTTTCCCTTCATCCTAAAAGTAGCAAAAACATGAGAAAAGGGTAAAATATAGTTGAGCATTCGGGAAGATGCTATATCACCTCTTGGCAGATCTGGTCTTCGTAGTGCACCTTGCCTTCATCATCTTTGTGATCGTGGGGGCCTTTCTGGCGTGGCGGTGGCATTGGGTGGCCATCCCTCATCTTGCCGCGGTCATCTGGGGGCTGGCTATTGAATTCCTGAACGCCCCCTGCCCTCTGAACCCCCTCGAACAGATGCTTTTGCTCAGGGTAGGGGAGGAGGCGTACAGGGGTGGGTTTGTGGATCACTATATCGTCCCCCTCATCTATCCTGATGCCCCCTCCGATTTTTTTCTCAAGGCAGGAATCTTTCTTGTGGTAATCAACCTGATACTGTACGGAGTACTGATCGTTCGTATCCGGATAAAGCGTTCCACCTAAGCTTGTAATGCTACAAGCATGCAAAGCTCAGGCACCTCCCATAGCCGTCACGGGAGCCATGGTGGTTATGAGGATGGGTATTACTCCTTGGTCAGCTTATATTTCTTAATTTTGTTGTAGAGGGTAACGCGATCGATCCCCAATTTCTCGGCGGATTTTTGGATATTCCAATTATTTTCTTTTAGGATTTTTTCTATATGTTTTTTTTCAACTGCCTTAATGGTTTTGTCATCTGATGCCGTCCCCTTTTTCTTTATGACCTGAGGGGACAGGTGCAGGTCCTCTGCCTTGATCAAGGTTCCCTTAGTGATGACCATGACGCGTTCTATAACATTCTCCAACTCCCGCACATTCCCCGGCCAGTCGTATTCTATTAAGCGTTCGAGCGCCTCTTCAGCAATCCGTTCGATCTTTCCTCCCATCTCAATGTTAAACTTCTCAATGAAGTGATGGGCCAAGAGGGGGATATCCTCCTTGTGTTCCCTGAGCGGAGGGAGCTCTATAGCGATGACATTCAGGCGGTAGTAGAGATCGTCCCTGAATTTCCCCTCATCCACAGCCTTTTTTAGGTCACGGTTGGTAGCGGCGATGATGCGAACATCGACCGTGATCGATTTTGTTCCCCCCACCCGCGTAAATTCTTTTTCCTGAAGGACCCGTAGGAGGCTGAGCTGCAACTTGGGGCTAATGTCTCCGATCTCATCAAGGAATATGGTGCCGCCGTCGGCAAGCTCAAATTTTCCCTTCTTCTGTGCTATGGCGTCGGTAAAGGCACCCTTTTCGTGACCGAATAGTTCACTCTCGAGCAAGGTCTCGGTGAGGGCAACGCACGAGACGGGGATAAATGATCCGGCAGCCCGTAAGCTTTCATTGTGGATTGCCCGTGCGAGGAGTTCCTTCCCCGTTCCGCTTTCGCCGAGGATTAATATGTTGGAATTGCTCTTGGCAATGGTATGGGCCAAGTCGAAGACCTTCTGCATCTTGCTGCTCTTGCTTATGAGATCGTGAAATTGATACTGCTTTTGCAATTCTTTGCGAAGATAGGATATTTCCTTAATTAAACTTTGGCTCTCTACCAACCTTTTGATCAGTAAAGACAACTCCTCGGGATTAAAGGGTTTGACCAGGTAGTCATACGCCCCTGTCTTCATGGCCTGCACGGCCGTATTGACCGTAGCAAAGGCGGTGATGATGACAACCTGCGTCTCAGGGTGTATCTCTTTGATCTTTTGCATCAACTGCAGACCATCCATCTTGGGCATCTTGAGGTCAACGAGGGCGATGTCCCAAGATCGATCCTTGAACTTCTCCAAGGCCTTAAATCCGTCCTCTGCGGCCTCTACTTGGTATCCATCCTCCCGCAGCCAATCGAGCAGGGATTCTCGCACGATCTCTTCATCATCGACAACCAATATGTGTACCTTTTCTCTCATTGTTTTGACCCCGAAGTTTTTTTGTATGAGGCCTGCTTTTTACTGGTTTTTTTGCTTTTCATCCCTTCCCCAGGAGGATGGTTCGTTTCGGTTGCCATTGCCTCCACGGGCAACTTGATGGCAATGGTGGTTCCCTCTCCCCCCTGACTCTTGACCTGGATCGTACCGTGGTGGGAGCTGATAATGCCATATACCACCGATAGTCCCAACCCTGTTCCTTGCTCTTTGGAGGTAAAGAAGGGGTCGAAGATCTTGGAGAGATCCTTCTCATCGATTCCCACCCCATTGTCCGCAATCTCCACCTGGACTGCCTTTTTTCGCTTGTCTGAAAACGTAGTGGTGATGGTTAAGATACCTCCATTGTTCATGGCCTCGCAGGAGTTGAGGATGATGTTGAGGAAGACCTGTCTCAACTGTGTGGCATCGGCCATAATAGGGGGGAGTTGGCCGTATTTTTTATCCACCGTGATTTCTTGTAGTGCAATCTGATTGGACAGGAGGGAGAAGGCCTCTTCTAAAACCTCATTGATATCCACATCAGGCTTCAATGAAGGTTCCCGCTGACGGGCAAAGTCAAGAAGGTTTCTCACAATGGTACTACATCGCTCCGTCTCCCTTTCCATGATCGCCAGATAGGAGCGAAATTTAGGAATTTCTTGCTTCTTGAAGGTACCATCGACGAGCTTTCTCTCGATCAACTTGGTATAGGTCAGGATGCCGTTCAGGGGGTTGTTTATCTCATGGGCGATGGTGGCGGACAACTTTCCGATGGATGCCAGTTTTTCCGACTGCAAGAGCTGATATTGGGTCTCCTTGAGTCTCTGGGTCATGGTGTTGAAGGATTTGGCCAGTTGCCCGATCTCGTCCTCGGAGCGAGCGGGGATGGCATGGGTAAAATCTCCTGCCGCTACCCTTGTTGTTCCCTCAGCGAGTTCTCTGACCGGTCGATAGACCGCTTTTTGGATAAACAGGACGATGATGGCGGAGACCGTCAGAATGGTGATGCCCATGAGCAGTATAGTTGTGCCCCTGATAGCCTGTATCCTCTTATCGGTAGCGTCAAGTGAAAGCGCAATATCGAGTACCCCGAGAACCTTCTGCGCGCGGGGATGGACGTGGCAGGCGGCATTATAGCAATCGGGTTCGTTGTAAATAGGATTTATTATCCCCAGTATGCGGTATTTATCGGTCCTAAAGATCCTGCTCCTCTCGGGAATGGCCAGCCTCTCTAAAGGTTCCTTCTCGGAGTGGCAGGCATAGCAGGCCTCGGCATGCTTATCCACCATCTGCCCCGTCTCTTCCTTATCGGAGGAGAACATGATAGCCCCCTCTTTGTTGAAAATTCTTATCTTTTCAATCTCCTCCTGTGTGCCAATAGTCTCGATGGAGTTGTAGAGGGCTTCCCGATAATTGTGCAGCATATCGAACCTCAGGCCCCTTGTGAGGGTGCCGCTCAATTGTTTGGCCCCCAAGATGGCTTCATCGAGGAGGTGTCTCCGTTGGGTATTTAAGTTAACATAGTTGAAGATGCCTATTACAATGACGGTGATTGCCACTACCCAAAAGATGAGCTTAACACTCAGTTTTCGATACGGCATCTGATATCCCTTGGGGATAAAATATCATAGTATTCCACCAAAGTCCACGGCATGGACAACGAGTGCGTACTCGGGTATGCTCCTGCAGTGCATCCCCGATGCATCCCCAACAAATGGGATGTCAAAGCATTATCACAACCCATTCTGTTCTTCTCCTCAGGAAAAGGAGCTTGTACTGAAAGCTTGCTTTCTCGCGCTGCCCAGGGAGAGGGATATATCTTTTCACGTAA
>Ga0307425_1001941_pt1 | contig 11987 bp, 8 predicted proteins | sample SalMarWE160330MG_FD_202152 | JGI IMG/M metagenome (GOLD analysis project Ga0307425, IMG submission 202152) | Salt marsh sediment microbial communities from the Plum Island Ecosystem LTER, Massachusetts, United States - WE1603-30 | ecosystem: Environmental > Aquatic > Marine > Intertidal zone >... | reverse complement strand
TTTAATATATTTCTCTAAAGACTCGTAACCGTTTTCATTGACATCCTGAACTACTTTCTGGATGAATTTGGTCATTATGCCGGCCTGCCCAACGGCGGAATTTTCGAACAGGGAAAAGGGAAAGTTGATGGAGACCAGATCCTCCAGGTTCAGATTCGGCCCATTTGACATACCCAGCTCACCTTGAACGAACACCGGCCACCAGCGGCTGAGCAGGGACCAGTAGACATCAAGATACTGGCCGTGGGTGATCAGAATGCTTTGATCATCCAGGAGCAGATAGAGATTGGGAAAGGCGAAGTTAAAGGGCGTGGGCGGATCGGTGAGATCATCAAGAAAGAGGCCGGCGTACATTGATTCCTCTTCCAGGGGATGGCGGCGTACGAAGGGCAGCAGAAAATGGCTTTTTTTATGTTTCTCCCGGTAATCCAGCACACCCGGGACCGACATGCGGAATGCCTTGGGAGATTTGTGCCGGGTAATCCGGTTGGTAATATGCAGCTGATACTGGACCGTGCTCCAGATGTCGAAATCATGGTTGCCGGGGACGTAGATGATCTCTTTCATGAGATGGTCATCCCTGATGATCTGAAAAAAGAAGCGGCCCACTTCGTATACTTCCTGGTAACTGACGACCGAGAAATCGAGGATATCGCCCAGGAGTACCAGATAATCCAGGGGTTTACCCGCGTACTTGTCCTTAATCGTCTGCCGGAAGGCGTCGTACAGTTCTCCGGCACGGATTTTCCCCGTCTTTCTGTCCCGGTAACACATGTAGGATTGGGGATTTCCCAAATGCAGATCAGAAACGATTCCTATCAAGGCTTTGCCCTTTATTCAGGTTCTTGTTTAAAAAAGGAGTTTTTCTTTCGCGTGTTTCCTTATATGATTAGGACACGGTGAATTAAGGCCTTTTTTGGCCGGCCCGCAGAGCGGACAGTTCAGCCCGACGGGCAAAGTCGATGGCCGACGCCAGAACCCGGGCCGCTTCCTGGGGACTGTGGAATCCGGTGGAGTTCTCCGAGGATATGAAATCCCACCGCATCTGGGAGCGGCGCTGGAGCCGACAGGCCTCGGCCAGATCTTCCTTCTTGACTCCTTTTTCCCGAGCCAGCCTGATGGCCTCGATGGCATCCAGCAACGCCTCTTCGCTTTGACGCAGCAGCGAGGCGGTTTTATTCTGGATATCAATCACCCGCCCCCGCAATTCCTCTTCCGGCCAGGGATGGCAGGTGCGGCAGGAGTGGTCCAGGTCCTCCAGGGGGCTGCGGAGCCAGTGATCGCTTACCTTGACACTCCCCTGGCGCACGTAGGGCATGTGGCAGTCGGCGCAGGACACACCTGAGCGGGCATGAATCGAAGTAGTCCAGAGCTCGAATTCAGGGTGCTGAATCTTGATCATAGGAGCCCCGGTTATCTTGTGAGTCCAGTCTGAAAAATTATAGGAGTCGTAGTATTCTTCGATATCGTCAATGGTGCGTCCCTTACTCCAGGGGAAAGTAAGCACCTTATTTTTCCCTTTGAAGTAGTATTCCACATGACACTGGGCACAGACATAGGTGCGCATCTCCTGACGGCTGGCCCTGGAAAGGTCCACTCCAAGATCCTCCATGGCATTGATAAAGGCGGGACGGGTGACACGCAGGCTCATGGTGGCCGGATCATGACAGTCGGCACAGGAAGAGCCGAGGTGCATATGCGGAGCCAGCGAATCGAAAGGAGTGCGGTTGAAGGTTTCCCAGCCCAATGATTTGATCAGGCCGGGAGCTTCGGCGGCATGACAGTTGACGCAGGCCCCTGGCTGTTTGACAACCTTGGTTCGCTTGGTATTTTTCTGATCGATGGCGGCGTAATAATGGCCCCGCTCCTCGTTGTGATCGATACTGAAGGAGTATCCGGCCCAGAGTGTTTTCATGGCCGGATACCGCTCGAGTTTGCTGTAGGGTTCGGAGCCTCCATAGGGCGTCCTGCCATAGTTGATTTTGGTCTTTTGGAACGACTCGTATTCCGCGGGAAAATCGCGGCCCCAGACAGCTGGATCGAGTTCATTCTCCCCAATGGTGGTAACCAGGGCAGGAAAGCGCAGAGCTTCGGCCTTTTTCTGGCGGATGTCCAGCAGTAGATAGAGTACGGCCACGGTGGCGATGAGCGTAGTGATGAAGAGTGCGAGATGAAGAAAACGGATCTTCAGGGTAAATGAATTTTTCATGGTATCCCTCCTATCTGCTGCCATCGTGACCGACGTTCCGGTGACAGGAGATACAGTCGAGGCTTTCTCCCTCCGGATTTTTCATGATATGCTGCACCATATCTCTATGGCAGGCGGTACAGTTGCCCAGGACAATTGAACGGTTGAAACGCTTTATTTGGATGGGTTCCTGGAAGCGGTTTGTGGTAAACGCAACACTGTGATTCCAGCCGTTGATGGCTTTGACGGCGTATTTCCCTACGGGATTTTTCGGGGTATGGCATTCGTTGCAGGTGGCCGCCGCTTTATGCGAAGAACGGTTCCAGGCATCGAACTGGGGCCGCATGATGTGGCAGTTGACGCAGGCGGCCGGATCATGGCTGAAGTAGGAAGGCCCTTCCGCGTACAGAAAGGTAAAAATAGACAGGCCCGCCAGGACACCCAGCGCAGCCGTCAAGAGCCAGCCGGGAACGTGGAACAGTTTAATCATTTTTTTCATAATGTATAGTATGGTAATGGTTTCATTCCCAGTCCAGGAGCCGTCTCTCCCCTTCCAGTTTCTTGATGCCGGATACCTCCTGCGAGACCTCGATAACGCCTCTGTAGGCACCCTTCTCATCGTAGAGAGGGAAATAACGGATGTGAATGAACTTGCCGTCCATCTGGATCCAGAATTCCGCCACCGTTTTTTTCTTCTCTTTAAAGCTCTGCACGATACGGTTGACGACGTCCAGGCTCTTGGGCGGGTGGCAGTTCTGTACCTTTCTGCCGATGATCGCCGGACTGCGGGCGAAGATGCGGTGGTTGGTATCCGAGTAGTAGCGTACTGTGTCATGCTCATCCACGTAGGTCAGGTCCACGGGCAGGTTTTTCAGCAGCAGATCTATCTGTTCTGCCGTGAGACTTCCCTGGGACAGGTCAACGACGTTTTCCTTTGACATATCAGGTTCCTCTCTAATGGTTTCAATTTTCGCGTGCATAGACTCGGCCAGCCGGGAATCCCAGAGATCGGAGGGCGTGATCCAGGCATAGCCGATCTCGGCTTCCCCCCGCTTTATTTCGGCCCAGTCCCTCACGATCAGCTTTTTATCGGAAGTGGGATAGAGGATCTTTTCCTCCAGGAAGATGAGTTTTTTGATCTTGCCGGCGAGGTCTTTGACCTTTTTCGGCACATCCCGCCGGCGCTTCTTCCGCAGCAGCTCCTTGATTTCCCGGAAGAGATCACGGATCTCGTCATGTTTGCCCCACATCACCTGAGTGGGCCCGGTGAAGTGTTTCGCTTCCAGCAGGGGGAAGAGCTGATTCTCCTTGCGCTGATAGTGCAGCTCTATCCGGCGGAGATTGTCCAGGCTTTCGGTAAAAGCGACGATATCCTTTTCAGAAGGACCGGCCTTTTTCAGTTTTTTGCTAAGCAGGACGACCCGTTTCAGAATACGCTTTGCCTCTTTATTTTCCTCTTTGAAGCTGTAGATGGGATGGCCAGGCACCTTGCCGGCTTGGCCGGCTTTTCTGAGGGATTGCTGGAACACTTCGGCGTGCACGTCGCAGAGCCGCTGAATCTCCGCTGGCGGGAAGCCCTCGGCGATGAGTCCGTTTTCCATGTCGGCGATCTCTTCCGGCGAGGTGTCTTTGATGAGAGAGGCGAAATCCTTTTTCAGCCGGTCCACCGGGACGCCGTCGTGCAGTTTCTTGATGATCTCCTTTAATTGTTCCTGTTTATCCGTCATGGTGCCCCCTTCCTAAAAATCGCAGAAAATGTACTTCCTACCATATCCCCGGTAAAAGCGCTTTTCTCCTGGCCGGGTAATCCGGAAAATACTCTCGATACCAGCGGTGATGGGTGCGGGCCCTGGGGGCGAGGTTGGCTGCGGTCCAGAAGGCGAAGGAAAGACCGGCCCAGGACCAGGTGGCCAGGGCCCAGCCGCACCAAATGATGATCTCGCCCAGATAGTTGGGGCAGGAGACCAGTTCGAAGAGTCCGCCCCGGGGTATTTTATATTCACCTTCATCACAGTCCCGCAGCTGTCGCAGCTGCCAGTCGGACCTTCGATTGATCACATATCCGCAAATGAACAGAGCCGCCCCAAGAATGAAGCGGATGTCCGTGAGCCAGCGGCGACCGTACCCGTCCGAGAAAAAGAAGAGCCAGCGGCCGTTGAGATAGCCGTTGATGACATTAAAGAAGAGGGCCAGGCCCATGATATAGAGCGGCATGCGCCGATCCTTGTCCTTGATGAGAAAGGGAAACATATAGGCCCGCTGCAGATAGTGGGCGAGCCAGAGCAGCAGGAAGATGAGAGCCGTGAGGTTGTGATACCGGCCCAGAAGGAAAAGGGCGACCGGCACCAGCACCGGGGCTGATTCCATGATGAGCCAGCCCCAGCGGCTGGGAATGGTGGCCCCCTTGCTCGCGGGGGCGTAACGGCCGTAGGGCGCCGGGATCCAGAAGAGGACAATAAAGACGACGGCTGCCAGGATGTACCAGAAAATCAAAAGAGCGTGATAGAAAGCCTGTTCAGGCATTCAGTTTCCTTTCCGTCCATTTCGCGGGTGTCCAGTTACCAGGGAACAACAAGGGTGTCGTCCACGGTTTTCTGCAGATTCAGAAAGCTTGTTTTCAGATCCTTTACTGCCCCGCCATAGGCCGCCTTTCCGGCCAGATCGTGCATTTCGAGAGGATCCCGTTTCAGATCGAAGAGGAGGACCTTGTCGATCCGGGGATAGTAGATCAGTTTATAGTCTCCTTTACGAACCATGCGCTGCAGATCCATGTAGCCGCCGTAGATGGCCTCATACTGCCGCCGCCTCCGTCCCCGGATGAGGGGCAGCAGACTGCGGAACTGCACCTGGGGGGGAATGTCCAGACCGGCCAGCTCCAGGCTGGTGGGCATAATGTCCTGCAGGTAAACCGGGGTTGTGATGACGCGGCTCCCGGGAATTCCGGGACCGCTGACAATGAGGGGCGGCTTCATGCTGTGTTCGAACATGTTCTGCTTGCCCATCAGCCCGTGCTGTCCCAGCGCCAGACCATGGTCGGCGGTGAAGAGGATCACCGTCTCCTGGGCTTTGCCGGTGGCTTCCAGTGCCGCCAGAATGCGGCCCACCTGCCTGTCCATGTGGCTGATGATGGCGTAGTATTCGCGCCGGTGCGTCTTCACCGCTGTTTCCGTGCGGGGGAAGGGCGCCAGCCGCTCATCCCGCAGTCCCGGTCCGCAGCCGATATCATCCTTATAGGGATAGAGGGGCAGATAGTTTTCAGGGACTTTTATTCCGGAAAGCGGGTACATCTCCACATATTCCCGGGGGGACTGACGTGGATCATGAGGGGCGTTGAAGGCAAGGTACATGAAAAAGGGATGGGCGCTTCCGGACGCTTCCTGCAGAAAGGTTTCTGCTTCGTCCCCCAGCACCTCACTCCAGTGCCGGCCGCCCTCCCAGTAGCCGCCCAGTTTTTCATCCCAGGCCTTCCAGGTATCGACCACTCCTTCCCGGGGACGGTTATAGGCCGCTTCCACCGTGGAGGGCATACCGGGACGGATGGTGCCGGTCCGCTGAAAGGCCCGGCGGGCATATACCTTGACATGCCATTTACCAGCCATGTAAGTATCATAGCCGGCGGCCGCCAGATACTGGGGCCAGAGCCGGCTGGCCTCCAGTTCCCGGTCCAGGTGCGGTTCCAGGTTCCTGGCCTGGTTCAAAAAACGCCCGCTGACCAGCATGGTCCGGGAGGCGACGCAGACGGCGCCGTGCCAGGCACCCATATTATAGGCGTTGGTAAAGGTGACGCCCTGACCCACCAGACGGTCCAGATTGGGGGTGTGCACCTCACTGCCGAAGGCGCCGAGGGCCGCGGAGCACTGGTCGTCGGCGAAAATGAAAAGGATGTTGGGCCGCCGCCGTTTCAGCAGGCCGCTGCAGGAGCTGACCAGCGGCAGGCTCAGGCCCGCGGTGGCGATCACGGCACTGGAAAGAAAGGATCGGCGGTTCATGCCGACTCCTGTTGAGCCCGTGAAGACAGAAGAATTATGGAGGTGATGTTCCGCTTGGTCATCCTTTTCCTCCACGATAATAACGGACGCGGCAGACGATTCCGGGAACGGCTGCTGTCATCCTGTTACGCATTACGAATACTGATTCATTGGGGATGACGACGCATATAAAGCCAAATGTACGCAATCTTCTCCGGGGCCGCAAGGTCAAAATGGAGAAATATCAGATTTCAGCGGCTGTTTCCCGGATATGCTGCAGCAGTTCCTCGATGTCCCCAATAGTGGTGCCGGGATTGATCACGGTGCAGCGCAGATAGAAGCGTTTCTTAAGGTCGGTCTGAACGATGTAAAATCGTTCCCGTTCCAAAACACGGCGGCGGATCCGCCGCTGCAGGTCGTCCGGATCGGCGATACCGTCCGGGAGATAGCGGAAACAGATGATGTTGCTCTGGGGCCGCACTGCCAGTTCGAAATCCGGAGAGGCCTCGATGAGATCCGCGAAAGCCCGGGTAAGATCGTAGGTGCGGTCGATGAATTCCCGGAAGATACCGGTGCCGTAGACGGCCAGGGGAACATAGAGCTTGATGCCCATCATGGTCTTGGTGCACTCCATGGTGCGGTGGGCGTAGTTGTACCACTCCTCCCGGGATTCTTTTTCGAAGAGATAGGAGGCCTTCTGGGAGAAGGATTCATAGGAGTGACGGCCCTCCCGGAAGAGAACGGCCGTGGCCAGGGCGGGAATCATCATCATTTTATGGGCGTCCCAGATAAGGGAGTCGGCCCGATTCAGTCCTTTCAGCAGAGAGCGGTACTTTCCCGAGAGCAGGGCGGAACCGCCGTGGGCGGCGTCAACGTGGAGCCAGAGATCGTGTTCCCGGGTGAAATCGGCAACGGCCTCCAGGTCGTCGAAACTGCCGGTGGCGGTGGAGCACCCATTAGCCACCACGGCGAAGACACGGCGGTCCTCACCGGTGGCCTTTTTATACTGCCGGGCCAGGTCCTCTCTGTCCATATGAAACTCCCGGTCGACGGCCACCGGATAGACGGCCCGTTCTCCAAGACCCATGACGCTGACGGCCCGTTTCACGGAATAGTGACACTGTTCCGAAACCAATACCGCCAGGGGACGGCCGGAATCCACCCCTTCCGTCCAGATATTATAATCGGCCTTGACCTGCCGGGCCGAGAGCAGGGCCGTCAGGTTGCCCAGGGTGCCGCCATTGGTGAAGATGCCGTCCGCTTCCGGGCCGTATCCCGCCAGCGTTGCCATCCACTGCACCAGCCGCTTCTCCATGGCGATATTGACAGGCCCCATCTCATAGACGGCGGAAGCATTATTGAGGAAGGTGCCCACCAGATCGTTAAGGGCGGCAAGAGGCAGGGCGGTGCAGCACTGGTGTCCGATGTAGCGGGGGTGCTGCAGATTGTGGGAGAGGCGCAGGACCCGGCCGATGATTGTCTGAAAATCCGTTCCGGGATGTTCACTGAAATCCCCGGGCCATTCCCGCAGCATCGCTTCGGGGCCGATGGCGGGCAGTACCGGAGTGTCTGACCGTGCCAGGCTGGCCCGCAGATAATCGGCCAGCTGGTCCATCAGCCGGTGCCCGGTTTCACGGAAGGCCTCAGCATTGAAGGCGGCGTCCAGGGGGGATGAATGTGATGACATCGATATCCTCGGTTATCCGGAAAAACGATCTCTTCCGGCCAGATTCATGATCAGCGCCGATCCATGTGAGTGGATCGATCAGGTCAATATATCGAAGGCCGCAGAGAAAGGCAAGCCGGTTTTTCCGCGGCCGTCCGGGGCAGCAAAAAAGCGGAACGCACCCAGGTGCGTCCCGCTGAGGAATTGTACCCGCTATTAATTATTGAAGGAGGAGGCCTTCTCTCCGACGCGGATGATCGAGACGGCACGGATGGAATCACCGGGGGCGATCGTTTTCACGATATCCTGCCCCGCCATCACCCGGCCGATGGGTGTGAAGCGGCCGTCATATTCCTTCATCTTTTTTGTTGTCAGATAGAAGCCCTTGCTGTCTTTCATGCCGAGAATACCCGCACGATCGTTATCCATTTCCGGATTGTTCTCTTTGCGCAGCTGGTTGTCGGCCCGCTTCAGGATCGCATCCGAGATCAAGGTGGCCGTCCCGCCCGTGGCGAAGACACCGATGGCCGGACCTCTTCTTCTGCGTCCGTAGAATCCCCTGCCCCGTCTCTCGGTGCTCTCGAAGAGTTTGACGAAGCTGGCGGCTGTCAGCGGCGCGTTGCGGTAATCGAGCTCGAAGATCATCCGGCCCTTGTCCGTGTTAATATCGGCGTAGAGGCCGTCATCGAGATAGACGCCGTCCCGGGAGAGCATATGGTCCAGGTTGCCGATGCCGTAGGCGATGATGGCCAGGCAGAGGGCGGTATACTCCTGGTGATGGCTGTAGGGGACGACTTCGTTGTAGGTGTCGTAGAGAGTGTGCCAGGCGCGGCGGTAACTGTAGCCTGACTTTTCCTGGAACCGGATGGTCGGCACGCTCACCATCTGGAAGGCGGAGGCGTCGGTGCCTCCCAACCTGGTTGAGGGCGGGCTGGGGTAGGGATTGGCGGTGACCCCCTCGAAGGGAAACTCATCGCTGAGCCCTTCCAGCGGTTTGGCGATCTTTTTGAAATCCTCTTCCCAGGATTGGGGAATCCGGATACCGGTGATCGCTCCCGGGGTATAATCCCGGTTCATCATGACCGCTATGTTCCCCAGTTTGCTGGGATTCTGCTTCACCCAGGCCGAGGCGCCGAGAATGCCGGCTTCCTCGCCGGCGAAGAGGATGGCCATGATGGTCCGTTTGGGTTTCACCCCGCTTTTCGCCAGCAGGCGCATGGCCTCCATGGCGGGAGTGATGCCCGAGCCGCAGTCCACGGCGCCGGTGCCGCCGTCGAAGGAGTCCAGGTGGCCGCTCATAATCAGGTATTCGTCCGGGTGTTCGGTGCCGGGGATCCAGGCGACGACATTATGGTACTTGACCGGTCCCATCTTAAACCAGTTTCTGATCTGAAACTCGAGCTCGACCGCTTCACCCTTCTGGACCAGCTCCTTTATCTCGTCGTACTGTGATTCATCCAGACGGATATCGGGGAGTGTCGGCAGTTTGTCCCAGGAATTGACATTGGCATTGAGAATCTGAATGGGGACGCGGACGCGCATGATGCTCCCGAGGGCGCCGGCATCTTCCAGCACCGTTTCCAGGAAGGGTTTGCCCGGTCTGCGGCCGCTGCGCGCCGCGAAATCACCCGCGTCGCTGATCAGGACCCATTTATCCCTGAAAGAATCCTTCATTTCCAGGATTTTCAGGCTGTCATCGGGCGCGATGGCGACACCGCCCCGCTGCACGCCTTTGGTGCCCGCGGTGTAGGAGGGAGTGCCGAAATAGAGGGATTTTTCTTCCGGGGCCGTCATTTTCCCGAACCAGGGCCCGCGGTTGAAGCCGACCGGCATTTCACCGACTTCCTGCAGTTCCGCCTGCACGCCCCAGCTGTGGAACTGGTACACGGCCCAGTTGGCGGCGTTGGTGAAGGCGTCGGATCCGATGTAGCGGCCGCCGAACCGGTTGGTGAAGTAATCCAGCCAGGTCATGGTCTTGTTGTCGGTTTTTCCTATTTCGATGATTTTTTTCAGAACGGGATCGTTAGTGGTTTCGGGAAACTGCTGTGCCGAAAGGGTGAGGGCTGCCAGTAACAGCATGGTTACCGCAGCAGACAAGGTCTTCTTCAGGTTCATGGGACCTCCAAGTGTTAGTGAGGGGTATGAAAATACGGGATGGGTAATGTTACATAATTTGCCGGGGGTATGCAAGCGTTTTCTGCGGGAGGAAGGAGATGACGTGGGTATCCTCAGCTGGACACGATCGGTTATCCTGAAGAGAGATCCTTCCCGGCCAGTTCCGAAATGAGGGCCGTGTACCAGGCTGCGGCGCTGACGACATCATCCGCCTTTACCTGATCGCCCACCGTGTGCGCGTCCGCTTCCCTGCCGGGTCCCAGGCCGATGGTGGGAATGCCGAACGATCCTTTGGTGGCCACTCCGTTGGTGGAAAAGGCCCAGACACCGGTATGGGGATCCCGTCCCAGGATCTTGCGGGAGGTATCTTCGGCAGTCCGCACCAGGGGATGATTCCGGTCCATGAGCCAGGCCGGGTAGAAGGCATCCTGGGTCAGCTCCAGTCCGGTGTAACTTTTCACGCGGTAGCGCGGGATGGAGATAGCGGCCCGGGCCGCGGTCACGGCCGGCAGTTTTTCTATTTCGGCCCTGGCGGTCCGCCGGGTCTCGCCTTCGGTGAGCCGCCGGTCCAGGTGGATGACGGCCTTGTCGGGAAGGGCGCAGAGAGAAGGAGCTGAGGAGCGGATGTCGGTGACGCTGATGCTGCCCGGTCCCAGGGGAGAGTCGCCGGAGAGGGAGCGGTTCAGCGCTTCGATATCCTGCACGACGGGCGTCATTTTATAGATGGCGTTGTCGCCCAGCTGGGGAGCGGAGCCGTGGCAGGAGCGCCCTCTCACCGTCACCTTCATTTCCAGACGGCCGCGCTGGCCGATGCGAAGGCTAAGGTCGGAGGGTTCCGTGAGAATGACCGCCTTCGGCACGAGCTGTTCGGCTTCGATGAGATAGCGCCAGCAGAGGCCCTCGAAGTCCTCCTCCAGCACCGATGCGGTGACCAGCAGAGAGATATCCTGCGGTAGTCCCAGGGTCTTCAGTACGGCGCCGGCGTAGACGGCCGCGGCCAAACCGCCCTTCTGATCCGCGGCGCCCCGGCCGTAGATGACACCGTCCCGCAGCAGCGCGGCGTAGGGGTCGTGGCGCCACTGCTCCCTGCCGCCGGCGGCCACGGTGTCGCAGTGACCGTCCAGTACCAGCAGCCGTTTGCCGCTGCCGATGCGGCCCAGGCAATTGCCCAGGCCGTCCAGCCGCACTTCGTCATAGCCGAGGCGCGTCATCTCGGCGGAAATCCGTTCGATCACGGCCGCTTCACGCCCGCAGGGGGAGGGGATGGCGATGATCTCCCGCAGAAAAGCGATGAGGTCTTCTCTGCGGGTCTGGATGGATGGAAAGATTTCTTTCATGGATGATAATGTACGAACATTTCCAGGTGAGTGCAAAAGGAATTGGAAATTTAATACAAGGGGATCGGATGGATTAACGGTAGGAATGAGACAAATTTAATGTCCGGCCTGAGTACCCTTGCCGGGGCGTTCGCAATGCCCGCGCCCTGGATTGGGACATCCAGGGTGATCTGGACATTCCTCCTTTCATTGAATGGCATAAATCAGCATTTTGTAATCTGCCACTCCGTAGAGGATACCGTTTTGGCCGATAGAGGGCTGTGGGGTGGTGGCGACCGGTCCAAAGGGCGCCGTCCAGGTCCAGAGCATCTGACCGCTGGAATCGACCGCAAACAGGGAAGGATCCTGCATATCTCCCGAATATGCATAGACGGTCCCTTCGTTATCGCAGGTAAGATGTCCATTCACCTGGGTTACTCCTGCTGGATAGGGGCAGCTCCAGCGGAACTGTCCGGCATAATCCAGGCAGACGATACTGCTATTCGCTGGAAGGTAGAAATTCCCTTGAGGCCCGATTGTTGGCGTTGTTCTCGTCCTTAGTGTATCTGAAAGATATTCCCAACGTGTAGTACCGTCAGGATTAAAGGCGCGAATACCATCCGTTAATCCATCCGGACTGAAATAGATATTCCCCTGAGCATCGGTCATTAAGCCGCGTACGGTTGAATACCCCGTTGTGGGGTGCCACTTGAGCTGCCCAGAAGTGGAAACAG
>Ga0307425_1001940_pt1 | contig 11987 bp, 7 predicted proteins | sample SalMarWE160330MG_FD_202152 | JGI IMG/M metagenome (GOLD analysis project Ga0307425, IMG submission 202152) | Salt marsh sediment microbial communities from the Plum Island Ecosystem LTER, Massachusetts, United States - WE1603-30 | ecosystem: Environmental > Aquatic > Marine > Intertidal zone >... | reverse complement strand
GACGGTGCAGACTCTACAGCTTTTGTTAGATATTCAGCAAAAAGCGGATAGTCCTTTTTATGGTATGCCGCTATGCCATGGAAATAATAGTATAATGCGGTATTGGCGTTATTGTAGTACCTATGATGTAAAAGGTATTTTAGTGATATTGTAAATACGATTATGAGTAATATTGCAAACAATAAGGCTAGGAGGAAGGTATTTTTACGCATATACTAAAATTACTGAAGTGTATAGTAGAATATTTAGTGAATATGATCAGGAATTATTGGATGTTTAGCAAGACGGAGAAATGGCTCTAAAGAATCAAATTCCAACCGTGGTGTTATCGGGGTTGGATTTGGCCCAGGGAATCTTAATTCGAGAAAAAAGCAAGCTGTATGCAGCATTTGTACCACATTCTTTTGGAAGAAAAACCGCTGTTTGAAGATGGACCAGTGATGTGTGCCACAGAAAAGAGCGTATCTAGGATAGACGACGACCCTTCGGGGCCGCTCCAGCCCGAAGGGGCAAAGGAGACTGAATAGAGCGTGAGTATGAAAGAAGCGGATGCTTGGCCTGAGACCTTTGAATTTTCGTAAATAGACGCAAAGTGGCCCTCTTGAACTCGATTCTTGACAAAATTCGTCACAGATTTTGCAGATTCATGCTTTCCTTGGTTGGATTTTTCGTGATTACGCCCCTCGTTTCGTACTAATAAAGACTTTTTTCATGCCCCGGGTGCCCTATTCCCGCTTCGGGCACACTTCTCTCTACTCTTTTAGGTTGTAGCCAGAATCTTTGAGCCTCGGGATAAATTGAACGCCATCTGCCTACACATGCTGTCCCACAGGTTCTTCACTATCTCTGTAAACCTCGCCCGATATGCTTTGTCCTGTAGATGGCTCAGCCCAAAATATTGTTCGACTATATATCTCTTCTTCGATATTTGCTTGTTCCTTTCAATCTCAAATTCAGTCAATTTCGCTGTCGTCGTATCCTTCCGCATGATGCCATCTTCTATTTCATTCAAGTTCAGAAATGCCCGGTTCGGCTGCCCAAAATACCCTTTGTCAGCATATATCTTCTTTATCGGTTCCTCTGTGTGGCAACTCGCTAATGTCAGATATGGCAGATACTTGGTGTCATGTTCAGACGCAGGCGTCACCGTCGCCCCAAGCACAAATCCATTCTTCACATCTACTGAGACATGCTCCTTTAACCCATAGTGGGGTTCATCATTCTTCACTGTCCAGTCTGATTCCAGGTCCCTACAAAACTTCAGGGCATTCCCATGCTTGTCCACTCGCCCATCTGGCGATTGCCTCTTTTCCCTTTCCTTCCTCAAATCCTCATTACTCATCGGACGACTCGCCGACTTTACCAATCTGGCGTCTACTGCTATCCCTTCGTTTATGCTTAACCCTCTCTTCGCAAACTCCCGCAATACTTCACTGTTCAACTCTATCATCGCTTCTTTCGATATCCTGTTGCGAAACCTCGAAAACGTTGAATGATCAGGCGATGGCTTGTCCAAAGGAAGCCCTAGAAATTTCTTGAACGATATCCTGTCGTTTATCTGATCCTCTAGCTCAGGATCAGACGGAATCCTAAACCATTTCTGAAGTAACAAACACTTTAATAACAGCAATGGAGAATATGCATCCGCCCCTTCTTTGCTTTTGCCTACATCGTAATACTCCATCAACAACGCTTCTATGTCCTTCCAATTCACTACATCGTTGATCTTATTCATCCTCTTCAGACTTCGGCTATGTTCCAATGATTTATCCACAGCAAGATCAGCAAAACTCAACCTATCTCTGAAATCCTTATATCCCATTTCACCCCTCCCTTATGCTCTCTTTTCTTGGGAGTGGTTCTATCATAAATATAGGTGCTTATCAAGCAATTTCAGCATGTTAAATAATTAAAGTGCATTGCGTTAATTCAGTGTTTGTCACCACCCATGATTTTCTGTACTTCTGCTGAGTTCATTTTTTTCTCGGCTCCTCTAAAATGACAATATTTGGCAGGTTCTGCAAAGGTCTCGGCCTATATGGCACCGTGGGGTGTGCATCGCGGAAAAGGCGTTGGCCTTTACCGCGATAGCACCGGGTGTGGGACCTTTGTCGATTTGGCCGATTAGGTGATGAACAAGGAAATTTAGAGGTCCGACCGCGGAGTATTCTGTATCAGCAAAAACGGCTGCCTACCGATCGTGGTCAAACGTGCATCAACCGGCGTCGCACTTGGTATGCAAACGCAATCCTGTTGCATACCCAGATCCATGCCAGTTGGATTTATCAGCCGGAGACCCAGATTTTCGCTGGTCTATGAGGCGGATAAAGCTAAGTGGCTTCAGAAAAAGGTTTTCACGTTAAGGATGGGCATCAGTTATGAATTTTATTCTGAGTAATTTCTTTATGAATAGATCAAGTAGAAACTTTCTTCTAATTCTCCTCATCCTAGCCCTCTTAACAGAATGTGGAACCTTATTCGGCATTTTGGATGCCGGTGTGTTGGGCCTATCGAAGTATTCAAAAATACCAACCTCATCAAATTCGTCAAACACCTCCATAGTTTTTCTAAAGTCCATTTCAGTTTCGCCAGGGAAACCAACAATTACGTGCGTTCTAACATTTAATGAGGGGAATTCTTCTCTTAAATCCAAAGCGTATTTTCTAACTCTCTCAACATCACAATTTCTATTCATTAATTTGGTGATTCTATTACTCCCTGTTTGAATAGGAATATTCACATCAATTATTCTCCCTGATCTAAATAGCTCTTTCAGCCTTGGAAATAAAGCCTCAAAATCCATTGGTTCCAAATAATATAGTAATATTTTATAGTCGCCTTTTTCCTTTAACATTTCTTCTAACAAGGCGACTAAATCAGTTTTGATATCACGACCATAAAAGCCTAGGTCATCTCCTATTAGCGAAAACTTCTTATAGCCTTTTCGCAATCCATATCTAAAATCTTCAATAATTTTATTTATAGGGGAGCTTCTTAGAGGACCTTTTGCTCTTCGAATTGCGCAATAACTACATTTTCCTAAGCAACCAGTGCAGGCTTCAATATAGTATATGCTATGGTCATAAAGGCTTGATAGTATTTTATAATAGGGTTCAGCCTTGATATGAAGAAATTTATAAATAGCTCGTATTGGAAGTTGTAAAATATATTTAGCAATTATTTTATTCGGTGAATAAAGGAACTTAAAGGCAAAATCCTGTTTCCTAATTTCAACATGTGTAATTTTAGAGATTGACTTTTTAGCTTTAATGTAATTATCTACTTTGGGCATTTCTCTGGGGTTAATAATAGGACCATTATGAACCTTCTGCACTGCCTTATCGTTGATTTTTGGCAGACAGCCACATACGATGAGTTCGGAATCTGATGTTTTCGTTCTTTTGATTTTTTTTATAATGTCAACAGAATAATCTTCTTGATGTTGATTAAAGCCGCATGTGCTAATCAAATTAAGATCAGCCTCGGAACAGTCATCAACTATTTCCCAACCATTTATTTGAAAGAATTTTTTATATCTTGCCAAGGCATATATACTATTCATGCATGCGTTACTAGTTTCCACGATATAGGCTTTCTTCATTTTACCCTCATTTATTATTTCTAGTTCGATATAGGAAGCCACAGTCTGTGGGGTGGTCATGTGGGACAGGCTTTGCCGGTGCCCCATGAGCTTGTCCGAAGGCCCTCTGACTGCTATCTATTATATCGAGGTGTGGCAACAACACGGGAACTAGGTGTCACGTCCAAAGCTATGACACTAGTCTGTACTCCGCAAACCTTGTCTGATATTCTTGATAATAAAATTAAAGACAATACGACGGTCCTTTTTTATATATGTGAAATATTTTTTTGACATGCGCCAGGGATGATGAATTAAAGACAACATTTTACTTGTGAGTTGCTCACGAGCTAAATATCTCTCCAAATCTGATGCTGAAAGCTGTGGCGTATCAATATTGGCCGTTTCGACCCGAATTTTATCAAGGCTGAAGCCTTTTCGGAAGTAGTGGTTTTCAACACACATCTCCCATAATTTTGTTCCGGGCATTGGATTGGCGAAGAAGTAATGCGTAGCGTCGGTATTCAATTCTCTGGCAAATTTGAAGGTTCTTTTAAGGGATTTCTCAGTTTCGCCTGGCATACCTACAACAAAGAACGATTCTACTTCAATGTCCAAGTTCTTCATGGTATTAACGAGTGGCTTAACCTTCTTCAAGTCTAAAGGCTTTTGTATAATTTTGTTTAGGATATGCTCATCTCCAGATTCGACAGCAGCAAATAATTTATAGCAGCCGCTATCTTTCATCAGCTTTAAGAGATCGTCGTCTAGCGCCCACAAAGCTATTCCAGTAGGAACCGTCCATACAATGTCGAGGTTTTTATTAATAATGCCCTGAAATATCTTTTGAGCCCGTTTCCTGTTTAGGACTAAGTTATCGTCGTCAAAATGGACCTCCTTAACACCATATGTTTTCACCAGATACTCAAGTTCGTCCAAGACACTTTCGGCTGAACGGGGACGCCATTTTCCTCCCCAGGTCGCATGGACCGGACAAAAAGTACATTTTGCCACACAACCTCGTGAGGTGTTGAGTGGCGTAAATGGCTTTCTGCGGGTTACAATAAAGGCTTCGCCAATATCGAAATACTTTTTCATTGGAAGTAGATGCCTGGCTGGAAAGGGCAGTTCATCAAGATTGGCGATTAATTTAGACTTCTCAATAATATTCACCTTGTCATCGGTTCTATAGGCAATCCCATCAAGGTCCGAAAAATCCTTTTTTTCAATACCCCTCAATAAATCTCTAAAACTATACTCACCCTCCCCGATTACTACAAAGTCTATCTCTTTGTGGTGAAGCACCTGCTCCGGCAAAGCAGAGGGGTGTGGTCCACCGATGACGGTGACAATATTCGGACTTAGATTTTTAACGAGTGAACAGACCTGGTGAGCTTCTCTGAACCCCGACGAAAAAAGATTTGAAACACCTACAACATCCGGCTGAAAAGTTTCCATTCTTTTCTCGATGTCTTCATAGGTGAGGCCATACCGAATTATATTTCGATCCAACTGAACTTCTGTCTCATAACCTTCAGCAACAGAATCTATAATTTGGACTTGGTAGTCTTTCTCCAGAACAGCTCCAATATAAGCTAATCCAATCGGGGGATGGATACCTTTTGGCTCGGAACTTAGATCTGTATGGGTCGTTAATGGCGGCTGAATCAGAAGAACTTTTTGAATTTTCTTTTTTGCAGACATGGACAGAATACCTTTCTATAGCATAGTTTAAACCTATGATCCACGCTTTTTAATGGAACATAGTGGCACAGATTGCTTTATAGCAGCTCATAGGGATAATAGCTTTTTGCTGATAAGATCCCACAGGTTCACTCGCGCGAGTTTCATGAAATCATAGCACAATGTTATTGTCACTATTTAACGGACAAGTAATGGTAATCATAATAGATTTTATCGCTCGGTGTTACCTTTATATAGAAAACTTTAATATCGTTAATATCGGAATCGATTTCCTTTAGTGGTTGTCTGAAGCTATGGTAGTATTTAGCGATTTTTTGCTCCCATAGTATTATGGTATCAACACCGGGGGATATCGTAATTGGTTCTATCTTGAAACCCGTGGGAATCCAGTACGTTTTTGGTGTGGTTTGATGTCGAAAACTGATATAGACATTCTGAGCCTCAATCGGCACTTCAGAAGGATTAAATATCAATGGCAATGGGCAATATATCAAATAATCAGGAAGATAGAATCCTGCTTGGGTGTTAAGCCAACAAGTGAGAATCATGCTTTTCCCAGAGTCGAAATTGTTTTTCGTCAATTTTATAAGTTCAGTCAATCGGCGATCTTCTTTTCGAATAGCGGAATAGGAAACTCGAGTATCTTTGAAGAAAAACATATAAAAATTTATTAAAAGTAAAAAAAGAACCGATGAAACAAGAATTATTTTGTAAGAAAACACTCTTTTTAAAAAAATAGAGCTATCTACAATAATTTTGTCAATCCCTTGTTCCAAATCTATTGATAACCCCTTAATCGATTCAGCCAAACATATAAATAACGGGGGTAGAATAAGGACAACATGTCCCGGATTGTAAACATTTACCCCAATAAAAAAAATAATTGCTGGGACAAACCATAATAATAGGAATTTCAGTCTTAGATCTTCTGCAATAGATGGTATACCAAAGAAGCGACCTGAATAGTAAAATATCGGTATTAATCCCAAAGTGAGACTATATAGCATAAATGTCGCAAAAATTGTTCCCCGTGTCTTAACCTGGAATAAAAAGGGCGCTGGATGTAATACCACTGTTTTAAATTGGGCATCAATGGCTGCAAAATACGTTTTCAATCCACCACTAAGTGCTATCATAGGGATGAACCAGGCGAAACATATTACTCCAAAGACTAGGAAGGCCATAATAATTTGCTTAATTGGGTATCTTTTTATGGAGTACAACCACAGTGGCAACAAAATGATAACAATATTCTGGCGAACGCCGGTGGCTAATCCGAGAATAATTGCGGAGATAAGTACCCATTTTTCATCCCCAGTGATTATTTTATAGCATGTGGAAGCAAAAATAACACTCAGAAGGCCTTCCATGGCATAGGTGAAAGGTATTTCACAGTTGAACCAGAAAAGGGGGCTGGAAAGAAGGAGCAGTGAGGCGATAAGACCAGTGATTCGGCCGTACATTTTTGTCGCCAGGCAGTAAAGAAAGAAGGCGGCAAGTGAACCGGCCAGGATACTTATGGCTACCAGACTGGTCGCCTCATCATGAAAAAAGAGGTCAAGGAGTTTGGCAAGGGCGACATATAAGATATATCCCGGAGCGTGGGGCCTCATTTGAGATACGTCATAATGCTTCATTGCCAGGGCGAAGCGGGCGGAATCGCTATGAAAGAGCATTTTGCTGGCAAAAGGGAGTCTGGTAAGAATTCCTATGACTAGAAGCGATAAGGCTATACATAGGTCTTGACTCGTAAGCCTTTTCCCGAGAAGCCAGGGTGCCGGGGTATTCTTGGTCAAGTTAGAAGGCATTTTCTGCGACACGGACAGCATTGGCCATCAAAGTGAATGTAAGATTTTTGGCGGGTAGAGACGGGAAGGCGGTACCATCAACAAAATAGAGATTTTCAAAATCATGACTTTGGCATAAGCCCGATGTGGTCAGACCGAGCTTGTTTTCAGACATTGGAACTGTGCCTGCATAATGCACACTGGCTCCCATGGGACGGATGTGGATCATCCCTGGGGGAACCACACAGCCAAGCCTCAGAAGGGCCTTTTTTGCTATTTTAATGGATTTTCTTATCCGGTCGGCCTCTGAAGGAGAAGGCAAGTACCGGATTATCAGTCTTGAACGGAGGGAGTCGGGCGTGGCTTCAACCGTGAGATAGTTTTCATCCCTACGGGTATCTTGGAGGTTGATGTTTAAGATACCCAGGGCTGCGTGAATGTACCGAAAAAGGAGTATTGATGTTGGGAGGTCCAGCGGCATCTCTTGAATTATGGGATGAATTTGCGCTGTTTTTAGCGTGGTGATCTGGCCGTGAATGTATTCGTTGTAGCGATCACATTGAATTCCCATGGCAATTTGGTGATACTGATAGGTATCGGGATTATACTTTCGGCCAAGCATTTTAAGATTAATGAATGGGACAAGAATCTGCTGGTTATCCATTAGCCCTCTCAATCTTATTATATCCCCAGTTTTTTTGAAGATGGAATCCATAAAGATTTTCGAAGAAGAAAGGGTTCCTGATGCAAGGGCAAGGCTATCACAAGAAAATTCGCACAACTGCCTGGTGTCCAAGGACTCAGCGATAACTGCTGTCACACGACGGTTTGTGTTGAAGTTAAAATGTGTCACATACATGTTCGGGGTATAGGTAAAATTAGGATATTTCCGGCAGTGATTCAGGGTGATGGAGGGGGTATAGAGCGATTCCGTGGGACAGCCCCACAGGCATCTGCCCGTATATCCACATCGTTTCCGGGTCTGCATGTCTACACTAAGCGTAGCAACTCGGGAGCGGCCTAAGAAGCATTTTAAACTATTATTTAGGTAGTTCTTGTGATGTTGATATTGGGCCAATAGGATTTCCGAATGGGTGTCCAGCTCCAGGGGCGGCAAAAGGTTATCGTGGAGCGGATAGAACCTGACAAGATCATCCTGTTGGCCGGAAATACCTATGCGTTTAGCCACCTCAGCATAATAGGGCTCCAGGTCGGCATAGGAAAAAGGAAATTGTTTAAGGTCTTGATCACTCAAAGGATAGACTCCCCCTGTCCACGCCTCGGCCAGGCCTCCCCTGGCAAACGACATCAATGGAGCAAACCCGCTGGCCTCTAATAGCAGACTATCCAGCTTTGAAAAGACGTAATTCTTGTCTGGAGGAAAGCCATAATATTCGGACTCAAAATCAGGGAATATCACGGCTTCATAATTGGCTCCTAGGAAGTAGTCTACAGGGTCATCCAGACCAGATTTGAGATCAATAAAGGAATCCTCCGGACTGACAATCTTTGGCGGAAGCTTCCCGACGTCGAGCATTATTACCTGATGCCCTTTGCGCAAAAGTGTCAGGGCAAAATGCACACCGCTGGCTCCGGAACCAACGACCACTATTTTGCCCACTGCTTCTTGCTCCTATGCGCGATTCTTGCAAATATCATGGATCCAATGTGTAATGGTCCCAAAATAGGTATAGAGACCAATAAGAAAAAGGGAAAGCAAGATACTCTCCAAAAAATTTTGATAATGAGCAGCGCCTTGTTGCTGCAATTCGCAGAATCGAAATAGGTGTGGTAAGGAGCAGAATTCTCCAGAATCGCCAGCAATAGCACAAGCTTTTTCCTGAAAACTGAATATCTGAGAAAATAGCGAGAGTATATGTCTACTAATTTGGTGACAAATGGGGACAGCCTTGCGGCCTTGATAATCATTCTGTCAAAAGGGGACATAGCATATTGTAGATCATAGGCGCGTTTCTTATGCGCGTCGATATACTTTTCTTGGATGTACAGGCTTGGCGTTTGATTGACAAGGTAAGCCGAAAAAGTTTTACACTCACGGATTAAAGCCCATCGCCGGATCTCGTTTTGTTCCTCGGAAGCGACATCGGTAACCATTTGCTCTATAGACGCCATGTTCAACTGGCAATCCAGAAATGGGCCATGATTGTCAGTGGTACCATCGTAGCGAAAGGACGATAATTGGCCGGCGGTAAAGGGCAAAACAGGCAAAAGAAATTTTTCAGAAAAGCGCAGCACGGGAATAAGGAATTTTAACGGGATGTGAACTGCCCTGGGCGCGTCGCTATAATAAACTCGACGAATTTGCCTTTGAAAATTCTCGATGCTGATATCCTCTGGACCACCGAGTTCTATTATCTTATTAAAAAAAAGCCCCCTCGTAATAATAGATAAAATACAATCGGCAAGGTCATCGACATATATCGGCTGAATTCTGGCTTTGCCATCCCCAAATACCAGAAAAAGGGGGCCTTTTGAAAGTCTCACCAGCCCATCCCAAGTGCCTGAATCCTTCCCGATAACAATGGTAGGCCTCAGAATTGTATAGTTTAGATGACTGCTTGTTACTGCATCTTCGCCCTGTTTTTTTGATAACGCATAGGGATAATTTGAAATATCCAAAAATTTTGCAGCTATGGAACTCACATACAGAAAGTGCGCTACATTAAATTTTTCGCACTGCTTTACCAGAACTTGAGTCCCTAGGTCATTGGTCCTAAAGTAGCTTTCTGCCCTGGCTTTGCCTGTCACCGCGGCCAGGTGAACAACTATGTCGCTAGCGGAAATATAGGGTTCATATATCTTTGGATCCAGGAGGTCGCCTTTTACGAAGTGTATGTTATCTGTTTTGGATTTCTGGAACTCTGAGGGCATTCCCTTTCGGGTGAGGCAATAGATAAGCTTAAAGTCTGCTGGATCTATTTCCTGAAGAAGGCGGCTACCTATAAAGCCACTGCCTCCGGTTATAAACAATGTTTTCAGAGAAGACATGGAATCGGCCAAAGCCCGAGTCAGAAGAGAGTAACAGGGAATGTTACAAAATTGGAATGCAGTTAAATCTTTCTATTTTTTCTAAGCACCTTGTATTTTGAAAAATTCTTCGAAAACTGCCACCGTAGCCTAAAAACGCCTTTTATATCTTCCCAGGCGGTGGGTATAATCTTCACCCTGCTATCATCATCTTCTATCCAGGTCACCGGAATGTCCTTGATCCTGAATCCCTGTTTTTCGGCCAGTGCCAGTAGCTCGGTGTCGAAAAACCACCCCTGATCCTTGACTTGAGGCACAACCTTGTTAACAACCTCTCTGGTTACTGCCTTGAATCCGCACTGGGCGTCACTAAAGCCCGTAAACAGGACACATTTCAAAAAAAGGTTATAAATTTGAGAGGTAATTTCTCTTTTAAGGCATCTTTTCGTACTGGCTCCTTTTGCCAGTCGTGAACCGACTGCAATGTCGTAATGTTCGTCAACCAACGCAATGACAAGTTCAGGCAAGGCGCTGAGCTCAGTCGAAAGGTCAACATCAGTGTAAAATACGACATCCGCGTCGCTGGCCTGCCACGCACCTCTCAGTGCACGGCCTCGCCCCTTTTCTTTGAAGTGGACAAAGCGAACGTCATCGAATTTCAGGGAAATGTTTTGGGCGAGCTCAAAGGTTCCATCAGTTGAGCCATTATCAACAATGACGATATTCCAGGAATATTTGAGATTTCTTTGGAGAAAATTTCTGACTGTGGTAACACTTTTTTCGAGAACATGGGCTTCATTCAATACGGGTATTACAATGTCCACTTGGATATCAGAGGAAACTTTTTTCTTCCGGTCTTGGCCGTCAGTCTCTTGCATAAAGTGATTTGTAAGATCTCGCTGATGTGTCTTGATTGATAATCGTTATGATAAGTACGGATAAAGGCACTTTATGAGTGCTGTCTAACCACAATATCCCTTATAAACTTCAACCCGTTTATTAGAGTTTTTCGATTGGCAAATGTTCCTAGGTGCTTCAGGAGATATCTGGGTCTGAGAAGGAAGCGTGTGTAAGCCTTGGCCTGAATACCTAAAAGATAATCTTCGTCCATTCCTTCCGGGATAAAAGGCAAGGAACTCGGGTGGCCGGAGTAATTCTTCCATTCTTCGCTCACTTTTCCATGTTGAAATGCTAGATCCCTCAGCGCAGTGTTGGGATAAGGAGTGAAGGTAAAAAAAGAGATACCGTCAAGGGGCAAAGACAAGGCAAAATCGATGGTTTTTTCTATGTCCTGTTTTGTTTCAGTGGGCAGGCCGAGAATAAATGAGCCGGTTACATTAATATCGTATTTCTTGATAAGCGCAACCCCTTTTTGAATGTCCGGAATCCCCAACTGTTTATTTATTAGCTTGAGTATCCTTGGAGATCCACTTTCGATACCAATATATATGGTTTTACATCCTGCTGATTTCATCAATGAAAGTATCTCATCATCCACTTCATTGGCCCGGCCCAGGCAGGACCACGATATGTCTAAGGGACGGTCAATCAGTTTGCGGCAGATCTGGGCGGTCCTCGTTTTGGAAAGAAGGAAGTTGTCATCCTCAAAGGATATAAAGTCAAGATTGTAGGTGTCTCTTAGGGAAATCATTTCCGTAATTACGTAATCTGCGGAGTGATATCTCCACACTCTGCCGAAGATTGACTGGTCGCAGTATGCGCAATTAAATGGACATCCTCGACTGGTAATCATTGTGGTGGTAAATTTGGGTCCCCGGAATGGAGTGTGGGAATAAAGCCTTAAATCTTTTAGCAGATGTCTTGCCGGGAAAGGAAATTGATCTAGTTGTTTCAGGGATTGCCTCGGTTCATTCTGGATGACGCTGCCATTATGTCTGTATAGAGTTCCTGGTATATGGGAAATCGAC
>Ga0307425_1001938_pt1 | contig 11998 bp, 8 predicted proteins | sample SalMarWE160330MG_FD_202152 | JGI IMG/M metagenome (GOLD analysis project Ga0307425, IMG submission 202152) | Salt marsh sediment microbial communities from the Plum Island Ecosystem LTER, Massachusetts, United States - WE1603-30 | ecosystem: Environmental > Aquatic > Marine > Intertidal zone >... | reverse complement strand
GCCGCCGTGTCTCCATCTATGGATCCGAAGTTCCCTTGTCCGTCAATCAACGGATAGCGATAGGAGAAAGGCTGCGCCATGTTGACCATGGTGTCGTAGATCGCCATGTCGCCGTGGGGATGGAACTTACCCATCACTTCACCAACAATGCGGGCCGACTTCTTGTGTGCTTTGTTATGAGTCAACCCAAGCTCGCGCACACCGTACAGTATCCGGCGCTGAACGGGCTTTAGCCCATCGCGAACGTCGGGGATTGCCCGTCCACGAATTACGCTCATCGCGTAATTTATGTAGGACTGCTCCATCTCGTCTTCGATGAAGGTGCGTTCAATCCGCTCCATAACCGCTCGCCTCTCTTAGGGAAGAATCTCAGGAGTAAAGATTACCGAAATTCTAGACGGTATGCAACTTTGCGGTCATCTAGACGATCGTGAACGGGTCAACTGCGTCACGCAGGGCGTCGCCCATGAAGTTGAACGCCAACACGCCGATAACAATGAATACCCCTGGAATCAGCAGCCATGGATGCTCCTCAATCCCGGAGATATTGGTTGCCGCGTTCAATAGCTGCCCCCAACTTGTCATCGGCTCGCGTATGCCGTACCCGAGGAAGGAAAGGGCCGCCTCGGTGAGCATCATGCCCGGGATGGTGAGCGTTGCTGCGACCACCAGGTAGCTCGTGACGTTGGGAGTGATATGTCTAAGAATAATGCGCAGGTCGCTGGCGCCGGCCGCTTTGGCGGCGGAGACGAAATCCATCGCACGAATAGAAAGGACCTGCCCGCGGATGACGCGCGCCCCCCCCGCCCAACTGACGAGCGATAACGCGACGATTATCCCGAGAAATACCTGAGTGGCGGAAAGGCCGAGGCCGGCAAGGGCCGCCCCCATCGCAAGTAGAATCGGAAGGCCGGGGATTGCCATGAACACTTCGCCGATGCGCTGCAAGAACATGTCGATTCCGCCACCGTAGTAGCCGGAGAGTCCCCCGAGAACGATCGAGAACGGGAACGAGAATAGAATGACGAGCGGCCCGACAGCCAAGGAAATCCTGCCGCCGATCATCGTACGTGAAAAGAGGTCGCGACCGTATGCGTCCGTACCGAATACGAACACATGCGCATCGGTGCCGTCATTTGCACGCGCTCCGAAGAAGTGGATGTTTGTCTTGAACAACCCCAACAGCTTGTACTCGGAACCGCGCACAAATAGCCGTATGTAGTACTTCGTGGAAGTGTTCTCGGTGTATATCGGCTGGTAGGTATCCGGATCGAAGGTGCGCTTTGTCGCATACACGAACGGACGTAGGGAGAAACCGCTGTCGCTACGGAAGTGAATCTTGCTCGGCGGCGAGAATGGGAACGGGCGAAACTGCTGTGCGTAATTGTACGGTGCGAAGAATCCCGAGAAGATCGCGGACGCGGCAAGGATCAGCACAACCGCCGTCCCGATGTTTCCCAGGCGGTGCTTGCGGAACGCACGCCAGATCATCTGCCCTTGTGAGCGACTTACATACTCTTTCTTCCCCGCAATGGCTTCGTCATCGTTTCTAGAAAACAGACCCATTCTTCCCTACTCCTTCCTTAGCTGTATCGAATGCGTGGATCGACCCAGGCGAGCAGAATATCGGCCAGTAGATTGCCGAGCAACAAGAACAGACTGAAAAACAGAAGTCCGCCCATGATCACGTAATCATCCTGCATCTGCAACGAGCTGAAGAACGCGCGTTCCACCGTCGGCAAGTTAAGGACAATTGCCGTGACAAGCGATCCCGATACCAAACCGGGAAGGCTCATGCCGAGCATGCTCACAAGCGGGTTAATCGCGTTTCGCACCGCATGCTTGTAGACCACAATCCGTTCGGAAAGCCCCTTTGCCCGTGCCGTTTGAACGTACTGCAGCGACAGAGTATCGAGGAGGCTTCCTCGCATGTAACGCAGCAATCCCGCCATTCCGCTCGTCCCGATTACAAGCCACGCCGGCCACAAGTGCCAAAGAAGGTTCCCTAGCTTGGCGAACGACCAGGATGCCTCAACAAATCGATTATCGAACAGCCCTCCAACACCGAGCCCATGCTGCCCAACATGGCAGACAGCAACCAGGAACCACAGAAGGACAAGCGCGAAGAAGAAATTGGGAACGGACAGGCCGAGGAAGCCAAAGAAAGTGAGCGTATGGTCGCTCGGTTTGTATTGGTGTGTCGCCGAATATATGCCAAGCGGGATGGCGAGTAGCCAGGTGAAGAGCATTGTCGAAAGCGAGATGATGATCGTCCACATCAGCCGCCCTCCCATGAACAGGGTGAAGAAAACCGGCCGGTTGGTCTCAAACGAGGTTCCGAAGTCGGCGCGTGTGATGATCCCCTTGAACCACAGCCAGTAGCGGGTCAGGAATGGTTTGTCAAGGCCGTAGCGAGCCTCCATTTGAGCGAGCGTCTTCTGCGTAATCTGTGGATTGAATTTCGCTCGCGTCAGGTAGTCACCGGGCATGATCTGAATCAACGCAAATGATAGCAGGGAGACAATAATGAGCAAGGGAAGCATATAAAGCGTCCGGCGAACGATGTAAGCCAACATCCACTATCAGCTCCTGAAAGTATTAGATGTGGGGCGCGGATATCACCGCGCCCCACCGATTATGTTTCTCCTATTGTGCTACTTCAGATACACGAGGTCCCATCCCAGTCCATTGGTGCCGGACGGGGTGGCGTTGACGCTTGCGATGTTCCCGTTCCCTACGTTGTTGTAGATCGCGTAGGTGAACTGCTGGTTCACGGAATTGATCATTCCCAGGGATTCAGTAGCGAAGAGAATATCAGACTGTTTGTACAATTCGAACGCTTTTTCGTTATCGAAGGTCGACACGGCCTGATTGTACAGGTCATCCATCTGCTTCTCTACTTCGTTGATGTCGCCGGTTCCGGCAGAGTAGTGCCAGAAGTGGAGACCGCCGTCGGACTTGTATACGTTCGCCCCGCCGTTCGGCTCATCGCCGCCGGTCAGCCCGAGTACGACCGCCTCGGTCGTGCTGCCGAACAGCTTGTTGACCAGGGTGTTGAAGTCGATCGGGTTGAAGTCGGCCTTGATGCCGATTTTGGCCAGGTCTTCCTGCATGATGAGGCAGAACCCTTCGCGCAGCGTGTTGCCGGCGTTCGTGTTCAGCTCGAACTCGACCGGAGTACCGTCGGCGAACTCGCGAATCCCGTCACCGTTGGTGTCCTTGATCCCAATCTCGTCGAGAAGGGCATTGGCCTTGTTCAGGTCGTACTCGTAAGTAACCGCGTCCTTTTCCGTTATCGGACCACCGTAGTAGTCGCGGCCGGGGTAGAACGGAGACGGCATGCTGATCTGTGCCCACTGCGGAACGGCAAGGCCGTTGTACAGGTTATCGATGATCGTCTGCTTGTCCATCGCATGCGCTACTGCCTTGCGGAAGCGGAGATCGCGGAACAGCGTTTTCAGGTTTGCGTTATCTACGTCATAGTTAAACGATATCCAGAGCGTCCCGTAGCCGCCTTCCCCGAGGATAACGGTGAAGTCCTTCGTCGCCTCTTCGCTCTTCAGGATCGGCACATCGCTCGGTCGGATGCCAAGCGCGTTGATCTCGCCGTTTCTGAACTTCAACAGCGAAACGTCCTGGCTGGCGACGACGAGGGTAACGTACTTGTCGATGTAAGGAAGCTGAGTTCCGTTCTCGTCGTAGTGGTAGTAGTAGGGGTTACGCACCATGACCACGTTCTGATCGGGCGTGTAGCTCTGCACGATGAACGGGCCCATTCCGCACAGTTCGGCGGGATCGGTATCCAGTCCCCACGTGCCATTGAATGTGCCGGCAGGAACGTCGGGATTCAGCTTGTGGACGTACTGCGCCAGCTTGTGCTTCGGCATAATAGACGCGCCGATCGAGTTTAGGATCGGGCGGAAGATTTGCGATAGCTGCACTTGGACAGTGTAGTCGTCAACCTTAGTGACGACCGGGAAAGAGCCGTCGGGGAGTGTGAGGATGTCGCGCGTGTCGGTCTCCACATCGTCGTTGAAGTAGAGGTCGTTGAACGTAAACACAACATCGTCGGCCGTAAACGGCACCCCGTCCGACCATTTTAGCCCTTGGCGAAGATGGAACGTGAGCGTAAGCCCATCGTCTGAGATGTCCCACGACTTGGCGAGTTCTGCGACGAGCGCGCCGCTGACGGGGTTGATATCCGTCATACCCCTAAACATCTGATATCCATACTCACTTGTGCTCGTCTCGTGCGCAGTGACTAGGTTCCACTTCTTCGGATTGCTGATGTCGGAGATATAGAAAGTGCCGCCACGTACCCCCGGCTGCAAGTTTTCGTACGCGGTTCCTGCTACCCCCAACGGGACGATGACCGCATCGGCGGGCATCTTGTCATAGCCCTGCGCCAACCCGACAGCGGAGAAGACGAGGAGCGCTCCCAGCAATACTAATAAGGATCTCTTCATGCTGTACCTCCTTTATTATCCTAAGATTACATGCCGTAGCGGTTGGCGAGTGCGACTTCGTATGCGTTTCGATACTCAGCGCTCTTGGTGCCCGCAATAGAGAGGAGCGTCGACTCGATAGCCTCGGCCGTGAGGTCGGACTTGATGAGAAGCGTGGAGAGGGCAAGACCGCCAGCAACACGCAGACCTTCACTTCCACCGCTTATCGCCAGGGTCTCAAGCTCCGCCTGTGTCTTAGGATTGAATGAAAGGTAGAATCCAGCGAGAGCTTCTCCGGCCGCATAGGCCAGCTCGTCGCTGTCATTGGTGACTGCTTCCGTTTCCAGACTCGCCGCTGTTTGCGAACCGCGGGTCATGAAATAGTAGGCCTTTGCCGCGGCAAGTCGCACTTCGTGCGTTACCGTCGCGTCCGCCGCCATCGCTTTCAAGTTGTCCTTGGAAATAAGGAAAGCAACAAGCGGATCAACAGCTGCCGCACGCACCATAGCTGCGCCGGTACCGCCGGCGATCGCCATAAGCTCATCCTCAGTCTTGGTACGGTAGAGGATCGAGAGGGCATCGCTTGCCGCTGTACGCAAACCGATTGTACGACCGTTTGCCGCCAGATCTTCCAATGCGGCCACTGTCATAGTAGATGCGTACGTACTAGCAAGTGCCATGCCCGCAGCGGCGCTAATCTCAGGGATGAGCTCGTTGGAAGCGATCGCTTCCAAGTCAGCGGTGCTGTATCCCAAACCGATGATAGGGATCAGTACCACTGCGCACATCATGACCACCAGTGCCCGAAGGACAGATAACTTCATTCTTGTACCTCCTTTTTACGTTTAACCCGTTCCACAGACTACTTGCACTGCTCGCCTCATCACCTCCATACAATGTTAATCTAGTGGAAAGCATACTTTGTCTTCATGGCGATAATACTGCACAAACCACGTCTGTGTCAATGGGAAAACCAACGCTAATTGCAGATTAGGACAGAAGAAACTATGGAGGCCTCAATATCGTCGCGCGTCTCTCCTTTCACTTCTTGAAGAGCAGCATCAAACGTTAGATATCGATCGGAAGGAGATGTGGCAATCCAGATCTTGTGCAGCTCCTCTACACCGGTATCGAGGAGGTAGCGCAGCATGAGGCCGGCTTCGGTCTTCACTGTCTCTTCGTTCCCGGTGCCAAAGTCCGTTCGGTTCAATGGGATCCACCCGTCATTGCTGCGCAAGGCGCAGCCAGCGTTCGCAAGTTCCTGCTTGCTGCGGCACAGAGCAACTGCAAGGCCGGAGCGGAGAAGCCTGGAATACGTATCCACGCCCCAACAATATGCGGGCATCATCTCGGCCATCCGGTAGCACACATCATCCGACGAGAGAATGTTCAGAACGGCATTCTGAACGGGGGGAAACAAAACGAGTCCTTTGCTCTGATCGAGTTCGGCGTTGTTTGCATAGATGAAGATCGTCAGCCTTGCCGGTGTTTCCCCCGTTCCCACGCCAAGCTGCTCTACGATTCGACCATATCCGCCCATTGCGGCAGACGCCCTATCTTCTCCCACGCTTGGCGGCACCGTGGGGGAGATGAACAGACGCACATTTTGACTCTCGACAACGCGGAAGGATTCGAGCAACGTCAGATAATGGCGGAGCAAATCCTTCTCCGCTCCGTCCGCCAGTTCCGTCACGATAGTCTTCGCGCGATCAAATCGTCCCACCAACAACGCACACCTGCCGGCAAGGAACAGCTGGTCTTGCGAAGCATCGGGCGTCTCAAATCCCTGCGCCTTTTCCCATGCGCCGTCGGGATCGCCGTCACCCAGGAGGTAGTAGACGCGAAGATACTCATAGTCGTCGGAAAGCCGACCGTAGTCTTTCGCGAATGCGTACCACTCGTCTCCCAAGCCGGCAATCGAGTCGGCCTCGATACGCGCAAGGAGCCTATCGGTAGTGCCTTTGCCCCAAATCCGCTTCACTTCTCTCATCCCACCCTTTTCCTCAATCAGAAACTGTACGAATGATGCCGCCTCCATGGAGAGAATGTCGGAGAGCCGACCGGCATCGTCCGCGGAAAGATCAAACAAGCTCTTGTAGTCGGCGAACGCTATTGCGGCGGATGAGTAGGGTGAATCGTACTGTTCGTAGACTGATCTTGGGAATCGCCCTCTCTCCTCAAGCAAGACAAGTTGCGGCAGCGAGACAAGCAGCCGTGCGGGGAGGCTCGCGAGGACACCATGGTAGTTACGTTCCGGCTGGGTCGCGTATATCGTCATCCCACGTTTCATGAGCTCAGATCCGCATTGCCCCCAGCCAAAGGCCAGCACCAATTCCGCCAATCGCTCACGCGGCGATTCCCCCACAAGGAGATCGAGAGGTGCGGTATGCCCGCCACGCGCTTCGGGGCTCTTCCTCATCATGATCGACGACTGCATTGCCGAGACGTCATCATGAACGAAGACATCTATTGGATCGGGTATCAGGCTTGCATCAACATCAAGCAGATTGACTAGCGAGGTTAGGTCTCGATTCAGTTCCTGGGCAAGTGCGGCATGATTCGCCGCCGCCTCCGATCCCTTCTCATACCACAGAGTGAAGTGGTTTTCCTGAAACCTCACCGTTCCCGCTCGTTCCGGCGCAGACATCGGCTCGATCCAGAACACAAGTATCATGACTACAATTCCAATTCCGATTGCGCCAAGAGCCATTCCGCCAAGCGTGCTGAAGATGGCCTTGTCCTTAATCGTGCGCCAGAGATGATTCCGAGCCATGATACGTGAGTATACACAATCGGCTCTTTGTCATCTCAAGTGGGCAACCAAAGTGGAAGCTTCCAGCGCCAAGTCTCTCACGGAGGGGCGGAACTGTTGCACCACGAAGAGCACGACGGGATCAGAGGAAGATGCGGCTGATCCCACTCTTGAGGTTGACAACATTGCACAGGTAATGGCCGCATTTGACAGTTCATCGAGCTTCATTCTTCGTGCCCTTCGTGGTGAATTCCCCTTGGCGTCAGTCCTGTGCGAACCGGAGTTGGAGGTCGCTAGCCACTCGAAACGACAACGAACCACACAATCGCGATCGGCAAGCAGGAAGGTGGCTTTGCACGGATGGATGAGAATGCTATACTTGTCGGCAGTCAGGGTTTGGTGGACACCGCAACGAAGACGGGGCTAGTAGGAGGATGACCATGGAAGTACTGAAGGTCGCATCCCAATCAAACCCAAATTCAGCCGCGGGGGCGATCGCCGGCGCATTGGAACAGGACGGCTACGTCGAGATCCATGCAATTGGTGCAGGCGCAGTTAACCAGACTGTGAAAGCAATCGCCATCGCGCGGCGCTTGGTGGAAAAGGTCGGCGAACCGCCGATAAAGGTTGTCCCCGGGTTCATGGAATTGTCGATCGAGGGAGAGGAAAGGACAGGAATCCGGTTCATCGTCGAAAAATAGCCCTCTTCGATAGCCAATCATCATGCTAAAGAAATCACTTGAGCTTTTGCTTCGCGACACATTGGAAAGGCTGTCACTGCAAACAGCCGACTTCGCGGTCGACCGGACGGATCGGCCGGAGTTCGGGGATTTCTCGTCAAACGTCGCTTTGGTGGGAGCGAAGGCTGCGCGTACTTCTCCACGTGAGCTTGCATCTCGCATCAAGGACGAGATATCGGCCAACGAAGACATCGCGCAGGTAGACGTTGCCGGACCTGGATTCGTCAATATTCACTTGAAGCCGGCGATGTTTCATGCCGCTCTCAGGCGAATCCTGACCGACAAAGATGCGCTCTCTCCAGAGAAAGTGGGGCGTGGCATTCAGCTGCAAGTGGAGTTTGTGAGCTCGAATCCTACCGGTCCGCTTACGGTCGGTCACGGGCGACAGGCGGTGCTAGGCGACGCACTCGCATCGCTCTATTCCGTCCTCGGCTACGACGTTTCCAGGGAATACTACTTCAACGACGAAGGTCGACAAGTCGACTTGCTCGCCGAGTCACTGTGGGCACGTTATCGCCAGGCACAAGGAGACGATGCGCCTATCCCCGACGGCGGATACCAAGGCGACTATCTGATCGAGATCGCCGGCAAACTGAAGGAGGAATGCGCGGATCAGTATCCGGTATTCGACGACGCAACCGCCGAGGTTTTTCGTCGGCGCGCCGTTTCACTGATAAAGGCGATGATAAAGGACGACCTTGCCCAATTGGGGGTGGCATTCGACACCTGGTTCAGCGAGGCAGATCTGCATCGCCGCGGCGCAGTTGCGGGAGCACTGGAGAGACTGCAGGAGAAGGACGGCGTATACGAATCCGATGGCGCGATATGGCTCAAGGCAGAGGAGCACGGCGGAACAAAAGACTCGGTTCTCGTAAGAAGCGACGGTCGTCCGACGTATTTGATGGTCGATATCGCATATCATATCGACAAATTCAGTCGTGGGTTCAAGCGTGTGATCGACGTACAGGGGGCCGACCACCAGGTAGAGCAATCGTGCATGCAGGCCGCAATGCGCATACTCGGGTATCCTGAAGATTTCCTCAGCTATGCGGTGCATCAATTTGTCAGCATCAAGGAAGGCGACAGCACGTTGCGTATGTCAACGCGTGCCGGCCGTTTCGTCCTCCTTTCCGATCTCACAGCCGAGCTCGGACGAGACGTGGTCCGCTACTTCATGGTCGCCCGCAAGCCGGAGACACACCTGCAATTCGATCTCGATCTCGCGAGAGCGGAATCGCTTGACAATCCCGTGCACTATATTCAATACGCCCACACGCGTATCGCATCGATATTCCGCAAGTCCGGCGAAGTTCTACCGGACGCAAGCAAGGTCGATCTCTCTCCACTGCAGGCGCGGGCCGAGCTTGATCTGATTGCACAATTGGATGCGTTCCCGCAGATCGTCGAAGAGGCGGCGGAGAGGTTTGCGCCACATCTTATAGCAGAGAACGCGCTCTCGCTGGCGCGCTCGTTCCACGCTTACTACGGCGAATATCGCGTTATCGGCGAAGAGGAAGATCTGATGAAAGCGCGCCTCTGCCTGCTACGGGCGATTCAAGACGTATTCAAGCAGAGTCTTGCAATTCTCGGCATGTCGACGCCGGAGATGATGTGATGGCGTGGATGGACCGATTGAAGAGCGGATTAAAGCGGGCACGTAGCGGCTTCGTCGATTCACTCGAACAAGTACTCAAGAATCGTAAATCGCTCGGCCCGGACGAGATTGAAGCGCTGGAAGAGATTCTCATCGCGGGCGACGTCGGCGCACACGTGGCGATGGAACTCGTAGACGCGATTGCTAAACAGAGTCACCAGCGGAACACGGATGACAGCGAACTATTGCTTGCTCTGGAGGACGGCATCAAGCAACGCCTAAGCGGTTGCGAACGGAGTCTGGCGTTGCGTACCGACGGCAAACCGACAGTCATCCTCATCACCGGCGTAAACGGCTCCGGAAAGACTACAACCGCCGCGAAGATCGCCGCTCGCCTGAGGGCGCACGACCCATCGATCCCGATCACTTTCGCCGCTGCAGACACGTTCCGTGCCGCCGCAATCGAGCAGCTGGAGATCTGGGCCGAACGCATCGGCGGTCACCTGATCAGACACGACATAGGCGCCGACCCGGCTGCAGTGGTTTTTGATGCCATCGATCACGTACAGCGAATCGGCGGCGTGCTTCTCATCGACACCGCCGGACGCCTGCAGACAAAACACAACCTGATGGCGGAACTCGAGAAGATCGAGCGAACAGTGGCAAAGAGACTGGGCCGGGGATCGGATGAGCGACTGCTCGTCCTCGATGCCACGACCGGCCAGAATGGCATTTCTCAGGCGGTACGCTTTCATGAGTCAATCGATCTTACGGGGATTGTAATCACGAAACTTGACGGAACGTCCAAGGGCGGGATCCTGCTTTCGATCTGGGACCGGCTCAAGCTCCCGTTTCTGTATATCGGCGTCGGCGAGACGAAGGAAGACTTGCACGAATTCTCCGCCGATCAGTTTGTAACCGCGCTCTTCTCGTCGTAAGAGAAGCGCCGCGATTGCAAATGACATACGATGGACTTACTGTTTCACCTAGCCGGCCGTTGTCCTCTCGCGCAATCCGCCGGCGGAATGCGACGCTGTGAGACCCACGCGGGACGGACAGACAGATAAGCAGACTAAAGTTGGAGGTGCACCACCTTGAAGTACGTCTATTTTTTCAGCAAAGGAACAAGCGAAGGGAATGCTTCGATGAAGGATCTCCTAGGCGGAAAAGGAGCGAACCTGGCCGAGATGGCCGGACTAGGGATTCCGGTACCGCCCGGTTTCACGATTTCCACCGAAGTATGCCGTCACTACGCAGAGCATGACTCCACCTACCCGGAGACGCTGAAAGGGGAAGTGGAGGAGAATCTCCGTCGATTGGAGACCGTGACGGGAATGAAATTCGGGAGCTCGGAATCACCGCTCCTCGTATCAGTCCGCTCCGGAGCCGCGATCTCGATGCCGGGGATGATGGATACGGTCCTCAATCTCGGGCTGACCGACGAAACAGTGAAGGGCCTCATCGCCCGCACCGGCAACGAGAGGTTCGCTTACGATTCTTATCGTCGTCTCGTGCAAATGTACGGCGACGTTGTACTCGGGCTCAAGCCTCAAACAAAGACCGACATTGACCCATTTGAGGAGATACTCGAGAGACTCAAGGAAGAAAAGGGTGTCAAGCTCGACACGGAACTCGACGCCGCATCACTCAAGCAACTCGTTCTACTGTTCAAGAACGCGATTAAGGATCGCCTCGGAGTCGAGTTCCCGCAGGATCCTGTCAAACAACTGTGGGGGGCAATCGACGCAGTATTCCAGTCATGGAACAATCCGCGGGCGATCAAGTATCGCGAAATCAATGATATTCACGGCTTGATTGGCACGGCGGTGAATGTTCAAACAATGGTGTTCGGAAATATGGGCGACACGTGCGGCACCGGCGTGGCGTTCACTCGCAACCCGTCCACCGGCGAAAATGTGTTCTACGGCGAGTACCTGATGAACGCTCAGGGTGAAGACGTAGTCGCCGGGACAAGAACTCCGCAGCCGATCGAGACACTGAAGAACGTAATGCCAAGCGCCTATCAGGAGCTTCTCCAGATCCGCGAAACACTCGAAGCCCACTACCGCGACATGCAGGACATCGAGTTCACAATCCAGGATGAACACCTGTATATGCTGCAGACCCGCACCGGCAAGCGCACCGCCGCCGCCGCCGTGCACGTCGCCGTGGATATGGTAGAAGCAGGCACCATAAGCAAGGAAGAGGCGCTGGTACGCGTAACACCCACTCACATCGACCAGCTTCTTCATCCGATGTTCGACCCGGCGGAAGAAGAGAAGGCCACCACCCTCGCCAAAGGACTTCCCGCCAGCCCCGGCGCGGCCAGCGGACAAGTAGTCTTTTCCGCTGAAGAGGCGGAAGAAGCAGCAAAGGACGGAAAGAAGACCATACTCGTGCGCATCGAGACATCGCCGGAAGATATCGGCGGGATGAGCGCAGCCGAGGGAATCCTCACGGCGCGTGG
>Ga0307425_1001936_pt1 | contig 12006 bp, 13 predicted proteins | sample SalMarWE160330MG_FD_202152 | JGI IMG/M metagenome (GOLD analysis project Ga0307425, IMG submission 202152) | Salt marsh sediment microbial communities from the Plum Island Ecosystem LTER, Massachusetts, United States - WE1603-30 | ecosystem: Environmental > Aquatic > Marine > Intertidal zone >... | reverse complement strand
TCCCGGATGCTCCGCCACCGCCTGAGCCCGAGGGCCCGATCCGATTCGTTGTAGGTGGAAATATCACCGAACCGAAGAAGATCAGTGGTCCAAATCCGGTCTATCCCGAGGCCGCTCGCAGAGCGCGCATCCAGGGCGTCGTGGTGCTCGAGTGTGTGATCGGCAAGACTGGGAATGTCCAGAGCGTCAAGGTCCTGCGGGGACTCCCCCTCGGGCTGACCGAGACCGCGGTGGATGCCGTCAACAAATGGAAGTTTGAGCCGTCGACCCTCAACGGAAAGCCGGTGGAGGTTCTCTATATTTTGACGGTGCGGTTCAACCTGCAGTAACCCTCCACCATGTCGCTGCAAGGATCTTTGAGCGAGCTTCCGCTGCCGGACGTCATTCAACTCGTGAGTGTCTCAGGCAAGACGGGTGCGTTCGAGATCCAGGGCGATGAAGCAGAGGGGAAGATTTTCCTCCGTGACGGCCAGATAGTCGACGCCCTGGTCGGGCGACTCCGAGGCGACAGTGCGGTGTACGAAATGGCCATTTGGTCACGAGGCACCTTCTCGTTCAAACCCGGAGAAGAATCGGACCAGGTCACCATCCATATGTCCAACGCCAGCCTCATGATGGAAGCGGCCCGCCGTCTCGATGAATGGCGCGTGCTGTCGCGAAAGATCCCCTCATTGGATCTCGTGCCCTACTTCACGTCGCGAGAGCAGGGAGCCGACCAGGTGACCCTCAGTCCACAAGAGTGGATACTGGTCACTCGTATCGACGGTGAGCTCACCATCGAGGAGATCGCCAACGAGCTCAAGTGGGCGCCGTTCGATGTTTCGAAGCTTCTTTTCGGAATGATCACCACGGGGCTGGTGGCACTCGGGAGTCCGGGAGGGGCCGGCAACGGCGTCCAACGGTGGCAGGCCGGACCGAATCCGGTGACGTTGCTCGGCCTGGCCGAGAAAATCCGATCGGTGGCACTCGGAGTTGTCGGTTCCGGGGGTGAACGGACGATCGAGAAGCAGTACACTTCAGCGCGGACCCTGATTGAACGCGGTGAAGGCTTCAATGCTCTCCGAGAGATGGTAGAACAACATACCAAGGCAATCTCGCTGCTCAAGGGTTCCGATACGGCGGCGATGTTCGATGAACAGGTCAGACCGTTGCTCGGTGAGGTGCAACAAACATAGGTCGGATTGCGTTACAACAACTGGAGGCACAGAAAATGAAATCGAGGGTCAGCCGTGCAACGATCGCAGGAGCAGCAGCATTGTTGCTAGCGGCGGCGCTGCCGGCGCACGCGGAGTGGAACAAGGGCCTCGAGGCCTACAAGACGAAGGACTGGGCGACCGCGGTCAAAGAGTTCGAGGAGGTCACCAAGACCAACCCCGATTATGCCGGCGCCTACTACATGCTGGGTGTTTCGCAGCGTGCTCTCGGCCAGCTGAGTCCGGCCATTGCCAGTCTCCGCAAGTCGGTGGAGCTCGACGGCAGCCAGGCATCGTACAAGATCGCTCTCGGCCAGGCCCTCCTGCAGGCAGATCAATACCAGAACGCCTACGAGCTTTTGAAGCCTCTCAGCATGAGTTCGATGGAGGCAACACACCGGACGAGCTATGCACTCCTCTTTGCCCAGGCCGCAACCAAAACCAATAGGCCGGGAGAAGCCATCGGCGTTCTGACCACGCAGGTGCGGGCGGACTCGAAGAATTACCGCCTGCAGCAGGCCCTCGGCGCCGCTTACACAGCGAACAACGAAGAGGCGAAAGCGTTCGAGGCGTATGAGAAGGCTTTCGAGCTCAACCCCAAGGATTCCACCAGCGCCAGCAACGCTATTAAGTCGGCGATTTCGGTCGCCCGGCGCTCGAGCTCGGAGTCGAGCAAAAGCAACTATTACAGCCAGGCCGGACAGATCGCGGACCGGTTGGCCAACGGCTCCCCGACCTTCGAGCACCAGCTTCTGGCGGGTGAGGCATGGCTCGGCGCCAAGGAGTATCAGAAGGCTCAGAGCTGGCTCGACAAGGCACGGGCTCAGCAGTCCAACGCCCTCGTCTACTACTACCTGGCCCAATGCAAAACACAGATGAATCAGCTCAATCCAGCCCTTGCGGATCTCCAGCAGGCGTTGAAGATCGGCGCTTCGGGCAAGCTGCGCAGCCAAGTCTACAACCAGGGCGGTTTCATCTACGACAAGAAAAAAGATTACGAAAACGCCATTCGGTGGTATCGGGAGGCTGGCAACGAAAAGATGGTAAGCGAGATGGCTACCAAGAAGGACGCTGCTGCCCAAAACAAGGCCGCAGACCAAGAATGTGCAGAATTCAAGCGCACGATCGCTGCCCTGCGACTCCAGGTTGATGAGCTTCAGAAGATCGGTGACAACGACAGTGCGCAGCAGTTGTTGGAGCAGCTGCCAGCCCTCGAGAAGGACTACGCCGAACGCTGCCGTTGACGCTGATCCACCGGCAACAAATCAGTTCACAGCGCAGCCTATCGGCTGCGCTTTTTTCGTTAGCCCGCATGATTCATGAGGTCTCTGCTGCGGCCGATGATGCACCGCACCCAGCGGTGTTTGCTCGCCTCGGTGTGCTCCACGTACCATCAAGTACGCGTCCGCGCCCCTCACGTCGAAAACCCCACTGGGTGCGGCACCTCGCCGCCCTCGCGACGAGACCTCATGAATAATGCGGGTCAGTTTTCGGTGGCGTCACCGACGTGCCGCGCGAACGTGATCAGTGCTGCGACGAGCGGCAGGAAAACACCAGCCGCAAGCTGCAGAACCAGAACGTACGGTGGGATCGACATCGCCGACAGTCCGAGGGCCGCGGTGAGCTTCGAAAGGCCAGATACCGTCGTCAGTGAACCCACCACCGCGAGGGCTCCGGCCAAGATCCCGGGGATCGCGACAGCGACCAGAAAGGGGCCTCGAATCGTGCCCTCGGTGGCGCCGACGAGACGCATGATAATCACCTCGTCGGCATGTCGATAGAGCTCCAGATGGACCCACACCGCTGCCAGCAAAACTGCGCCCGCCAACAACACGAAACTGACGACACCCACGATCAGGGCCAAACGACGTGCAACCTGTCCGAGGGTCTGCTGGATCGAAGAGCGAGGACCGATGGCCAGCACCTCGGCCCGATCCTCGAGCTCTGTCACCGATTCTGGATTATCGGTCAGAATCTCCACGAGCGGCGGCAATGTGGCGTCGCCGGAATCCATCAGGTCTTCAAGGTAGGGAAACCAACGTTGCAGACGCGCGGCGAGGTCGCTGCTCGATACCTCAGAAACAACCCAGTCCGGATGGGTGGTCGAGAGTTCCGCGATCCATCGTCGCCGTTCGCCCGCCTCCAGCTGTGGATGCAACAACACCGCCACGGAGCTCTTCTGGCCCGAGAGGTCTGCAACCGGGCCCAACCACTGATGGATGGTCAATCCGACCCCGGCAAGAGCGATTGGCACGCCGAGAGCGAGGGCCAGGATCACGCTGACCGCTGCGCGCTCGCGCAGAACAACCAGGCCTTCGGCAATCGCGTGCCGGATCACGGCGGCCACATCCCGTCGTAGTGAATCTGGCCCTGATGGAGGACCAAGGTGCGAGCGGGGATCGATTCGAGAATCGCGTGATCGTGGGTGGCCACCAGCACCGTTGCCCCCTGGTAGTTGATGTCGCACAGCAGGCTGAGAAGCTCGGAGGCGAGATCTGCGTCGAGGTTGCCGGTTGGTTCATCGGCGAGAATCAGGCGCGGTTGGTAGGCGAGGGCCCGGGCGATCGCAACCCGCTGTTGTTCACCACCGGAAAGCGCATCCGGAAACGCCGCCTGTCGATGCTGCAGACCAAGGCGCCGAAGAACTTTCATCGCGCGCCGGTTGGCTTCGCGGGGCGCGACACCATGGATGCGCAGGACGAAGGTGATGTTCTCAAGCACCGTCTTGCGCCGCAGAAGCTTGAAATCCTGAAAAATGACACCGATTTTGCGGCGCAGCAGCGGCAGCCGTGCTCGCCCCATCTCATCGATCCGTCGACCCGCGACCCACACCTCACCCTGGGTCGGGCGTTCGGCCGCGTAGAGCAAGCGCAGAAGGGTTGTTTTGCCGGCACCCGATGGTCCCGTCAGAAAGACGAACTCGCCGGTGTCGACCTGGAGATCGAGGGCATCGAGAATGGTCCGCCGCTCGTACTCCTTGGAGACTGAACGGAGGCGGATCACGTGCCGAGTAAAACCCGAATTACCGGATTTTGGGCTCGCACAAACCGCTGCGCATGATCCCTCAACACACCCCCCAAGGGCCTGGATTGTATCATTGGGCCATGGACCAGTCGGAAAATCTGACGAGAATCGCCAACGACCGGGCCCTGAATTTCACCGCAGCCGGCGTGAGCATGCTTTTCGCCCTTGGCCCGGCCAAACCAGCCGAGTCGCCGGAGGACCGGATGCGTCGGTTGTTGGCGTACCCAGGGGCTCGGGTCGGTGCCGTTCGTTGGGGTGAACAGGTTCACGGTCGGGTCATCGCATCACTCGCTGCAGAACCAGGTCGTCCCCTAGAGGAGGTTGCCTGCGTGGGCCGTTGCGATGCCTTGATGACCGCCGACACCGGGCTCGGGCTCGTGGTATGGACCGCCGACTGTGTGCCGATTCTCATCACCGGAGACGGCGTCGTTGCCGCCGTGCATGCCGGTTGGCGGGGTTCCGTTGCCGATGTCGCGGGGGCGGTTGTTCGTCGTTTCGCCGTCGAGTACGGCGTACCACCACGAACCCTACGAGCCATGCTCGGACCCGCCATCTCGGGACCGCGGTACGAGGTGAGCCGGGAGGTTATCGACGGTCTCCGCGCATACGGTCTCGACGAAAAGCGGTGGCGAAACGAGAACCGGGTCGACCTCCGCGGCTTCCTCGCTGCCCGGCTTGAAAATCTCGGCCTCGAGCCCGAGGCCATCGACACCGTCGGGCCCTGTACCGCCTCAACGCCCGAGCTCGCCTCCTACCGTCGAGACGGCGTCCGTGCCGGCCGGCAGTGGTCGATGATCTATCGAACCGATTGACGCCACCGAGCAATGTCAGGAGCTATCAGCTATCAGCTATCAGCTATCAGCTATCAGCTATCAGCTATCAGCTATCAGCTATCAGCTTCAAGAAGATCGATATCCCGTGTTGGGATGACAAGTATGAATTGGAGGTTCACTCAGCCCTGGTTTTTTGCGATGGGCTGAAGGCTGACAGCTGAGGGCTGATAGCTATTCGCCCAGAGATGACTCACGACTTCGAAGCTGTCCACATGCGGCCGCCACGTCCTCACCCTTAGACCACCGTACCGTCACCGTCAGCCCGGCGTCCCGCAGGCCGGCGGCAAATCGATCGACCACAGGCGCTGGCGGTCGCCGAAGATCCGGGAAATACTCCCGATCTTCATTGAGCGGAATCACGTTGACCTTCGCGGGAATGCCGCGGATGAGGCGGGCGGTGGCCCGGGCGTCGTTCTCGGCATCGTTGAAACCATCGATCAGCACGTATTCGAAGGTGATCCTCCGACCTCGCTCGAGTGGAAATTTTCTCAAGGCCTTCATGAGGTCGACCAGGGGGTAGCGGTGGGCGATCGGCATGATTTGCGCCCGGCGGCCCTGATCGGGGGCGTTCAACGAGACGGCCAGCTTCGGCCGCTTCTTGAGACCAGCAAGCCAGTACACTCCGGGAAGAATGCCCGCGGTGGAGACGGTGATCCGCTTCAAACTCACGCGTTCGGACAGAACCGCGAGAGCCGGACCGAGATGTCCGGTGTTGAGCAGCGGCTCCCCCATGCCCATGAAAACGATGTTGACACGCTCAACCTCCACATCGAGGCGGCGCAGCATCGCGCGGTACTGGCCGACGATTTCTTCCGGCCGCAGGTTTCGGCCGGAGCCGATCGCTCCGGTAACGCAGAAAGTGCAGCCAACAGCACACCCCGCCTGCGAAGACAGGCAAAAGGTTGCCTTGACCCCCTCGCGCATCAAAACACCCTCGACGCCGACTCCGTCGGAAAGGCCGAAGAGAAATTTCATGGAACCATCAGAGCTCTCAACCACCTCCAGCACCTCAGGCTCCTCGATACTAAAGTGGGTCTCGAGGTCTCGGCGCAAGACGAGCGGCAGATTGGTCATATCGTAAAAACCTGAGGCATTGCGATCGATGATCCACTGCGCGACCTGCCGACCGCGGTACTCACGATCGACATGAGGGGCCAGGAGGTTACCGATCTCGGCGGAAGTCCTGCCCACCAGGTTCGTTCGATAGTCCATGGCGTCGTGAAAGGGGTCACGTCCGCGAGTCGTCGTCCGATTGGGACTGCGGGCGCGGTAATTTCTTCGATGGCGAACGATGGCGTCCAACGGAAATCCCGATCGAGGACAAGAAACGGGCGTCATCGACGCCGATTCGATACTCGGCTGTTGAGGATCCGTCGGCGACGTGGAGCCGCATCGTACCGCGGCCGACCTCCACCGAGCCATCCTTGCCGCAGACCAGCGAGGTCTCGAGCATCATCACCGCCTGCCAACCGTCGTCGTGCAACTCCTCGAGGCACTCCCGTACCTCGTCCGAGCGCACGACAGTCGCGTGTAGGGCCTTGCCCAACCTTCGCAACAGCTCATGCAGCCTCTGGGTGCGCGATTCTTCCATCGTCCTCCGCCTGAACAACCTCTCGTCGAGGCCGTGTCTTCCCATCCTACCTCATTGTCCCCATCCGTGACCTTTGCTAGCGTGGCTTCATGGATCCGGCAGCCATTCTCCCAAAACCCTGGGTTCGCGAGCATATTTTACTCGGCGACGCCTCTTCTCGGCGCTACGCACGTCTCTGGGATCGTTATGACCGGACCGCAATCCTCGTCAGGTATCCAAAGAACGTTCGCGGTCAGATGAAAAGGGACCTCGAGGTCCGAGCGTGGTGTGCCGCGAACGGCTTACGGGTGCCTGCCCTTCTCGAACACGATCCCGGTGAGGGGTGGGCAGTGCTCGAAGATTTTGGCCCTGACGATGCGGAAAGGGCCCTCGACGACGCTCCGTCCGGCGTGCGAGGAGAGCTCGGTCTTCAGTTCATCGCCCCCTTGATCCGCCTCGCAGAATTCGAGCCGACCAACCTGCCGCCCTGGAACCCGCCTTTGGATTGCGCTCGCCTGCGTTGGGAACTGGCCGGGTTCGAGCTCTGGTTTATTCGTCACCACCTCGAGACAGTGCCGTCCCCATCCGTTGGCCGCTGGCTCGACGAGCTTGCCGCGGCCATCGATGAACATCCGCATCGTGTGTGCCATCGAGACTACCATCTCAACAATCTCTTTTTGCTCACTGACGGTTCAGTCGGCCTGATTGACTACCAGGACGTTCTCGTCGGACCGGACACCTACGACGCGGTATCACTCCTTGGTGAGCGCGGGATGCCGCGGGTGCTCGCAGAGCACGAGAGGAATCGCGTACAGGAGTCGTGGGCGCGAGAAACCAAAGCCCAACCAGGCTGGTTGGAACGGTGGCAGTTGGTTGGCGCGCAGCGCGGCCTCAAGGTCCTCGGCACCTTCGCGAGGCTCGCCGCGGCCGGCGCGGAGGCATACGGACACTGGACGGCAAACCTGATTCGCCAGATTGCGCCCGAACTGGCCGCCTTGGGAGCTCCTTCAGAGTTGGTAGACCTTCTGCTAGACTTGTCACGGCGTCAACATCCAGCGAGCGGTGGGTGAGGTCACGAAACGACGCCGACCTAGGAGGTCGAAATGTTCGGAAGTTTGGGTCTTCCGGAGCTCTTGATATTGCTCGCGATCGTTGTCCTGATATTTGGGGTGAACAAGCTGCCGAAGCTTGGCAAGGGCCTCGGTGAAGGTATTCGCAACTTCAAGGATTCGGTACGCAGCGAAGAAAAGAAGGCGTCGGACGAGAAAGAGCAGGCTGCGACCAAGGACGCCAACGACGCCTGAGAACCCGTGCAGCGTGGGGCCGTTGGACGCTACCTGTTATTCTAAAATGGTATGGTAGTGGACACCTCACCGACTCCGCTTGGCGTTCGCTGCATTAGCAGCGCCAAGCTCGCACATTTTTTGAAGCGCGAGCAGCGGACATCAACAGTCGCTGATCTCGATCTCAATCGAATTTTTCGCGAGCTCCTCCACCGTGCCAACGATTTCTTGCAGTCAGAAGCGGGCACCATTTATCTGGACGACCCCCTGGACAACGATGAGGACGGCAACAGGCTCTCCTTGGTCGTGATCGCTGGCTTCGGGCCCAAATCCGACGATCTCATGGAAGAGCGATTCAGCACCGGCAAGGGGATCATCGGCGAGGTTTATCGGACCGGCAGCCCATACTCCTGCTCAGAACCACTCGCGGATCCGCTCTTTCGAAGTGGACCCGGGCTCCGAATCGGTTTCAAAATCGATTCCGTCGTCGCAGCACCTCTCGAGGTCGAGGGGCGCACGATCGGTGTGATCGAGCTCATCAACCATTCAAGCGGCAAGGGCTATTCGGACGCTGACCTCGCCCTCCTCGGGATCTTCGCTCAAACGATTTCGCTTTCGGTTGTCAACGCTATCGACGCCCAACGTGCAAAAGAAATCGCCAAACGGGACGAGCTCACCGAGCTTTACAACGATCGATATCTCCATGGCAGCCTGTCGAAGATTATTGACGATGCGGTCGCCAGCGGCTCTGAATGCGGCGTCATCTTCCTCGACCTCGACCATTTCAAAGAAGTCAATGACACCCACGGCCACCTCGTCGGCAGCCAATTGCTGTCCGCGGTCGGCGCGACTCTTAAACAGATCATCCCAGGCGAAGGGCTTGCCGCGCGGTATGGTGGCGACGAATTTGTCATCACCCTGCCGGGCGCCGGACGCCAGGAGACTTTCTGGGTCGCAGAGACGGTTCGTCAGAACATCGCCGACAGGGCATTTGTGGTCAGCGCCGACCCTGAAAACTCGGACGGTGCGGCGACCATTCGCATCGAGGGCGTGGTGACGTGTTCGATCGGAATCGCGACCCTGCAGTCAGACATCATGCCGGAGCTGAGCGCTGAGAATGGCGATTCCAGGAATGCCAAGGACCAGCTCCTCCGCAAGGCCGACACGTGCATGTACGCGGCCAAGGAACTCGGCCGGAATCGCACGGTTCCATATTGGGAGCTTGCCCGAATGCTCGCTGCCGGCATCGATTAACCCGCTGCCCGCGCCGCTGGGTTGCAGCCGCGTCATCAAAGGACTCGGGAAGATCTCCCCCGCCCATCGGGTTCTGGATCATGACAAGATTGTTATAAGGGAGATGCTACGCGATGGAATTTTCAGCTCGGGCACAGGCGATCGAGTACGCCCTCCGTGACACGCTGGAAGCTCACCATGTCGAGGTCGTCGACCAAAGCACTCACCACGAGGGTCACTTCGGCGCACAGGCCGGGGGCGGACACTTTCAGGTTGTGGTGGTTTCAGATCGTTTCCGCGGGTTGTCGCGAATCGCCGCGCAGCGTGTAGTTTACGAGGCGCTCGGTGATTTGATGACGAGCGACATTCACGCCCTCTCCATGCGCACTCTCACGCCAGAGGAGTGGTCCCGGTAAGACGAAGGCGGCCCTTTGACAAACTACGAGCTTGTGACAAAGGCCGAGTGTTTCACCGATCTGGTCCTCTCCCGACCGATTTCGGCCGTTGCCGAGACCGCCGCGATCGCGCGCTCGACTTCTTCGTCGGTTGTGAAGACGCCGGGAGAAAAGCGGACCGTCCCGTCAATTTCAAAGGTCCCAATTCCCTCGTGAACCTGCGGTGCGCAGTGAAGGCCGGTGCGGGTGATCACCTCGTGCTCGACATCGAGGAACGTTCCGGTCTGGTCGGCCGGCAGACCGTCGATGTTGAATACGAAGACCGGGAGATGGTCATGATCGAGATCGGCGCAGTAGAGCCTCACGCCGTCGATCCCTGAAAGGCCCTCGTGGAGCCTCTTCGCATGCCGCATCTCGTGCTCATAAATCGCCGTCACTCCACCACGGTCTTCAATCCATTTCTGCGCCGCGAGCAGGCCGGCAACGCCCATAGTGTTGACTGTGCCAAACTCCATATGCCAAGGGTACGCATCTGGCTGACCTTTGAGCGCGCTCATGACACCCGTACCACCCGCACGGCAGGGTGTGATGTCCACATGCTCACAGATGTACATACCACCGGTTCCGGATGGCCCGAAGAGAGACTTGTGACCGGTGAAACAGACGACATCGATGTTCATCGCGACGACGTCGATTGGCACCAAGCCTGCCGTCTGGGCGGCGTCGATAGCGAAGAGGATACCGCGCTCGCGACAGATGCGACCGACCTCCGCCACCGGCTGAATGGTGCCGATGACGTTGGATCCGTGGTTCATGACCACGAGTTTGGTGTTGGGGCGGACGCGGCTGGCGATGTCCTCCGGATCGACGTATCCCCGGTTGTCGAAGGGTACGAAATCGACCTCGACACCCCGTTCCCGATGCATGAACATAGGTCGCAGCACCGAGTTGTGCTCCAAGCAGGTGGTGATGGCGTGATCACCCGGTGTGAGAACGCTCGAGATCAACAGGTTCAGGGCGTCGGTCACGTTGTACGAAAAGACGAGTCGGTTTGGATCGCCACCCGCGAAAAATTCGGTCAGAGCGCGGCGTGCATCGGCCAGGGTCTCCTCCGCCTCGAGGGCAAGGTCGAATCCCGTGCGGCCCGGGTTGACTCCCCGGTTCTGATAGAAGTCGCACATGAACTGGATGACCTCCGGTGGTTTCGGGAAGGTCGTGGCGGCGTTGTCGAGGTAAACGAAGTTCGGCATTTTCTCACTCCAGGGGAATGTCGATTCGATCTTCGATCAGCGCGCGCAGGATTCGATCCCGCGACGAAACGATCTGACGGCTCAGACAGGCAATGGCTTCTTCCGGGCTGCCAACAGTGAGCAGGGCCACCAACTCCTCGTGCTCCGAGCGCATCTCGGAAGCAAAATCGCCCAGGTCGAGCCCGAGGAAAAAGTACCGTTGCATGCTACCGAGCACATCGCGCAACACCGCCACCAGACGATCGTTCCGCGACAGCGACGCCAGCTGAATATGAAAGTCCAGGTTTCGATCGAGAAACCCGACGTATGAATCCCAATCGTGATAGGTGTACTCGGTCGTTGCGAGGTTGCGGAGGCGTTCGAGATCCTCGGCAGTCGCACGCTGTGCCGCGAGCTCGAGAGCCCGCGACTCGAGGCCGAGGCGGAGATCAAAGCTGTCGCCGATCTCCTTGAGCGAGATGTGGTTAACCGAGTACCCCCGGTAAGGACGCCCGGTCAACAGGCCCTCCTGACCGAGCCGCCTGCATGCCTCGCGCACCGGAACCCTACTGGTGCCGTAAAGCGTCGCCAGCTGCTGTTCGGTCAGTGAGGCTCCTGGTTGGTGTTGCAGGGTGATGATGTCGCGTTTCAGGGCGCGATACACCTGCTCGGCGGCGGTTGGCTTTTCGGTCACTCGGAATTCAACTCCAGTTCCCATCGACAGAATCGTATACAAGTTGTATACAAAAACGCAAGAGACAACAAAAGGCAAAGAGGCCTTTCTAGGAGGTCCCGGGGGATATCCGACTACGCTGCGTCCGCCCCGCTGGCGGGTGATGTCAGAACGCGCCGCACCATGTATGCTACGGTCGCGAGCCCGGCAACCAGGACCACCACAAAGAGCACGAAGTTGCCCCACTGGGGCACGACCTGGAAGCTGAACTGCGAGGTCACAGGCTCCAGATAAAGGACTCGGACCTGATGCCGGGTAACGCTCATGACCGCAATCGTCAACGTCATCGCACCGAGGGTGCCTGTGACGAGGCCCCGATTCTCCCCCGGGTTCGACACCCGCGCCAGCATCATCAGGAGGCCGATGCCGATGAGAATTGCCAGCGCCAGCGGACCGAGGGTCACCGCACCGTCTGACATGATTCCGAGAAGCACCGGTCGTGGGAGCAGCATCAGCAGCAGGAATCCATCAACGACCTGGAGAACTGTAGCCCACAATGCCCAGCGCCACGCC
>Ga0307425_1001934_pt1 | contig 12009 bp, 10 predicted proteins | sample SalMarWE160330MG_FD_202152 | JGI IMG/M metagenome (GOLD analysis project Ga0307425, IMG submission 202152) | Salt marsh sediment microbial communities from the Plum Island Ecosystem LTER, Massachusetts, United States - WE1603-30 | ecosystem: Environmental > Aquatic > Marine > Intertidal zone >... | reverse complement strand
AAGTGGTCAGGGGGGTTGGGGGGTCAGGTGATCAAGTGGTCAGGGGGGTTGGGGGGTCAGGTGATCAAGTGGTCAGGGGGGTTGGGGGGTCAGGTGATCAAGTGGTCAGGGGGGTTGGGGGGTATTTAAGAAAGGTTGAATGCTTTCTTTATTTTATCAACGTAATCGAGTTTTTCCCAGGCAAAGAACTCCACTTTTTTCAACCATACTTTCTTACCGTTTCCTTTAATACCCTTTGGTTTACCTCCGGGAACCTCGTAATATACCTCAACTTCGCCAGTATAATGATCACGGCCGAAATGACCATAGGAAGCTGTTGGATAGAAGATCGGATTTTTAAGACCCAATCTTTCAATAATTGCAAATGGCCGCAAATCAAACAGGCTGGTGATTTTTTTTGCTATCTCTCCGTCGCTTAATATCCTGCCCTTGTTATCTTTTACACGGGCTGTTCCAAATGAGTTGATATAAAGTCCGACAGGTTGTGCAACACCAATAGCATAAGCCACCTGTATGAGAGCCTGGTCGCAAACTCCTGCGGCCACCAGGTTTTTTGCAATGTGACGTACGGCATATGCTGCTGACCTGTCAACCTTTGATGAGTCTTTGCCTGAAAAGGCACCGCCTCCATGGGCTCCATGTCCACCATAAGTATCTATAATAATCTTACGCCCTGTAAGTCCGGTATCACCGTGAGGTCCCCCTATAACAAATTTACCTGTAGGATTAACGAGTAATTTCATATCATCACCGAAGAGTTTTCGGATCCTTGCAGGAAGAGATTTCTTAACCCTGGGTATCAGTATATTCTGCAGATCTTCCTTTATCTTTTTCTGCATTGCCTTTTCAGCACTTTTTTCTGCAGCATGCGATTTGTTCTCAGGTAAAATAAACTCATCGTGCTGTGTGCTGATTACTATAGTATCTATTCTGTATGGTTTGTTATTATCGTCATATTCTATTGTAACCTGGGATTTTGAATCAGGACGGAGGTATTTCATCTGCTTTTTTTCATGCCGTATAGCTGCGAGTTCCTGCAAGAGGCTATGGGCTAATTCAATGCTCACAGGCATATAATTATCCATTTCAAGGCATGCATATCCAAACATCATTCCCTGGTCGCCAGCTCCCTGCTCTTCAGGATTATCACGCACAACACCCTGGTTTATATCAGGTGATTGTTCATGAATGGTAGAAATTACGCCACATGAATCACAGTCAAAACGGTATTCAGCTTTTGTATAACCTATTTTACGTATAACATTACGCGCCGTTTCCTGAACATCAACCCAGCCTGTAGTACGTACTTCTCCGCCACATACTACCAGTCCTGTTGTAACAAAGGTCTCGCTTGCAACCTTGGAATCGGGATCCCATTTGAGGAATTCATCAAGCAGTGCGTCTGAAATCTGGTCAGCTACCTTATCGGGGTGCCCCTCTGAAACTGATTCTGAAGTGAATAAATATCCCATAGAAAGTTTTTAAGTTTTGAGTGCCTTAAGTACTTAACATCTGATGTGAAGAATGGTTGATTGAAAAATGGAATATTTTACATTTTAGCATTTTTTCCTGTGGTTGCAATCAGCGCAAATCTTTCCACCAGATAATTCGTATACAAAACAAATAAAAAAATATGGAAAACGAAAATATTATTCATGTGTAAGATGCCTGAATACCTCTTCAAGATTACTTTCTTCTTTTTTAAGGGAGAGTACTGTAAGGTTGTTTTTTACTGCAAATGCAAACAGGTCTGGCCTGATATCCTCTTCTCCTTCAGCCTCAACAAGCCAGAGGCTGTTTTTTAACTTCCTTACATTGATAACATTTGCAATCCCCAGTATTGCATTTTCTTCAGGGTCTTTGTCAAATTCAACATGGATAATTTGCCTGTGACTCTTAATCATCTTGTAGATATCGCTCTTATTCTCATCTGCTACGATAATCCCTTTATCGATAATTATTACACGGTCGCAGATTGCTTCAACCTCCTGCATTATATGTGTCGACAGCAGAATTGTTTTTTCCCTGCCGGCATCCCTGATAAGATTTCTTATCTCAACGATCTGATTAGGATCAAGACCACTGGTTGCCTCATCTAGTATAAGAACCGACGGATCATGTATAAGAGCCTGTGCCAGTCCAACCCTTTGCCTGTAGCCTTTCGACAGTGATCCTATTTTTTTCTTTTGTTCAGATGCAAGGCCGGTAATTCCAATAACATTATCTACCATCTTCTTTACCGGATTTTCACTTTTATACATCGAAGCAACAAATCCCAGGTATTCTTTTACATACATCTCGGGATAGAGGGGATTATTCTCAGGCAAATAACCAATATTATTCTTTATTTCAGGGTCATCAGAGGAGGTGTCTATATCATTAACCAGCACTGATCCTGTGTTAGCAGGGATGAATCCGGTAATTATCCTCATCATGGTTGTTTTTCCAGCCCCGTTAGGACCCAGAAATGCCACTATCTCTCCGGTGTTTACTTCGAAAGAGATATTATTCAGAGCTTTCTGTTCCCCGTAAAGCTTAGTAACTCCCTGTACTACAATGGACATGGTTTTTTGATCCCTGTTTATGTCAGAGTGCTAAGATAGTATAAGTGGATTTCTTTAGCAAGGTTGAAAAGAATTGGGCTAAAGCCGACGGTAAATGATTCAAAAAAGAATTTGGGGCTTTAGCCCCTCTTTTATTATTTTTGAATAATACCAGAAAATTACAGAAGCATGGATAACATGACAGTAATAATAGTAGTAATGGCAACATACATTACTCTTCTTATTTCATGGGGTGTTTACCAGGGAAGGAAGGTAAAGACAGGAGATGATTATTCCATTGCAGGGAGGAAGCTTCCGGGTTGGGCTGCTGCTCTCTCGGAAAGAGCTACCGGAGAATCGTCGTGGGCATTACTGGGATTACCGGGTGCCGCTTATGCAATGGGACTGACGGAAATATGGACAGCGGCAGGATGTGTGGCAGGTATTATTACCGCATGGGCAACGCTTGCCTGGAGGCTTCGCGACGAAGCAGAAAAGTATAATGTATCAACATTCACTGAATTCCTGGAAGCAAGACACGGGGATACAGGAAGAATATTAAGACTTGTATCCAGCATGGCAATAATATTCTTTTTCTTTTTTTATGTGGGTGCACAGTTCCTGGGTGGAGGAAAAACCCTTTTTACCCTATTTGGATTAAAGCCCGGACTTGGTGTTCTGGTTACAGCCGCCATCATTATTCCGTATACAGTTTATGGAGGATTCAGAAGTGTTGTCTATACTGATGTAATTCAGGCCATTCTTATGATAATCACTCTTATATTAGGCCCGATAATAGGTATTATTTATATTACCAGTTCACCTGATCTCTTTGCTTCTAATCTGACAGATGCACTTGTAAAATCGGGTGATACTTATACTTCGCTTACCGGTGTCGCAAAAGGTTTCGGAGCCGGTTTGCTTATTACAGGTGGATTCAGCTGGTTTTTCGGGTATCTGGGCGGACAGCCTCAACTGAGTGTCAGGTTTATGGCAATAAGTGATTCGAATCAGGCAAAAAAGGCGAGGAATATAGGTATTGTATGGACAATATTTGCCTATATCGGCGCCCTGATGATAGGGTGGATTGGTATTGCAATTTTCGGACCCGCAGGACTTAGCGATCCGGAATATGTCATGCCCCGGGTAATATTAAGACTATTTCCTCCGGTAATTGCAGCCCTGCTTATATCAGGTGCCATAGCAGCAATGATTTCAACCGCTGATTCACTGTTAATACTTTCAGCAACAGAACTTTCAGAAGGTATTCTTAAAAGAAACAGTGCCGGATCATCAGCCGGTATTCTCAAAAAACACAGGTTAACAACAGCAATCCTTGCAATTGTCGCCCTTGGATTATCGTATATAACTCCATCCAAACTCATTTTTACCATAGTAAGCTATGTATGGGCGGGAATAGGATGTACATTTTCCGTGGTAATACTGTTTACTCTTTTCTGGAAAAGGTTTCATGGAAAAGCTGCTACCATAACAGTTGTCGCAGGTATATTATTTACAATTTTCTGGATCAGCGGCGGTTTTGAACAACACTACAGGGTAACAGACTCAAAATCAGGGTTTCTTTTAAATCAGGGTATTATCAGCAGAACTGAATATAAAAACCTGGATCAGATTGAAGGTGATCGTTTTATAAGTGCTTCGAGGTTTGAAACTACCTTAAAAGAAAAACTGGAAGATACCGGGGATGACAAAAGGCTTACAGTAATTACCTCTTCATATATACAAAAGGGAGTTCCGGCAAGACTTACAACATTTTTATTCTCCCTTCTTACTGCAATAATAGCAACATATATTGTTTCGCCGACAGGAATCAGTCGCCCCAGCCGCCCATAAACTGTGCTGACTTGGCAAAAGAGGCTCTCGGATTTACACAACAAACAGGTATTTTGGAACTGTTGGCAATAATATATTGTTCTGACGCCCCTACCATATAGTCAGCAAATGTTATGTTCTTTGTAGTAACAATAAGTATAAGATTGGCATTTATCCTTACAGCAAAATCAATGGTCTGCTGTGCAAAATTACCTTTCGGTATTTCATGTATTTCATATTCTATATTATTCTGGATGAGATACCTGATAGCAAAATTAAGATTGATCTTGGTCTTTTTTATAAGGCTGGGATCAGTAGAGGAAGTGACAAGTATATGAATTTTTGAATCAAGGTATTTCCCCATGAAGATTGCCATTTTAGTCTTCTCCTTGTTTTCCCTTCTGAAATCAACCGGGAATACTATATCATGATACTTTTCCTGATCTGCAGGAGGATCCTGAACAACAATAAAAGGTATTTTTGATTTGACAATAACTTTCAGGGCCCAGCTGCCAGTAAGCTTCTGCATGCCTTTCATACCATGTGTCCCCATAACCACAAGGCTTGCATCATTTTCATTAACGAAGTCTGCAATAGCCGTAAAGATGCTTCCCTTCTGTATTTCAGCTTTTATAGTCATATTGTATTTCTTGCTGTTCTCTTCAGCCACATGATCCAGCATAACCTTCTTCTCCCCTTCCTGGCTTTCTTTAATAGCTTTATCTACAATATGAAGAAGACAAATATCATTTCTCACCATGCGGCTTATTTTTACAGCATGTGCAAGTGCATTATCTGCAACAGGAGTAAAATCCCATGGCACTACAATAAGTTTCTGGCTATCTTCCATGATTGTCTTGAATTATCAAATTATACTCAAAGTTATTCAGATTTTGCTAATTTTCAAATCATTTGGTTACTGTGATTCCTCTTTTATATTAATTAACTCTACAACGCCTAAATTATTACAGAAACAGCTATAATTTCCGTAAAATGATGCCTGCTTGATCAAAAATTATGCCATTTCAATGTAAAAACAATATTTTGCACCTATTTCCGGCGCATTAGTCCACAGAAATGGAGTTTAACGAGCAACAATTTATTATTTTTGTGATGCAATAAAAAAATATAATGAAACGTATAAAGATTAAAGAGTTATTAACTTCATCTGTTACCCGAACAGATGTGCTTGTTAAAGGATGGGTGAGGACAAAGAGAGGAAACCGGAATATTACATTCATTGAGCTCAATGACGGATCGACAATAAAAAACATACAGATTGTTGCTGATGCTGAAAAATTTGATGAGGTACTCCTGAAGGAAATAACCACAGGGGCATGCCTTGCTGTTACAGGTAAAATGATTGAATCGCAGGGAGCCGGGCAAAATTTTGAGATAGCAGCAGCCTCGATTGAACTTTATGGAAAAAGTAACCCGGAAATATATCCCCTTCAAAAAAAGGGACATTCCATGGAATTTCTCAGGGAGATCGCTCATCTGCGTCCCAGGACAAATACCTTTGGGGCAGTTCTCAGGATAAGGCATGCGATGGCATTTGCCATACATAAGTATTACAATGATAAAGGATTCTTTTACCTTCATACTCCCATTATCACCGGGAGTGATGCAGAGGGTGCCGGAGAATTATTCCATGTTACAACCTTTGATCTGGAAAACATACCCCGTACAGATTCAGGAGCCGTAGATTTTAGTTCTGACTTCTTCGGGAAGCCCGCAAACCTTACCGTTTCAGGACAGCTTGAAGGGGAACTTGGAGCTCTGGCATTAGGGGAAATATATACATTCGGCCCAACATTCAGGGCAGAGAATTCAAATACTCCGCGTCACCTGGCTGAATTCTGGATGATTGAACCCGAAATGGCCTTTTATGATAACCAGGATAATATGGACCTCGCGGAAGATTTTGTTAAATATCTCATCAGGTATACCCTTGATAATTGCAGGGAGGATCTTGAATTTCTCAACAGGATGATAGACAAGGGATTACTTGAAAGACTTCAGTTCATTATCGATAATGAGTTTGTAAGAACTACCTATACCGAAGCTGTAAGGATACTCCTTGAATCAGGTAAAAAATGGGAATTCCCTGTTGCATGGGGTAAGGATCTTCAGGCTGAACATGAAAGATATCTTGTTGAGCAATATTTCAGGAAACCGGTAATACTTACCGATTATCCGAAGGAGATCAAAGCATTTTATATGAAACAGAATGATGATGGTAAGACTGTAAAGGCTATGGATGTTCTTTTCCCGGGTATTGGTGAGATAATTGGAGGATCACAAAGGGAAGAGGTGTATGATAAACTGCTGGCACGAATCAAAGAATTAAATATACCTGAAAAAGATCTCTGGTGGTATCTTGAAACCAGAATATTCGGAACAGCACCTCACAGTGGTTTCGGCCTTGGTTTTGAAAGGATGATACAATTCGTTACCGGTATGGCTAATATAAGGGATGTCATACCTTTTCCACGTACTCCAAAAAATGCAGAATTTTAGTCAATTTACCCGTTATCGTTTGTAAACCACAGGAATGTTAAAGCAGAGGTTACAGCAGAAATTGCTACAGAAGCTTTCCCCGCAGCAGATCCAGATGATAAAGCTGCTGGAGATTCCTACAATACAGATAGAACAACGGATAAAAAAAGAACTGGAAGAGAATCCTGCACTGGAAGAAGGAACTGATGAAGAACAGCTTCCTGAAGATAATTCTGAAGATGAACTTTACGACAATGATGATGCTGACCAGGATGAATTTACTCTTGATGATTATATTGATGAAGATGAGATTCCTGATTACCGCCTGAAGACAAATAATTATAGCAGAGATGATGATAAGAGATCTGAGATTCCCTTTTCTGCAGGTAATTCATTCAATGAGCATCTTGAATCACAACTGGGTCTGAGGAAACTGACAGACAGGCAGAAGATCCTGGGAGAATATATAATTGGAAATATCGATGAAGACGGATACCTGAGAAGAGATCCGGCCAACATTGTGGATGACCTTGCGTTCCTGCAAAATTTACAAACAACTGAAGAGGAACTCAACGAGGTCCTGGCTATAGTCCAGGATCTTGAACCGGCAGGTGTAGGCGCCAGAACACTTCAGGAATGTCTTATTTTACAGCTGGAAAGGAAGGACCAGGAAGAACCACCGGTGAAACTGGCATATAAAATTATTGATCAATATTTTGAAGAGTTCTCTAAAAGACATTATGATAAAATCACCTCGAAACTGGGAATCAGTGAAAGTGATTTAAAGACAGCCATCGAGGAAATATTAAAACTTAATCCTAAACCGGGTGGCCTTTTCAGTGATCCTTTTGCACGAACTGCCCAGACAATAACTCCTGATTTCATCCTTGAACATTCCGAGGATGGGTTTGATCTGCATCTTAACTCCCGTAACCTTCCGGAATTGAGGCTCAGTACTGCATACAACGAAATGCTTCAGTCCTATACGAGGGATAAGGCCAATAAGAAAGAAATGAAGGATGCAGTCCAGTTTGTAAAACAAAAAATCGACTCTGCAAAATGGTTCATCGATGCAATAAAACAGAGACAGAACACGCTTCTCCTGACAATGAATGCGATACTGGAATATCAACAGGAATATTTTATCGATGGAGATGAAATGAAACTTAAACCTATGATCCTCAAGGATGTTGCTGAAATGACAGGACTGGATATTTCAACGATTTCAAGGGTGGCTAACAGTAAATATATCCAGACACATTTTGGGATACATCCACTTAAATTCTTTTTCTCAGAAGGACTGCAAACTGACAGTGGAGAAGAAGTTTCAACCCGGGAAATAAAAAAGATACTGCGTGATTGTATCAGTAACGAAGAGAAACGTCATCCGCTGACTGATGAGAAATTAACCGATATACTGCAGAAAAAAGGATACCAGATTGCACGTCGTACTGTTGCCAAATACAGGGAACAGCTAAATATACCGGTTGCCAGATTAAGAAAGGAGATCTGATGAATTCTGAAATATTTAAACATACCACCGATATTTCTGCAAAAATTATTTCATTTCTTTTTCATCCTTTGCTGATGACCATTTATGGTATGCTTATAATCTTTTCAGTACCTATCCTTACCGGATATATCCCCTTTACTGTTAAAAAGATCTTACTGATAATAATATTGATTAATAATCTCCTTTTGCCAATCTCCCTGATTTCTTATTATAAATTCAGGAATATTATAAGTTCCTGGTTTATCGAAAAAAGACAGGAAAGAGTCTTACCATTGTTAACCACATCATTTTTCTATTCAGTAACCGTTTATATCACTTTCCGATTCCATATTCCGGTATTGATCAAAACTTTATTAATGACATCGGCCTTTCTGGCTATTGCAATTACCGTTATAAACTGCTGGTGGAAAATATCAATTCACGCTACAGGAGCAGGCGCTATTACTGCTTTTGTTTTAATCCTGTCGGTGGAAATGCATACTCCCCTGATATTGTTTCTTTTAGTAGTAATATTTATTGACGGTTTGCTTATGTCTGCAAGACTATGGCTCAATTCTCATACACCTGCAGAAGTATGGACAGGTTTTTTGCTGGGGTTTTTTACTTCTGCTCTTTTACTGTTCCTGCTTTAAAATCTCGTCCAAAGCTTTCTCTAAAAGGAGGCGGCTGTCAACTATTAACTTATCGGGCCACATCTTGTCGTCCGAAGGCAATGGGAATTCATTCCTGATCTTCTTTTGAGATATTGTTGTGAACCATCCTAATTGTGATAATCGCCTGGCAAGATATTCCTGCTCTGTCTGTCCCGGTGTTGGTATCAGCAATGCAGTACGGCCAAGGCTTATGAGCTCCATTATTATAGTATATCCCGACCTGCTGATTATGAAATCACTATCCATGATCACCTTTTTCATGGCTGATGAAATAAGGTGATTGAAACAGACACTTTCCCCGGTCTGTACAGGTAAAAGTGAACCATCCGGATCTCCTCCAAGAAAAACCGTCAGTGAATTACTTTTTCCCGGAAGAATATCTGTAAGTATCTTTTTCAGGATACTCTTTTGTGGTTCAGGTCCCGATAAGATGACCGTATTATGCCTCTCCTTCACGGGATTCTCTGTACCTTTTACTTCCTGACTGAAAAAACGCGATAAGATCCCTATATATCTGACATTATCAGGTAGTTTTATTCCATGCGACAACCGGCCTGAAATGTTTATATCGCCCGGCAGATCAGGAATAAAACAAAAGGAGTATTTATTAATAATGGTTCTGTGAAATAGAACACCAATAAACTCAAGGTAAGAAAATGCACCAGGGAAAGGAATACGCGGCATATGTGTCACATATACTGAAGTTATCTTCCTGTTCCAGAGACCAAAGCGGTTATCACTTATGATAATATCAATTGCATATTTGCTGATTATTTTCTTTACCCGGATGTGTTCCCTGATGATATGAAATATAAGAACAGGTAATTCAATAAATAGTTTTATGTATTGGGGGAGAAAACGTGAATATGCGGGTTTATATCCGGTAAAATCGGTATAACTGAGTCCGGGTACTTCGCTTCTAAATAATGACTGGTGTTTTTCACCTGTGGCCACAATGATATTATGATCCATTTCTCTGAGTCTTGCAACCAATGGAATCATACGTCCTGCGTGCCCCAGTCCCCATTCGAGAGGACATACCAGTATGTTTTTAGTTTTGGTCAATATCAGCCTGAAACCTGTGTTTCAATACCAAGCTTGTTTACAAGTGATGCTATATGCCTGAGTTCAGCTAACGGAACTTTTGATAATTCACCACCTTCCGGGGTATCTCTCGAAATTGTATATATCATTACTTCAGCCGGTCTGATTCTTTTTATAGCCTTCAGCCAGGCCTTTATTTCTTTTTCCGTTGTGTTGTCTATCTTTTTCCCCTTATATATGCCGCGAAGAAAAAGGGTTTGTATAATAAGATGTCCCCTGAAACCTTCGAGTTCCCTGATAAGGTCATCAACTTTTACATTTACCCTTGGCTGATTATGTATATGTACAGTCAGGTCAAATGCAGAATCCAGTTTCAGGATATTTTGATCTACTTTAAGAAGTGCTTCCTTAATGTGAGGTTTTGATATTGCCGTGGAATTTGACAGCACTGCAATTTTCGCACCGGGGAAATATCGGTTTCTCAGTGCGATACTGTCATCAATTATCCCCGGGAACTCAGGATGAAGTGTCGGTTCTCCATTACCTGCAAAAGTAATTACATCCGGTGCTTCTCCTCCTCTTTTCATCGATATGAGTTTTTGTTCCAGTGCCTCATATACCTTCTGTCTGGAAGGGAGATTGCCTTTAGCTGGATTTGAATCATGTGTCCAGCCGCATTCACAATAGATACAGTTGAAGTTGCAGATTTTCCTGTTGGATGGCAGGAGGTTAATACCAAGAGAAACGCCAAGCCGCCTGCTCTTTACAGGACCAAAAATTATCTTATCAAAAAGGAATGTAGCCATTAAATATTAAACCTTAAAAGATGATAAAGAAGAACTTGCACAAAGTTCCACCGGAATTTGTTATTACCGGTTTAGAAGAAAACTGCTTCATCCTACTTTGGAGAAAAAAAGAATGATATGTTTTCAATCCTTGCCTGTCTCTTTCCGAAAGCCGGATCACTTGAATAATGATAGAAATTCCCCTTCAGGATAACCTTTGTTTTACCGGATAGTGATCCTTCTATTTTATATTCATGCGGATAACCATCTTTGATATACCTTAAAATGGGTAAATCTTTATTCTTTTCAGAGTCAGAATTATCTGTATAAACCAGAGAGGCTGTACAACAAGGATTAAATGACTGATCATCCGGAAATACAGTAGCAGTGAATCTTAAAGAATAGAATCCGGGAGGGGAAAGCTCCAGATCAAAATCATTGTCTTCTGATTCTTCATCACCCGGGAATTCCAGTACCTTTTCCCCGGTCCATTGATCAGGCATAGTAAAATCTTGCTGTTCTGTTTCATTCTGCAATAGTGATTGTAATGCAGTTAATTCACCCATTATCTGGTCATAGATCTTTATAAGTCTTTTAGGTTTATGTATGAAATAATATTGTAGTGTGGTATCCATTGCCTCCTTTGAGTACCCATGGCTCTCAATTATCTCAATATATATCATTGAAGTATCACCCTCCAGGTGTGATCTGATCTTTGGAAGATTAAAAAGCCCATTGCTGAGATGAAGCTCCTCAAGTATCGAAATAAAAGTTTTTTCCGGTATAATGTTCTTATAATCAGTCTCATCTTTCCTTTTAAAGCAGGCAGCAACCAGGATCATAAAAAGAACCAGCAGCGGGATCAGCTTCAACGGTAAACAGACTCTATTCTTCTTTCTTTCCTTCATTCTCGACAAGATATTTTTTTGTAAGGTACCTGACAGGATACCAGGCAGCCCAGTAGCCTATGAGCAGGACAGTCACCGGAACAATAATAAAATCTTTCAGTTTCATAACAACAGGATAGGCTTCCATTAACAGTGAATCGCTCTGTAATGTAACAATCCCGTATGTTTGTTGCAGCCAGCATATAAAAAATCCGAGGATCATTCCTGCCACAGCACCTATAATTGAAATAA
>Ga0307425_1001933_pt1 | contig 12010 bp, 8 predicted proteins | sample SalMarWE160330MG_FD_202152 | JGI IMG/M metagenome (GOLD analysis project Ga0307425, IMG submission 202152) | Salt marsh sediment microbial communities from the Plum Island Ecosystem LTER, Massachusetts, United States - WE1603-30 | ecosystem: Environmental > Aquatic > Marine > Intertidal zone >... | reverse complement strand
GTTGGGTTAACCCTCTGGACCTTTTTGATGTTGTCGTGGCGTATTTGGTTTGCCTGTCGTTACCGGTCCTATGCGCCTCTATCTGACAGTGGTTTGCCGACGATCACTATAGTGATACCCGCCTACAACGAAGGCCGACAGATTCTTCCCACCGTTCGATCGGTTATGAACAGCCGGTATCCGATGGGAAAAATGCAGGTGATTTGTATTGATGACGGCTCACAGGATGATACGTGGGAATGGATGCAAACTGCCCAAAAAGAATTTCCCCTGCGCATACGGCTTCTGCGTCAGCCTTTTAACCGAGGCAAGCGCCATGCGTTGATGGCCGGTTTTGCTAAAGCTATAGGACAGGTATATGTGACCATTGATTCCGATTCAGAAGTACTTCCCGATACCCTCCGCCATTTGGTCAGTCCTTTGGCCAGTGATTCGCGTGTCGGCGCAGTCGCCGGTAATGTGCGCGTGTTAAATCTTGCCGAAGGGCCCATCCCTAAAATGATGGAGGTTTCGTTTACCAGCGGCTTTGATTTCATCCGATCCGGCCAGAGCGTCTACGGCGGTGTATTTTGTACGCCCGGCGCACTTTCAGCCTATCGGGCGGATGTGATCAATCCCCTTCTGCCGAACTGGGTCAATCAAACCTTTATGGGGCGCCGTGCCGCCATCGGTGAAGACCGCGCGATGACCAACTTGGTCCTAAGTCGGGGCTTTCGCGTGGTTTATCAGCGTGAGGCCGTGGTACTGACCAAGATACCAACCACTTTTACAGGTCTACGCAGGATGTTGTTAAGATGGGCACGAAGTAACGTCCGAGAAAACCTGGTGATGCTCTCTTTCATGATCGGTCGTTTTCGACCCACAGATAGCGGTAGCAACTGGATCCGACTGTTCAGCACCACTCAATTTATCCGTATGACCCTGGGCGAGGCCTTCAAGTTCGCAGTGATGGCCCAACTGCTGATGGCTCCCGTGAATACGCTGTTTATCTTGGCGGTGGGTTGTATCATCAGCGCGTCCTTACCCGCTTTGGTATATCAGAAACGCCATGGCGGGTGGTTCGGCTGGCGATGGGCGATCCCCTATGCTTTTTACTGGTTGTGCTGTTTGTATTGGATTTCGCTTTGGGGACTGCTAACGGCTTCCCGATCTGGCTGGCTAACCCGCGAGCTGCCAAACGTTGCGACGCCGTCCAAATTGCCGACGGCCCTTCCAACAGCCGGCACGTCCAGGGTATTTTCAAAGGCTGCCTAAATGGTCTGATTTTATCAATCATACCTCGGAACACATTTATGAAGCGTGCGCTAGGGTAACAGCTTGAGGAGTTTTGCGGCATTCAGACCGGATACGGCATCGATTTGCGCCCGGATCAGCCCGTCGTTTTCAAACTCATTAAAATACCTTGCAGGCTTTAACAAAGGAAAATCACTGCCAAAAAAGCCCTTGGCGACGTCCGGCACAGGCGGATTAATCCTATGATTATCGGCATAAATTTTGTGAACTTAGCGCCTTGCAAACAGCTCAACCCGACGAATGGGAGGTTTAGATAAAGCTTCTAAACAGAATTCCGAATGAAAATTTTCGTCCCTACTCTGATTCGTTTAATAATCTCTTGACGCAGTCTTTGAGTTCTGTGATTTTTATCGGCTTGGCGAAAAAGTCGTCTGCACTTTTTCGAAACGCTTCGATGGAAGTATCCATACTTGCAAAGGCGGTAATCATGATCACTTTGGTTTCCGGAGATTCTTTTTTTATTGTTTTCAGAACCTCCATGCCGTCGATATCTTTCATTTTCAAATCGGTAATGACCACTCCGAATTTTTCTTCCTTTAAACGTTCAAATGCGTGCTTTGCATGCAAAAAGGTCTCCACCCTATAGCCGTCCCGTTCAAAAGTTGCTTTTATCATCTTTCCCACAATGTTTTCATCATCAATCACCATGATTTTGTGACCACTCATCTGTATCCTCCTTTGATGTATAAATGGGTAATTCTATAATGAAAGTTGTTCCGACTCCCACGTTGCTTTTTACATCTATTTTTCCATTATGCCTTTTTATAATACCGTAACTGATAGACAAACCGAGCCCTGTCCCTTGGGTTCCTTTGGTGCTGAAAAACGGATCAAAAATATTGGATAAGAATTCAGGAGAAATTCCTGTGCCCGTATCCTCGATTTCTATGACAATATGATCCAGATTGTCTTTAAATTTCGTCCGGATGAAAAGGGTGCCTCCGGGAGACATGGCCTGAATGGCGTTGGTTACCAAATTCACCAGTACACCCTGAATCTTATCCTCATCAATGAAAACCAAAGGAAGCTCTTCTTGAAGGTTTAATTGCGCCTCAATTCCGGAAACATGAAACACATTCTGGACCAGTCTGAGGGAACTTTTTATCAGGGAATTGATATCGGAAATTCTGAAATCCGCATTCTTGGGTTTCGAAAAATTCAAAAGGTTCTGAACAATATTCTTTATTCTCTGAGTTTCTTCCAGCACGGTTTTCATATAATCCACTCTTTCTGTCTTGCCGAGGTGATCGTACAGTTCGCAATATGCCTGGGCAACCATGGATATGTTGTTCAGCGGATTGCCCAGCTCATGGGCAACACCGGCCGTAAGAATTCCTAATGACGACAGTTTTTTGGATTGGACAAGTTGCTCATGCCGGGTCTTAAGTTCTTCACACATGGAGTTGATCGCCTGCATGGCGGAACCCAATTCATCGTTTGAAATCTTCTCTTCTGTCTCAAAGAAGTTCCCTTCAGATATGGAATGCGCCGTTTTTTCTATCTGACGAAGAGACTTGAACATTTTTGAAAAAAATAAATACGTGCTGGTTATGGCCACAAAAATGACCAGACAGAAAAAATATAATAATCCCTTGATTGAAGCAGAAATAATTTCATTAACCTTTTTTCTCTCAAGCTTGATCATGCTCTCGGAAAATAGTTTTAATTCACGGCCGGCCTCTCGTATGTTTGCTTCCATATCTTTGGCATCTTTCCCGGGTGTGCTGATTTTTTCAACTTCTTCCTTATATTTCCTGAGGCTCAAGTTGAGCTTCTTAAAATTTTCATCTCCGATCGCTAGAAGTATATTCGCCTTCGTGTTTTTAATCGTTTGTTCGCTCTCAAACAATTCCTTTCTGACCAGCTGAAAATCCGCCGTATTCTGATATAAAAAGTAATTCTTTTCCGAAAGTCTCATTCTCAGCAAAGATGCATTGAGATTATCCGCTATTTCAACAAAGCGCAATTTGGCCTGGATAAGTTTAAATTCATGATACGAAAAAGTAGATATCAGCACGATGGTAATAATACCGAGGGCATTGCCAAGTATGATTTTATGTACGATCTTCATGACGATTCCGAATAAAGATTTTTCTCCAATTTAGTTGGAGATGACCCACTCTTATTTTACCTTAATTATTTTCAACTAATCGGGAGATGACCCAAAACAAATAATCTTCCATAAACGTTACACGCACTATCGCAATCAGTAAACAGGTATGACATTCACACGAACATCTTTTACATCATGCATCTCCATTAATATTTCTCGGATGTCTTCGGTGATAGCTTCTTCTTGCTTCAAACTCCGCTTGATATGGACAATGACCGTATGATCCTCAACAGAAACCTCGACATCATGGTAAAAATTCATCAAATCCGACTTTACCTTTGCAGCCAGGCTTTCGTTCATAAGAATTTGGCGCAATTCAGGGGTCATTTGAAAAGAGGGGAGCTTCACGGCATTCAGAATTTTTGTAACTGCGTCATCTAGGGTCAGCCTGCCGATAACCACGCCAAAATCATACATACTGAGATCCCAGGGATCCTTGCCATGGAAATACATGGCCCATTTTTTCCGTTCTTTGTCGAATTTTTCTATGGCTTTCAGTGCTTCCTTCTCCAAGATATTTTCCCGTCTCATTAAGACCTTCACCCGTTCCTCAGGCGTCGCGGAAATCATAACTCTAAGAATGTTGGGTATGCCTAAAAGCAAAAAATGCCCCGCAAGTCCATGATAGACCAGATTATCTTCCACCACATATTCCAAAAGCGCAGAACGGATATAAGCGACGTATTTCTTTTTTGCAAAGCTGAACCGATCAAGGATCGAAGGCGCCTTTTCAATTGCCTGTCGCAAATAATTTTCCGGAATGTCGAATTCTTGTGAAGCAAGACTGATCACCTCTTTAGAGATGCACCGATAGTTCAGCTTTTGTGCGACCCTCTCTGCAATCTCCGCGCCGTGACTGTAAGAAGTTCTGGAGATGACGATGATAGCCATGAGTAACCTCCTTGTCTAAAACACCAAAAAATGGATGAAATGCCAATAATAAACCCTTAAGCATCTTGCGTCGTGCATCTTTTTATTTGGGCATGGGTGCCAGCCCCAATACGCCAATCATAACGACGATACCCCCAACAATGGCCAATGATCCATAGAGCCATTCCTTTTCCTTGAACAACGCCGCTGCGGAAAGAAAAAGCGCCGGGGCCACTGAAAAAACACCCAGAGAAATTCCAAAGGCGCTCAAACCATCGCCTGTTGTTAGGTGGGAAAGATACCAGTGCCCATTCGGAAGCGCACCGGCTGCACCCTTCCAAGTTTGATAAACGGTCTCACCCTTCCAAATCGAAGATATCCAATAAGAGACAGGCACGAAATTGTCTCCCAAAAAAGCCAGCACCGAACCGATAATTACGATCAAGGAGCCCGCTAAAACCCCCCAGTAAACGATTTCTCCGTATATCAATCCTGCAAGTGGCGGTTTGGGTCTGTCCTCTTTCATAACGCCCTCCTATAAAATGGGTATATTTATCCCAAATGCTTCTTCTACGCCGCGTACGATCAGCTTAATGGACGAAACAACTAGAATAACAATCAAAACTTTTCGAACAAAGCCGGCCCTGATTCTGATTAAAAGATGTGCCCCTAAAATTCCCCCGACAACCTGTCCCAGCATCCAAGGGGCTGCAAAAATCGCAATCATGGCGCCGTAGGTGATGTAAGTCCAAATGGCAGTGGCGTTGCTGATGGCCAGCAGAACCCCGCTGCATGCGGCCGCAATCTTAACCGGCGCCATCATGATAAGGTTCAGCGTCGCGGTGAGGAACGCGCCTCCTCCCAGGCCGAAGAAGCCGCCTATAAATCCGAGAGCAATAAAAACAATTCCACCGATAAGGGCTCTTGTCAACTGGTAATGAACCACCTTTCCCAGCGATTCTTCCCAATAAAAACCGTTCAGCCCCAAGAGAACGGAAAGTCGATCGATGCGTTGGGGTTCCGGATATTCGGTTTTGCCGCCGCCGGTGAATAAAAACCAGGCCACGACAAGCATGAGAATCCCGAGTGACAAGCGAACAAGGCCGTCGCCAAATTCACCCAGGCCTTTGTGAAAATAAATGGCACTGACACTCCCCACGAGAGCGCCAACGGTGATGGGGACACCGCAGTAAAAGGTCAGCTTTATGTCGGCCAGTTTGGTTTTCATAAAAGGCCCTGTGGAGACCAGCCCGCTGAACATGGCCACCACCAGGCCGGTCGCGCGTATGACCAGGCTATCCAATGAGGTAAAACCCAACATGATGGGCGTAAATATAACCCCGCCGCCAATGCCGCCGATAACCGCCAGGGTCGCTATGGCGGTGCTTATCAGGAAAGACCCGACGATGATCAGCCATATGGATGATGCGCTGAGGACCTCGGTGCTTTGAACTTTTGAAAATACTCCCATGAGAATATAGCCGCCTACAATTAGCATGATCAGTATGCTCAACTCCGGAACATTGGTCACTAAAGACCATAACCTATTTTTACGTGTACGTTTTCTTTTTTTCTTCTCACCCTTCTTATCTTTGGCAAGGGGAACCGGTTGTGTGGAAAATTCAGAACGGGCTGTTGCTGATGATCTAAGATTCATCTTTTATTCCTCTTTAGAAAAACGTCTTTAGACTTTTTTTGCCCAGTTTAAACAAAAAATCTGTCACCGGCTGTAAAATGTCATGGGGATCAATGGGTGTCTGCTTGATATTCTTGAATTGCCCCTGGTATGGATGAATTTGACTGGATTTTATTTAAGAGCAATAGACCGTGTTGAACGATCCAGCACAGAATTTAAGCGCAGAACAACGCCCATAGAGGATGTAGCCGGAGACACGCCTGCCACATGTGTTTTTGTGGTTTAAATTCTCAGTCGGGACACTTCTGGAGGGAAGTTGAATACCTTCAGTGCTATGGACTGCACGATTAAGACGGGGATTTCTTTGAGGGCCGGAGACGTTATAGACACATCACGATCATTCATCTCGAACCCATCAGATGAATCGGCGGTATCGATGTCGGTATCCAAGTTGATATCCTCAGTTCCAACATCACTGGAAATGTGCGGGTGGAGGGGAAAATTTGGATCAACATCCGGATATAGGCAAGTTATATCGGAAATGTTGCTTTCCACAGACACGGGAGCACTCTGAAGGCTGCATTTTAAATCCGAATAATTGATGCCAAATTCAGGTATTACCGTGAAAACGCCAGCGATAGCATGGGAGATCCAAAGAAAACTTAAGATAAAAATGGATAGTTGAAGTTTTTTCATATGTGTTTTTGCTTAAAAGCCAACAGATGCAGATCCTGATCCGTCATCGGCATTTTCTGTTCAATAAAGCATATGACAAGTAATTTAAAACTAATGCAATTGTTTCTATTTGTCAAGTTCAAGGTATCCTTAAATTTAAAACGCCCTGGATCTACACTCGTTGTTTTATTATCACGAAGCGGATTTTTTTCCCAAGGCTGTTGTTTTTAACTTTAATATCGGTTATGAACAGCCGGTATCCGATTTATGAGGCGTATACTAAGGTAACAGCTTGAGGAGTTTTGCGGCATTCAGACCGGAGATGGCATCGATTTGTGCCTGGGTCAGGCCGGCGTTTTCAAGTTCTTTAAAATACCTTGCGGGTTTTAATAAAGGAAAATCACTGCCAAAGAGGATCTTATCCACACCGGCAATTTCAACTGCATGCCTGTATATTTCGGAATCATATAAAAAAGGAGATGCTGCGGTATCAAAATAAACGTTTTTAAGATGCTCTTTGACTTCTTTTTTTAACAGATTGAAAAAGAAAATCCCGCCGCCCCAGTGAGCCAGAACGATTTTATTTTCCGGAAATCTGATGACCAGGTTGTAAATCTGTTTTAGGGTATTGGGGGTCTTTCCCGGATACAGATGCCCCACGGGTTCATTGGTATGGATCAAAAAGGGAAGGTCTTTATCGAGGCAAATTTCCATCAACGGCGCCAGCATATCCAGCGCCGTATCATCGATGCCGGATTGGTAAAAAGCGATTTCCCCGATCCCTGAAAGATTGCCTTGAAGACACCGTCTCGCCTCTAAAACTGCCTCTTTGTTAAACGGATCAAAACAACACAATCCCACAAGGCGATCAGGATATCGGGTGACAACCTCCATAACATAGTCATTTTGCATTTTAAAGGTTGCCGACGCTTTCCACGGAAAACCAAAGACCACAGACCGGTCAACCCCTTGCTCATCCATTGCGTCAACGATGTCTTTTGCTCCGACAAGTTTCGACCCCGGTGAATCGTATAGAAGTTTAAAAGCAGGTTCTGAAGGGAAATACGTTTCCCTGTTTTTGCGGATGGCTTTAGGAAAGATGTGTGTATGAAAATCGATGATCATATTTGAAGCGATGATACCTTGAAAAAGCTATGTACAAACATTCATAAATACGACTACGTATAATTCTAACTAGTTATAAGTTTAAAGTGCCTAAAGTGATCTAAAGTGCCTATTTATCCCGTATTCATCGGGGAAGTTGAGGTGTCGCTTTCAGCCGTCGTAGCTATGGGCTACTATGGCGAAGTCGGCTCGCTCCATCTATTCATATAAAAATAATAGAATACCTTAACTTTAGTTCACTTTAGGCACTTAAAACTTTAGTCACTTTCTGTGATCTTTACCGGATCACATGAACAATGCTCCTTTGATTTGAGCATAGATTTGATTGTTATCAAAGCCCAAGAGCGCCGGGGCTTCAGAAGGACAAACCGCTGCACAGGCGCCACATCCTTTGCACAGGGCCGGATTGACTTCAGCCACAAATTTCTGGCTGTCAAACGTAATGGCCCCAAACGGGCAAACATTGATACATCCCAGGCATCCCGAACACAGCTCGGGCCGAATTTGAGAGATAATCCCACCCAGCTTGATGTTTTTCAGGGCCAAAACGGTCACCGCTCTGGCTGAAGCGGCCTGAGCCTGTGTAATGGATTCATCGATGGGTTTGGGGGCATGGGCCAGACCGCACACGAAAACACCGTCCGTGGCAAAATCCACCGGTCGAAGCTTCACGTGGGCTTCGGCAAAAAATCCGTCCGCATTCACCGGCACCTTGTACAGCTGCGCCAGGGGATTCTCGGCCGGCGGCACCACCGCCGACGCCAGAACCAACAGATCCGGATGGATGTCCATCATCCTTCCCAGAACCCGGTCCGCAAAACTCACCTTGAGCCCTTGGTCTCCGTTGGTCACATTAAGATCCTTATCCGCATTGTACCGGATAAAACGGATGCCCGCCGATCGGGCGTCCCGGTAAAGGTCCTCCCGCAGACCATACGGCCGCATATCCCGGTACAAAACAAACACATTCATTTGGGGGTTGATGTCTTTTAGCTTCATCGCACTCTTGATGGATTGGGTGCAGCACACCTTGGAGCAATACGGACGTTCCGGGATCCGGGACCCCACGCACTGGATAAATACCGTCGTGTCGGTTTGGCCCAGGGATGGGTCCTTGTCGATAAACCGCTGCTGAAGCTCAAGTCCCGTGACCACACGTGAATCCTGGCCGTACAAATACCCGTCCGGTTTGAACTCCGATGCCCCGGAAGCAATGATGGTCACCCCGTGCTCCAAAATCCTGTTTTCGCCGTTTTGACTGATGGTGGTCTTGAAATTCCCCACAAAACCGTCCACATGGCTGATCCGGGCATTGACAAACACTTCGATGTTATCGTCCGATTGAATGGCATCCGTGAGTTGGGTCAAATATCCCTGGATGTCCTCACCCCGCCAGGTTTCGTGAAGGTGCCGGGCCTGACCCCCCAACGCATCCGCTTTTTCGATCAGATAGGTTTGGTATCCCTGTTCCGACATGTTCCGGGCCGCCGCCATACCGGCAACCCCGCCCCCGATCACCAGCACCGACTGGGTGACCCCCATGGTCGATTCCGTCAGCGGCTCCAAAAGTCCGGCCTTGCCCACCGCCATTCTCACAATATCTTTTGATTTCTTTGTGGCCCGGTCCGGATCGTCTTTGTGAACCCAGGAACACTGGTTCCGGATGTTGCCCATTTCGAACAGGTATTTGTTGATCCCTGCGTTGATGAGCGTCTCCTGAAACAACGGCTCGTGGGTCTTGGGCGTACACGCCGCCACCACCACTCGGTTCAACCGATGCTCCTTGATGATCTCCGTCATCTTGTCCTGAGTGTCCTGGGAGCAGCTGAACATGTTCTCTTCCACATAAACGACGCCGGGAAGTTTCTTGGAAAACTCCACCACGTCCGGCACATCCACGGTCCCGGCAATATTCGTTCCGCACCGGCACACAAATACACCGATCCGGGGCGGCTCACCACGAACATCCACTTCTTCGGGAATCTCACGGGTCTTGGTCAGGGTCCAGCGAACATCCGCCAGACTGCTCCCGGCGACCCCTGCCGCCGCGCTGGAATCGATCACCGATGACGGGATGTCTTTGGGTCCCTGGAAAATACCACAGACATATATCCCGGGCCGGGACGTCTTGACCGGGTCGAAACTGTTGGTGCTCGCAAAATTGTAATGATCCAGGTCTATGCCCCACTTTTTGGCCTGCTCCGCCGTCTTCAAAGAGGCACTCAACCCCACGGACAGCACCACCATGTCAAATTCCTCTTCCAAACGACGGCCCGCCTCGTCCACATATCGGATCACCTGCATGCCCGTCTCCTGGTTGGACTCCACATTGGTGATCTTCGACTTGACGAACCGAACCCCCGACTCCTCTCTGGCCCGGTTGTAATACTGTTCAAAGTCTTTGCCGAACGTGCGCATATCGATGTAAAACACCGCCGCGTCCAATCCATTGCTGCTGTGCTCCTTGGCCAGCATGGCCTCCTTGATGGCATAGGTACAGCACACACCCGAACAGTAACCGTGCGCGCCCAGGTGCACATCCCTGGAACCGACACACTGCAGCCAGGCAATCTTTTTAGGCTCTTTATGATCCGACGGCCGTATCAAGTGACCCCCGTAAGGACCCGATGCCGATAAAATCCGCTCGAATTCCATGGACGTCACCACGTTGGGATGGTTCGCGTAATTGTACGTGTCATGTAATCCAGGATCATACACGTCTGCTCCCGGGGCCAAGACAATTGATCCAACATTGATTAATTCTGTTTCTTTCTGTTGTGCATGGGTTTCCAGAGTGAGGGCTTCGGCCTTGCAGACTTTTACACATTCCAAACACTCGCAGCATACCATGCAGTTAAGGCATTTTTGGGCTTCGGCAACCGCTGCGGCTTCACTGAGACCCTGTTCCACCTCTGTGAAACCCGTCTTCCGTTCTTCCATCTGGATCCTGGACATCTTCGCCCGCTTGACCTTTTGGATATCCTTTTTGATGGGATAAAAGTTTTTCTGAGGCGTTTCAATAGGCTCTCGTCCTCTTGTTAAATCCTTTCCATTCAGATATCTATTTATGGAAACGGCGGCCTCTCGTCCGGCAGACACCGCACCAATGGCAATCCATGCACCGGTCTGGGCGTCACCGCCGGCAAACACCCCTTTTTTGGTGGTCTGAAAGCTGATGGGATCAACCTTGATGTTGTTCCAGCGGTCCAGTTCAATGTCTGTGGTATCTTTAAGAAACGCCGTGTCGGTTTTCTGACCGATGGCCGGTATGATGATATCTGTATCAACGACAAATTCACTCCCTTCAACAGGGACGGGTCGCCGGCGACCGCTTTGGTCAGGTTCGCCCAGCTTCATTTTAATGCATTTGAGACCTACAACTTTTCCGCCGCGTTCCATCACTTCCACAGGTGCCATGAGAAACTGAATGTCAACCCCTTCTTCAAGGGCATCTTCAATCTCCTCTTCACGGGCCGGCATCTCTGCATGGGTCCGCCTGTAAAGGATGCTGACCTTGTCTGCCCCGAGGCGCAGCGCCGATCTTGCCGCATCGATGGCCACATCCCCACCGCCCACGATCACCACATTCCCTTTGAGGACCTTGAGATCGCCCAAAGAAACATCCCTTAAAAATTTAACCCCGGAAATCACACCATCGGTATCTTCGTTGGGAATGTTCAGTTTCATGTTGGCATGACAGCCGATGGCCAGATAAACGGCCTTGAATCCGTCATCCATCAGACCGTCAACGGTGATATCGCGGCCCAGAGTGGTGTTATATTTGATCTCAACCCCGAACCGGGTGATCCACTGTATTTCTTTTTCAAGCACATCCGGCGGGAGTCGATAATCCGGGATACCCACCCTGAGCATACCGCCGGCCACAGGAAGGGCTTCAAAAATGGTGACTTTGAAACCGTCTTTGGCCAGAAAATAGGCGGCGGTGAGACCGGCAGGACCTGCGCCGATAACCCCAACTTTTTCTTCCCTTGGCGTGATGTCAACCAGGGACAAATCTTCGATGTCCACCTGATCGGCCACAAAACGTTTCAGGGCACAGATGGAAATCGGTTCATCCACCTCATCCCTTCGGCATTCGGTTTCACACGGGTGGGGGCAAATCCGGCCCAGCACCCCGGGAAGGGGCAGGGTCCGAGTGATGACTTCCAGAGCCTCCTGATATTTACCTTGAGCGATCATGGCCACGTAGCCGTGGGCATTGACGCTGTTCGGACAGGCATGGGTGCAGGGCGATTGATCCCTTTTGTCGATGGAATATGCGCCGGGTACGGCCTGCG
>Ga0307425_1001932_pt1 | contig 12011 bp, 10 predicted proteins | sample SalMarWE160330MG_FD_202152 | JGI IMG/M metagenome (GOLD analysis project Ga0307425, IMG submission 202152) | Salt marsh sediment microbial communities from the Plum Island Ecosystem LTER, Massachusetts, United States - WE1603-30 | ecosystem: Environmental > Aquatic > Marine > Intertidal zone >... | reverse complement strand
GGAACAACGATGTCCTGAAGAAGACCGAGCTCGTACTTGAAACAATTTGGAATGAGCTGGATGCTGGATTACAGGCTCCCCTCACCTCCAGGTCCTCTCCCGAGGAGAGAGGAGAGTCGCCTCCTTCCCGGCACGAAGTTGCAGTAATCATCCTCAACACCGTCCTGCTTCCCGCCATGAAAGAAGTCGGTGACAAATTCGGTGCAGGCGAGCTCATCCTGCCTTTCGTGCTGCAGTCCGCGGAGGTGATGAAGAAATCCGTATCCCACCTTGAGAATTACCTCGAAAAGGTCGAAGGCGTCAGCAAGGGACTGGTCGTGATTGCTACCGTCTATGGCGACGTGCACGATATCGGTAAGAATCTTGTGAAAACGATCCTCGCCAATAACGGCTACGATGTGATCGATCTTGGCAAGCAGGTCCCTGCCGAGACGATCATCACCAAAGCCGCCGAAGTCAACGCCACGGCAATCGGCCTTTCGGCGCTGTTGGTTTCCACCTCCAAGCAGATGCCGCTGATCGTCAACGAGTTGCAGCGGCGCGAACTCAACTTCCCCGTCCTGATCGGTGGCGCCGCCATCAATCGCCGTTTTGGGCGCCGCATCCTGTTCACCGAGGATGGTGAAGCCTACGCGCCCGGCGTGTTCTACTGCAAGGATGCCTTCGAAGGGCTGGAAACCATGGACCAGCTTATTGTCCCTGAAAAGCGCGAAGAGTTACTGGCGCGCACACGCCGCGAAGCGGACTTGGAGATCGGGCGAGCGTCACAGAAACGAGGTGAGGACTCCCCAAAAAAGCGCAGCAGCGTGGTCCCAGCGCCTATCCCGGCGCCTGCCAAATTCGGGCAGCAACTGGTCACAGAGATGCCCTTGGAGATCGTCTTCCAGCACCTGAGTCTCAACGAACTCTATCGCCTGTCCTGGGGAGCCAAGAACGCCCACGGCGCGGAGTGGGAAAAACTGCGGGCGGAATTCGATGCCAGGCTCGACAAAATGAAGCACGAAGCCCTCAAAACCGGTTGGCTCAAGCCGCAGGCGATCTACGGTTTCTTCCCCTGCCAGGCGGATGGCGATGACCTCCTCATTTACTCCCCACTACCCTTGGGAGAGGGCAAGGGTGAAGGTAAGAGTGAGGGCAATCCTATCGCGCGTTTCAGCTTCCCCCGCCAACCCTACGGCGATTTCCTGGCTCTTTCGGATTACTTCGCAAGCGTCGACTCAGGCCAGTTGGACGTGGTTGCCTTCCAGGTTGTCACCGTCGGGGGGGAAGCCACCGAGCGTATCGACGCCCTGCAAGCGAAGGGGGATTACAGCGAAGCCTACTTCTTGCACGGCCTGGCCGTCCAGACCGCCGAAGCAACCGCTGAGTACCTGCACCGCCATCTGCGCCGCGAGTTGGGGCTTCCCGAGGGGCAGGGGAAACGCTACTCGTGGGGTTATCCCGCCATCCCCGAACTCGGGGATCACCGCAAGGTCTTTGACCTGCTGCCGGCGATCGAATCTGAACTTGGCATGAGCCTCTCACCGGCCTACCAGTTGATCCCCGAGCAATCCACTGCGGCCATCGTGGTGCACCACGAGGATGCCAAATACTACAGCGTCGGCGAAAGCCGCGTTGAGCAGTTGATGAAATAGGCTATGAAAAAGCGCGAATGCCTGATTTCTTCATGCTCTTCGTGACCTTTGTGGTTAATGGATCATGCCCTACAACTTCTGCCCCACCTGCGCTACCCCCTTGGTCACCGGCCAGATCGACGGGCGCACCCGCACCAGGTGCCCTGACTGCGATTTCGTCTACTGGGATAATCCCATCCCCGTGGTGGCTGCCATTGTCGAGCACGAGGGTAGGGTCATCCTGACCCGCAGCAAAGGCTGGCCGGAAAAATGGTGGGGGATCGTGGCAGGATTTCTTGAAAAAAGCGAGACGCCAGAACAAGGTGTCTTACGCGAGGTCCGGGAAGAGCTCGGCCTGGAAGGTGAACTGGTCAGCTTTGTCGGCCATTACACCTTCGAACTGCGCAACCAGATCATTTTTGCCTACCACGTCCGCATCGAGGGAGAGATCATCCTTGGTGACGAATTAGAAGCTATCCAGGCTCTGCCCCCCGAGCAGGTTCGCCCGTGGCAGGTAGGCACAGGTCCAGCCTTGAAGGACTGGCTGGATGCCAGGGCCAACAGCACAAGCCACCAAGCAAAGAAGTAGAATACAAACGTGATCCGTTCAAAAGAATGGCCTATCTGGGTCCTCCTACTCACCATGGCGTTGCTCGGCCTGCTTGTCACACGCCACTATGGCGAATCATGGGATGAACTCAAGTTCTATAAGTACGCCGATCTGTCCCTGCAGGCTTACACCACCTGGCTCTCCACTGGCGAGCTCCCGGAGTTCGGCAACACCTATGACAATTATGGCCCGCCCTACGTCATGCTCGTGACGCTTGGCGCACGCGGCCTGCAGTTTTTACTGCCCTGGAGTCTTTCCGACCTGCGTCACGCCCTGTCCTTCCTCACCTTTCTGTTTGGCATTTGGGCCTTTTACAGGCTGGCCAGGCGCTGGCTTGCACAGCTCGCCGCCCTTGGCGCGACCATCCTCTTCGCAACCCAGCCGCTCTTCTGGGGACACGCCTTCATCAGCCCCAAGGATATCCCGTTTCTCACCTTCTTCCTCCTGGCTCTATACTTTGGATTAAAACGCTTTGATGAGCCCAGGTCGTTTGCATTAACCGGACTCGTCCCCCGGACCAGATCCACCCTGCTCGTCCTGACTGCACTGTGGTTGGCATCCGTTGCCGTGCTCTACATGGGCACGACGCTGATCCATAGCTGGATCGAGGGCACCGTGCAAGCAGCCGCTGCAGGCACCCCCAACCTGGTCTCGCGACTGGCCTCCGATCTGCACAGGGTCGCTCCAGAAGTCTACGTCCAGCGCTATTTCACGTTCTTTCTAAGAGCACGTCTCATTTACCTGCTGGGTTCAGCCGGCCTGCTGATGCTGAGATTCGCCCGGAGCGCGCCCGCTGCGTTGCGCGTGTTGCTTTCGCTACTGCCGGCTGCTATATTCCTGGGTCTGGCAACCTCCATTCGCATCCTCGGCCCCCTGGCGGGGCTGCTCGTCATGCTGCATGCCACACGCGCGTATGGGAAAAAGGTGATCCCCGAACTTTTCGGGTACGCTCTCCTGGCGCTGGCCACCATGTATGCCACCTGGCCGTACCTGTGGCCGGATCCCGCCGGGCATTTCTTCGAAAGCCTGCGCGTCATGTCACAATATCCATGGCCGGGCCAGGTGCTTTTTGACGGCGTGCAGTACGCTTCTACCGATATTCCATACTCCTACCTGCCCGTACTGCTCGCCGTCCAGTTGACTGAACCGGTCTGGCCCCTGTTCTTTATTGGGTTGGTTGTAGCAATTCTTGGACTGGTCAAGAGGCGAGAGCACATCGAATTGCTGGTATTGACCGCAATCTGGTTCGTCCTGCCGCTCGCGGGGTTCATCCTCTCGCGCGCACCGCTCTACGATAATTTTCGCCAGGTGTTCTTCTTGCTCCCGCCGGCCTTCCTGCTGGCAGGTGTCGCTTTCGAGCAATTCAAAACGCCCGCAGCGCGCCTGGTGTTGGTCGCTCTGGTGGTACTGCCAGGTATGCTGGCAGGGTTGCGCCTGCACCCTTACGAGTACGTCTACTACAACAGCTTTATCGGCGGCGAGGCCGGTGCTTTCAGGCGTTTCGAAATGGATTACTGGGGCACCTCCTACCGCGAGGCCGCAAATTGGTTGAACGCGACGGCGCCAATCGACGCCCGTATATGGGTGGATGGACCGGCGCATTTGCTGGACCTGTACCTGCGCGAAGACCTGCAGATGTACTCACCTTACGAGTCTGAACGCGCCGAGCATTACGAGTACATTGTGCTGACCACACGTTACGATCTGGACCTGCGCGAATACTCTGACGCGCAGGTCGTCCACACGATCGGGCGGGATGGAGCCATTTTCACCGTGATCAAACAACCTTAACCTGGAGTCTTTATGGGTACTTCTACTTTTCTGGATCGACTCAGTGAGCGGGTCTTGCTGGCCGACGGCGCCATGGGGACAGTCCTGCATACTCGGGGTGTGGGATTCGACCAATGCTTCGACGAATTGAACCTCACCGATCCAACCATCGTGGAGAGCGTCCACCGTGCCTATATCGATTCCGGTGCGCAGATCATCCTCACCAATACCTTCGGCGCCAATCGTTTCAAGCTCAGCAAGCATGGCCTGGAAGACAAAATGGCCAGGATCAACCAGGCAGGCGTGAAATTGGCGCGCCAAGCAGTGGAAGCCGCCAACAAGGAAGTGTTCGTGGCCGGCGATGTTGGCCCGCTCGGGGTGCGCATCGCCCCCTACGGGCGGGTCTCACCTGAGCAGGCGCGCACGGCTTTTGCCGATCAGATCGCAGCGCTGTGCGAAGCCGGGGCGGACCTGATCGTGATCGAGACCATCAGCGATTTGTACGAGATTCGCGAGGCAGTGCACGCCGCCCATGAGACCTGCCAGTTACCTGTCGTCGCTTCAGTGACCTTTACGCGCGACGACCGCACCCTGCTCGGCGATGACCCGGCCAAGGTGGCCAGAGCACTGGCTGACGAGGGAGCAGACGTGATCGGCGTCAACTGTTCAGGTGGGCCATCGCAACTGTTACGCATCCTGCGCCGGTTGCGCCGTGCCGCGCCGGAGGCCCGTTTCTGGGTCAAGCCGAATGCCGGCTGGCCGGAACAAGTGGGCGGGCGCATCATGTATCCCGCCGATCCTGATTACTTCGGCGAATACGCCCTTTCATTTCGCGAAGCCGGTGCCGCCGTGGTCGGCGGCTGTTGCGGCACAACGCCCGCTCATATCGAGGCCATGCATAAGGCCTTCCAGAGTGCTCCGCAGGTAGCGCCCATCCGGGTCCATGAAATGCCAGATGAAGAGATCGCGCTCGAACCGGCCGAGCAGCCCACAGAGTTGGCTCAAAAAATGGAGGGTGGGGCATTCATCGTTTCGGTGGAAATGGATCCGCCACGCGGGTTATCCACGCACAAACTTATCGCCGCGGCCTCACTGCTGGCTGAAGCCGGAGCCGACGTGATCAACGTAGCCGACAGCCCAATGGCGCGCATGCGTATGTCCGCCTGGGCGGTGTGCGACGTGGTGCAACGCCGCGTGGACGTCGAAACCACGCTGCACTTCCCCACGCGCGGACGCAACCTCCTGCGCGTGCAGGGAGATCTGCTGGCTGCACACGCGCTCGGCATCCGCAATGTGTTCGTCGTGATGGGCGACCCGACCTCCATCGGCGACTACCCCGAAGCCATGGACAATTACGACCTGGTGCCTTCCGGCCTGATCCAATTGATCAAGCAGGGCTTCAACGCCGGCCTGGACCATTCCGGCACAAGCATCGGGCAGCCCACGAATTTCTTTGTCGGCGCAGCGCTCAACCTGTGCCCGCCCGATCCCCAGCGCGAGATCAGGACCCTGCATCGCAAGGTCAAGGCAGGCGCCGATTTCTTCCTGACCCAACCCATTTACCGGCCGGACGACGGCCCAAAGCTGCTGGAGGCTTATGCCGCCCAGTACGGCCCGCTGGACAAACCGGTGCTGGCCGGCCTGCTGCCGCTGGTCAGCGCGCGCCATGCCAACTTCCTGCACAACGAAGTGCCCGGGGTGTTTATCCCGCAGGAGGCCATCCAGCGCATCGAAGCCGCGGGAGAGGATGGCGCACGGGTAGGCGTGGAGTTGGCCGTGGAACTGGTCCAACAGATCAGGGAATGGGCGCACGGCATCTATCTCATGCCGCAATTCCACCGTTACGATATGGCAGCGGAAATCGTAGAAGCGGTAAAATAGACCTTAGACCCCGCTCCGGCATTCTGCCCCTGTCACTGCGGTTCACGGTCTGAAAGCGAAACGCTATGCTACTGGCCATCGATATCGGAAACACAAACCTGACCCTGGGCCTGTACGAAGGTCCGGAACTCGGCTCACACTGGCGTGTGGCAACCGACCACGCTCGCATGCCTGACGAGTATGGGCTGCAATTCCTGGGCCTGCTCGAGCACGCCAGAAAGTCTCCCGAAGATCTGACCGGCCTGGTGCTGGCTTCGGTCGTCCCACCGCTTACCGGGCGCGTAGTACTGGCCTGCCGGGAATACCTTCACCAGGAGGCGCTGGTCGTCGATACTGGCGTGAAAACAGGTATCCGCATCCGGTACGAGGATCCCAAAGCGGTTGGCGCCGATCGCGTGGCTGACGCGGTGGCTGTGATGCACCTGCACGGTGGCCCGGCCTGCGTAGTGGATTTCGGCACAGCGACTACCTTTAACGCCATAACCAGGGAGGGCGATTACCTGGGCGGAGCCATCACGGCTGGCGTAAACCTGGCAGCCGAAGCGCTCTACACCCGCGCAGCCAAACTGCCCCGCATTGACCTGCAGCGCCCGCCCTCTGTGATCGGTAGCAATACTGTACACGCCATGCAATCTGGCCTGTTGTTTGGCTACGTGTCCATGGTCGAAGGCATGGTGGCGCGTTTCCGGTCAGAGCTGGGGAAGGACATGAAAGTCATTGCCACGGGCGGCCTGGCAGAAGTCGTTGCCAGGGAAACCAGCGTCATCGACGTCATTGCCCCGTGGCTGACCCTGGACGGCCTGCGCATCATCTGGGAGTTGAATCAGTAGCACAAGATGGCATCTTACGCAACAGTACGGAAAATAGTATTTATATGAAGCATAAGACAGAATCTCGCGCAACGAACAGATCTTGTATCTTTATGAAAATGAATATGCTCACTTTAGTGGCAGCATTATTGTTGTCGGCCTGTGGCGGCGCGGTGGGCGCTGCTTCCCAGACGACACTTACTCAAACGGCCACGCTTGCGCCCAGCGCGACCCCCACCCCAACCCAGACGGCGACTATTACTTCCACCTTCACCCCTTCCCCTCTTCCGACGGCGACCTGGGTCGTGCAGGGGCCGGATGCAGTCACCATCCCCATCCTGCTTTACCACCGCATTGCGATCTCCCCGATCAACAGCCAGTATTATGTCCCGCCGGAGCAGTTTGAAATGCAGATGAAACTGCTGCACGACTGGGAATACACCGTCATCCCGATCGAGTTGCTGGTCAAGGCTATCCGGCAAGGCGCCAGCCTGCCACCGCGCCCGATCGTCATCACTTTCGACGATGGGGATATCAGCGTCTACCAAACTGCATGGCCTATCATGCAAGCGTACGGCTTTACCGGTGTGACCTACATTGTCGGCAATTACATGGGAACCGATGGTTACATGAGCGCGGCACAAATCCAGGAACTGGCTAAAGACGGGTGGGAGGTTGGCAGTCATAGCCGCAGCCACCGTGACCTGACACAACTCGAACCTGCTGTCCAGCGCGAGGAGATCGTCCAGGCCCGTAAACACCTACAAGAAAAGCTCGGTCTGCCGGTGGAGAGCTTTGCCTATCCATTCGGTCTGATCAACAGCGCGGTTGTAGATTACACGAAGTTTGCAGGCTTTACGTCCGCTATGGGTCTGGGTTTTACCTCCGACCAGGGTAAGAGCAACCTGTTCTGGCTCCAGCGACGCGATGTCCAGGGCGGCTACGACATCAAACAGTTTGCCGCTTTCCTGCCCTGGCAGGGCAACCCACAGTACCTGCCGACAGACACACCCACCCCCTCGAGCACGCCGCAACCCGAGCCCTGACCTATCCATTTGCGAGGCGCGCCATGAGCCAAAAGTTGAATTGGATAATGCTGGCAACGCTGCTGCTTTCGGCATGCGCACCAGGCGTACCTTCCACACCTGAAAACAGCGGCATCACCGACCAGGCCCTGGTCGGACCGATGTGCCCGGTCGTTAGGGAAGGACAGGACTGTCCGGACCGGCCGTACCAAGCCACGCTCACGATCCTGGATCGTACCGGCAAAGTGGTTCTACAATTCCAGACCGACGAGCAGGGGGAATTCCGCGTCCCGCTTGCACCTGGAGAGTACATCCTGCGCCCCGAGACTCCCGAGGGGTTGCCATATCCCGTGGCAGGTGAACAGGCTTTTCAAGTGCTTACCGGGGTATTCACGCCACTGACCGTGTCCTACGACAGCGGCATCCGCTGAGATTGAGAGGAGGAGAAGGTGAAGAAGATCCTATCTGTCAGCCTGGGTTCGGCATCCCGGGACCATACCACGCATCACACCTTTTTGGGGCAGGAGTGCGAACTCTCGCGCAAGGGCACCAACGCCGATTTCGAAAAAGCCCTGGAGATGTACCGCAAATTTGACGGAGTTGTGGACGCCTTCGGAGTGGGTGGGTTGGAGTTCTACCTCGGCGTTGGAAAACGACGGTATTACTTCCGGGAAGGGAAGCGCATTCGCTCAGCGATCAAGGCCAGCAAGGTGGGGGACGGCAACGGAGTCAAGGGGCTGCTGGTGCAGCGTGCGCTGGCTGCGTTGGAAGCGCGCCTGAACGAGGAGGGCAGGACCCTGAAGGGCATGAAAGGTCTCAAGACCAACGCAGTCGACCGCTACGTGATGGCCGAGGCGCTGGCGAACGCCGGCTGCGATATGGTCTACGGCGACTTCATGTTCTCGCTAGATCTGCCGATCCCGATACGCAAATTATCGACTGTACGCCTGGTCGCTGCGATCCTGTTACCAGTCATCACCCAGTTACCCTTCAAGCTGTTCTACCCACTCGGCTCCGCGCAGGACAAGGAGCCCGAGCCAAAATGGACACAATACTACCAGGAAGCGACTGTGCTGGCCGGTGATTTCGTCTCGATCCGCGCACACATGCCTGATGACCTGAGCGGCAAGATCGTGCTGACCAACACCACCACAGCCAGGAACGTCGAGGAATTGCAGAAACGCGGCCTGCACATGCTGGTCACCACCACGCCGCGTCTGGAGGGACGCTCTTTCGGCACAAATGTGATGGAAGGAACCCTGCGCGCGCTGATCGACAAACCCGACCCTGAAATCACCGAGGCGGATCTTCTCAACATGATCGAACGCATTCCACTGGAGCCCAACATCGAAGTACTGAATTGAGCGATTCCGCGGATACGCTCAAAGTCCAGACCGGAGCGCGGCTGACTTTATTGACACGCCTCCCCTTTGCGGTATAATACCCCCCGCACGTACGGCCGACTAGCTCAACTGGCAGAGCAATTGACTCTTAATCAATCGGTTCAGGGTTCGAGTCCCTGGTCGGTCATCTCTACGAATAGAGCCGCCAACAGATGATGTTGAGCGGTTTCTTGCTATGATTCGGTTCGAAAATAAAGGCAAATCAGGGAAATTACCCGATTTAGCTTTCGATATTTAGATTAGTTCAAAGAACGGTTCGACACCCTGTAGGTCCTTTATTTCAAATTATGTGCTCGTCAATCGATTTTTTACTTGTTTACCCATTACTAGAATCCGCAGTTCTGGAGGTGATGCTCGGAGGTCGCAATCACTGGCAGGAGGCCAGTCAGGCGCTGGGGCAGAAGAATCTCGCCTTCGTCATCTGGATTTCGCTGACCTTCATCAATCCACTGGTGGCAATGGGGCCCACCTTTTACATCTTGTACCATCACCCGTATAACTCATAGTCGATCTATCAATTCGAGAAAGGACGCGGGGCATGAAGGTTCGTTTCCTTATCGTGATGGGCGTCTCCGGATGCGGCAAGTCGAGCGTGGGGGAGGCGCTTGCAGAACATTTGGGATGGGAATTTTACGACGCCGATGATTTTCATCCGCCTGAAAATGTTGATAAAATGGTAAGCGGGACTCCGCTCAACGATTCAGACCGCGCACCCTGGCTTGCATCGCTTCACGATTTGATCTTCTCCTCGCTGAAAGCAGATCGACCCGGCGTGCTGGCGTGTTCCGCGCTCAAGGAAAGCTACCGTCAACAACTCATGGATGGCAACGAAGGCGTTCAGCTTGTTTATCTGAGAGGCAGCTATGAGTTGATCTGGTCGCGCATCGAAAAACGGACGGATCATTACATGAAGCCGCACATGCTCAAAAGCCAGTTCGAAACACTCGAGGAGCCAACCAATGTACTCGATATGGATATTTCCATGTCAGTTGATGAAATTGTACAAAAGATAATCTCGGCTATTTCACCTTAACGCCGACCAGGGATTCCCATCTTGGAAGTGTAAGCCGCCTGTAGAGCGTGACATAGAATGAGTAGCGCGCAAGATGGATACCCAAAGGTTCTTGAAAAACCATCTAGAGAAAAGGAACAAACTTATGAGCAAAGCTGACATTGGCCTGATCGGCCTGGCTGTTATGGGCCAGAACCTGGTCTTGAACATGAACGACCACGGCTTCACCGTAGCCGTCTTCAACCGCACCGTCTCTAAAGTGGACAAATTCCTGGAGAGTGGCGCCAAGGGGACGCAAGTCATCGGCGCGCACTCGATCGAAGAACTGGTCAACTCACTCAAGAAGCCTCGGCGGGTTATGCTGATGGTCAAGGCGGGCAAACCTGTCGACGATTTCATCGAAATGCTGCTCCCGCTGCTGGAAGAAGGCGATATCATCATCGACGGTGGCAACTCGAACTATATCGATAGCATCCGTCGCACGGCATATCTTGAATCCAAAGGCCTGCTTTTCATCGGCACGGGTGTCTCAGGCGGCGAAGAGGGCGCACGCCACGGACCCTCCATCATGCCGGGTGGCTCGCCCGCGGCCTGGCCGCACGTCAAGCCCATCTTCCAGTCTGTGGCGGCTAAAGTGGCACGGCCGGACGGCGGCGAAGACCCTTGCTGTGACTGGGTCGGCGAAGATGGCGCGGGGCACTACGTCAAGATGGTGCACAACGGCATTGAATACGGTGACATGCAACTCATCAGCGAGGCCTATCACCTGATGCGCAATGGCCTGGGTATGACCCATGACGAAATGCAGGCAAGCTTCACCGAATGGAACAAAGGCAAGCTGGATTCCTACCTGATCGAGATTACGCGTGACATCCTGGGCTACAAAGATGACGACGGCCAGCCGCTGCTCGAAAAAATCCTGGATGCCGCCGAACAAAAAGGCACCGGCAAATGGACGGGCATTTCCGCCCTCGACATGGGTATCCCGCTCACCCTGGTGGTTGAGGCCGTGCTGGCACGCGCCCTGTCCGCCTTGAAGGACGAGCGCGTGGCCGCGTCCAAGGTGCTCTCCGGCCCCACCCCCACCCTCACCGGCGACAAACAGGACTTCCTCAACGACCTGCAAGAAGCCCTCTACGCTTCCAAGATCATGTCCTACACCCAGGGTTACATGCTCTTGCGTGCGGCGGCCAAAGAATACAATTGGAATCTCAATTACGGCGGCATCGCCCTGATGTGGCGCGGCGGCTGCATCATCCGTTCGGCCTTCCTCGGCAAGATCAAAGACGCTTTCGACGACAAACCCGACCTGCCCAACCTGCTGCTCGATCCCTATTTCAAAGAGCAGGTGCTTTCGGCGCAGGCTGCCTGGCGGCGCGTGGTGGCTGAAGCAGTTCGCCAGGGCATCCCGGTCCCGGCAATGTCCAGCGCACTGGCCTTTTTTGACGGTTATCGCAGTGCCTCCCTGCCCGCCAACCTGCTGCAAGCCCAGCGGGATTACTTCGGCGCCCACACCTACCAGCGCATCGACAAGCCGCGCGGCGAATATTTCCACACCAACTGGACCGGGCACGGCGGGGATGTCACTTCGACGGTATGGAAGCAGGACTGACACCCCATCGCTTCGGACCTGGAGATCGGCCTGTTTCTGAATGGCGTGCCGCTGGACATAATGGGTATTGAATTCCCGTTCTTCCACTACGTCCCCTTTGAACTTGTCATCGGTCTTTGGATTTTGTTAAAAGGCATAAAGGACGGGCAACAATGAAAGCTATTGTATGCACAAAATACGGGCCACCGGATGTTCTTCAGCTGCAAGAGGTAGAAAAACCTGTTCCTAAAGACAATGAAGTACTTATAAAGGTTCACGCAGCAACAGCGTCAGCAG
>Ga0307425_1001929_pt1 | contig 12034 bp, 11 predicted proteins | sample SalMarWE160330MG_FD_202152 | JGI IMG/M metagenome (GOLD analysis project Ga0307425, IMG submission 202152) | Salt marsh sediment microbial communities from the Plum Island Ecosystem LTER, Massachusetts, United States - WE1603-30 | ecosystem: Environmental > Aquatic > Marine > Intertidal zone >... | reverse complement strand
TGCTGAACCGCTTGTGGCAGGCGGTCAACGTCTGCACAGTCAAGCGGGCGGTCGGCTTGCTCTATCAAGGGCAGGCCCAGGTCGTGTTCGAGGACGGCGGCCGGCTCATCACGTACACGTTCCGCGACTGGCGCGACTTTTCGCTCGAGACCGACGAGGACGGCACCGAGTACCTACACACGATCAGCTACCGGCTCCTGGTGCCCAAGATCATCCTGCTGCAGCACTACGACAAGCTGCCGATCAAGGACGTCAAGTTCACCCGCCACAACATCTTCGAGCGTGACCGCAACACGTGCCAGTACTGCGGCAAGGCGTTCGACCGGCGCGAGCTCAACCTCGACCACGTGATCCCGAAGGATCAGGGCGGTCACACGACGTGGACCAACATCGTCTGCTCCTGCAAGGCGTGCAACACGAAGAAGGGGAGTCGGACGCCGCGCCAGGCCGGCATACACTTGATCCGCAAGCCAAAGAAGCCGAGCTGGCACCCCTTCCTGACCATGAGCATCCCCGGCCCGCCGGACGCGACGTGGCGCCGGTTCATCGACCTCGCCTACTGGAACGTCGAGCTGGGCGAAGACTAGGCAGCCGGCCCGGGTAAGCTGTTCATCCCCGCCGAGGGAGCCGATGACCTCCGACCGGTTGAAGCTTGGTGCTCAAGGCGAGCGGGCTGCCTTGCGTTTCCTGCGCCGCAAGGGCTGGCGGCTGCGCACGCGCAACTGGCGGTCGCCAAGCGGGGAGGTCGATCTCGTGATGCAGCACGGCGAGACGATCGTCTTCGTCGAGGTTCGCACGCGCTCGGGCGAGCCGCCCGACCACCCACTTGAGACGCTCGGCGCAGGGAAACAACGGCGGATGGTCCGCGTCGCCGAGGACTACCTTCACCGCTACCGGCTGCGCGACCGGCCGTGGCGGATCGACTGCGTCTTCGTCACATTCGACGGGCGCGGCAAGCCGCAGTGCGAGCACGTCGAGAACGCCGTCTGAAACCGCGCGCTCACGCGCCGGCCGGCACGAGCAACAAGCTGACGGTGGTACCGGCGCCGGGCCGGCTTCGGACGTCGAGTCCCCCACCCCACGCGCACACGCACGAACACGCAATAGCCAAGCCAAGGCCGTGCTGATCGGTCGCGCGCTTTGTCGTGTAGAACGGCATGACGCACCGCAGGGCGCTCTGCTCGTCCATCCCGGCGCCGTGGTCCTCGACGTCGATGCGCACGAAGGCGCTGACCGTTGCATTGGGGGGCACGAGCACCTCGGCGGGCGCGGGTGCCAGGGCGGATCTGACCGTCACGCGCGCCGGAGGCTCTGCCATCGCCTCGAAGGCGTTCAGGAGCAAATGCTCGACGGCGTCCCGGAGCGCACCGCTGTGCGCGGCCACGCGCGGGACGGCCTGGTCGAGTTCAAGCCGTGATTCGAGCGCCGCACGGGTCGATTCGACGACGCGGCGTGCCGCCTCCTTGACGGCCGCGTTCGCGTCGACGGGCGCGGCGGGCGCCGGCGGATCGGCCACATCGGCAAGCAGCTTGAGCAGCGCGGCCATCCGCTTGCCCGAGCGCTCCATGTACTCGAAGAAACGGGCGCAGTCGGGTTCGTCCGGAAGCCGGTTCCGGATCAGCCCGAGGTAGCCCAACAGACCGCTGAGGTAGTTATTGAGATCGTGGGCGGCCCGGCCGAACGCGTAGCGCAGCATCGGCAGATCGTTGGGCACGAGCGTTTCGGCAGGCAACTCTCGCAACGGCATCGGTCTCCCTTCTCGCCGGCAGGGAGTCTACATCACGCGAGGCCGCCCCACAAGGCGCGGGAGGCCATGCCAGATTGGCGGATTGGCGGCCTTACTCGTGAAGGGCCGCTTCGCCTTAAGAGGTTCTGCTCATACGCGTGCCCGGTCAGCGGGCGAACCAGCGTCAGCGCCGTAGGCGCGGCAGGCGGTAGCCTGGGCCGTGAGGCCCAGGCGAGAAGTTGCTGCCAACGGACAGAGCCCCGTAGGGGCGGCAGATCCTCGTCGAGGAGAGAACGCCAGCACACTCGTGCCAGCCCTGCCGCGCCGATGGCGCTCATCGCCAACTGTTGCGTTTCAGCATCCCTGGGCCTCACGGCCCAGGCTACCGCCTGTCGCCGCTCCGCGGCTGGAGGCAAACACAGCCAACCGCTATCTGCCAATGCGGGACACTGGCCCGATCACGTACAGCTCTGGATGGTATCTCGCGCCGATTCCGCTTGCAGGTGCAGGCGGGCGCGCGTAGACTGCGACACACCTGCGAGCGGGCGGAGAGCCGGCCCGCTCAAGTTCCGGCTCTTGCTTAGGACTTCCGGCATGACGCAACAGAACAAAATCGCACTGGTGCTTGGCTCCGGCGGAGTGAAGGGGATTTCACACGTCGGCATTCTGGAACGCCTCCGCGAAGAGGCGATCCACGTCGACGCGATCGTCGGGTGCAGCGTCGGCAGCCTGATCGCCGGCTTCTACGCCGGGTTGGGGCTCGACCCGCACGAGATCCTCGAGCTGGGCAAGGGGCTGAACTGGTCGAACCTGTTCCACCACAGCCTGAGCCTGCGCCGGCTCGGCGCGCTGAGCCGCTACGCGGCCCGCAAGGGCAAGTACGTGGCCGACACGCTCGACCGGCTCGCGCAGGCGAGCTTCGAGAAGCTCCGGCACGACATCCGCGAGCTCGGCATCGTCGCCTACGACAAGCTGAGCGGGCATGAGATCTTCTTCTGCACCGGCTTGCCGAACATCGGGTTCACGCTGCGCGACGCCGTCGGCGTGTCGTGTCGCGTGCCGCTGTTCTACCCGGCGCGCAAGCGGCCGGCCGACCGGCACCTGCTCGTCGACGGCGGGGTGATTCATCCCGTGCCCATCGACCGGGCGTTCGGCCACCCGATCAACGCAACCAAGGTCATCGCCGTCGACGTTCGCCCGAAGGATAACCGCAAGAACTGGAGCTGGAACGCGCTGATGCGGACGTTCTATCCGTACACGTCCCGCAAGGCGATCGAAGTCGAGGCCACCGTCGCGCAGCGGCCCGACGACGTGGTCGTCATCCGCCCGATCGACAAGCACTACTCGATGTGGCGGCTCACCGGCGGCTGCGTCGACGAGCTCGTGCAGCTCGGGTACGACTCGCTCACCGACGAGCATCTGAGCACGATGCGCGCCTGGGCCGCCCAGCCAACCTGAGGCCGGCTCGACCGGTCATTCGAGCGAACCGATCACGAGGCGACCGATGAAAAAAGCAACGCGCAGGAACCTGATCGAGTGGACGTTGACGGTCGTTCTCGTGATTCTGCTCGTCGTGGTCGTCTGGCACCGGTACCTCCGCCCGGGTAGCCAAGCGCGGCGTGGGCCCGCCGGCGGGCACGAGTGGCTGGAGCTGTCGGTGACGGCGACCGTCGAGGTCGCCGACGACCCGGAGGAGCGCACGCGCGGCCTGATGGGGCGCGAATCGCTCGCGCCGGACAGCGGCATGTACTTCGTCTACGAGCAGACCCACCGGCAGGGCTTCTATATGAGGAACACGCGCATCCCGCTGTCGATCGCCTTCATCCGGGCCGACGGGGTGATCGTCGATATCAAGGACATGCAGCCGTACGATGAGTCGCTCGTCGAGCCCGACCAGGACTACAAAGACGCCCTCGAGATGAGCCAGGGCTGGTTCGCCGACAACGACATCCGCGTCGGCAACCGGGCACAGCTCGAGGACGGCACGGTCCACTTCTGGAGGTAGTCGCGCTAGGCGGCGTGCCGCGGTTCACTCGCGCCCGTACTGATCGAGCAGCGGGATCGCCTTGCCGGCGAGCGGTGTGCCCGCGTACTCGTCGCGGATGGACTCGAGCAGGTCGAGGGCTTCGGCGAGCTGGTAGTCGTCGATCAGTCGCTGGGCCCGGTGGAAGGCGTCCCAGCCGCGCGTGATCCATTCCCATTCGGCAAGCTGCTCGTTCGCTCTCTCGACGTGCTTCTCGAGGAAACCGTTCTCCTCGTCGACGATCAGCTCGAGGAGCTCGCGGGCCGACCGGGAATACGCCGGGTTCTCCTCAGGCCGGTGCATCCGGTAGTGGGCTTTCTCGATCATCTCGTCGACCATGGCGTTCTTGGCGAGCGCGACGAGAAGCTCGACCCGCTTGTCCGCCTCGATCGCCTTGGTCCAGGCGTCGACCGCGTCTTTGTAGCGACCCGCATACTGAAACCGCTTGCCCTCCTCATAGAAAGACCGGGCCGTCGCCTTGATTTTCTCCTCGTGCCGGGTCCGCTGCTGCTGCTGGGCAGGCCCCTGACTCTCGCCCTGCTCTCGTTCCGCGGCGCGCTTGCGGCAGCCGGCACCACACAGCATGGCCGCGCAGCAGAGCAACGCGGCAACCGCATGACAAGAACGACCGACGTGACGGTTTCCAGACACCATAGGAAGGCTCACGCTCCAACAACTGCGCGCATCACGCGCGAAAAGCGGATGATGCGCGCGACCGGCCGGAACGTCAAGACCAGCGGCCAGACCCTCATGCCGCGGCGCCCGGTGCCGACGCGCGCTCGAGCGCGTACGCGCGCTACAGCGCGTAGACGAGCAAGACGATGAACAACGCCAGTAGGATCAGCACCTCGCCCGCGACGCTCGCGATGAGCGTGAAGCGCTGGACGCCGGGCCGAAGGGTTTCGCGCTCGCTGACCGTCGTGCTGAGCTCGTCCTCGAGCTGCTTCTGCTGTGCCAGGTTCTCGTCGATCGGTTTGACCGCCTTCTTGAGCTCGGGGAGGTTGCGCCCCTCCTCGTAAAGCGCGCGGCCCCACTCGCGGCGCCCGTCGTCGAGGCGTTCCTGCGCGTCGGCCGTCCGGCGCTCGAGGTCGCCTTTCTGCCGCTCGATCTCGCCGATCTTGCTCTCGAGCTCGCTGCGGATCTCGCCCCACTTGCCGCGTGCCGCGTCGAGTTTCTTGTTGAGCTCGGCGGCCTTGCCGGCCTTCTCCTCTTCGTCGGCGCGCAGCTTGTCGAGACCGGACGACGCCTTGTCGGCCTCGACCTTGTACGTTTTGATCTGCGACTCGAGCTGCTTCATCTGCGATTCGACCTGCTTTTTCGCCTCGGCCGACAGCGCCATCTCGCCCGTGGCCGCAAGCTGCTGCCTCTTCTGGGCGATGCCCGCCTCGGCCTGGTCGATGCCCGACTGTGCCTCGTTCACCGTGCGCTCGGCGTCGCCGCGTTTCTGCCGTGCGGCCGACAGCTCGGCGGCCGCCGCGTCGTACGCGTCCTTCGCCTTGGCAATCGTGGCCTCGTGCTTCTTGCGTTTCTCGTCGAGGTCGGCGTTCAGCCCGCCGAGCTTGTCCTCCTGCCTCTTGAGCTCGCCGCCGAGCTCACGCAGCTCGCGGTCGATGCCCGTGATCGTCGCTCGGTACTCGGCCGTCGGCCCGTGCTCGATCTTTTTCTCGTCGGCCAGCGTGCCGAGTGCGAGGTAAAGCGACGGGATCTGGTGCTCGACACCCCGCGCTTGCACGCGGAGGTCGCCGCCGTGGCGGCGGAGCTGGAAGGCGCGCTTCGCAGCGGCAAAGTCCTGCTTGAGCGATCCGATGATCAGCCGGTCCTCCTTGAGATCCTCGGCCTCGAGCAGCTCGACGGCCGTCTCGTGACCGCTCGGCTTGTACTTGATGTCGACAGTGTCCTTCTTGAGCGCGACGGCCGCGCTCGTGTCGCCCGCCGGCATGCCGTCCATCACGTCGAGGCCCGTCACGGCGCGCTGGAGCGCGAGGCCGTCCGGCTCAGCCACGAACGCGTTGCGCACACAGCGCGTCATCAGCCGCCGAATCCTCGACGAGGCCACAGGTGAGTAATCGCCGCGCACCTCCTTGAGAATCTGGATCCGCCACCAGCCCGTCAGCGCGGGGATCTGGATCGCGGCGAGCGCCACCATCGTCAGCAACCACGGGACCCAGTCCCACACGTCAGCCCAGAAGCCCTGCTCGCTGACCTTGAATGCAGCGCTGGCAAACCCAAGGCCCATGCACAGGTACGCGAACCGGAAGTTGACCCTCGCCACGACGAGCTTGAACCGCAGGAGCTGCGTGCGGCGCATCGACCAGGCCGTGAGCATCGCGAAGACGAACGCGATGAACATGATGAAGAAGCCCAGAACCAACGGTGTGCCGACTCTGGACACAGCATCCAGGGCATCCGCGGCGTCGAGCTCCTCGGCCGGCAGTGTTTGAATGAACGTAAGAAGCCCGAGCGTAATAGCCAGGAAGGGGAGTACGATGACGGCAATGATGATGCTCACGAGCGTGGCGACCCGGTTGCCCTCCTGCAGCTCGGGGAAGTAGCTCTTGATACGAAGACTGGCTGCGTAGATCGAGGGGAGAAACACCACCAGGAAGCTGAAGGCCTTGACTCCCATGATAAGCGTGACGGCCCCTGCCTCCTGCTTGCTGTAGAAGAGAAACACGATGAGCGGGTAGAGAACGGCTGCGTACGCGACCCGAGCAAGGATAAAGGCGAACACCAACCGGCCGCGCCGTGCCGCATCGTCGATGCGGAGTGCGAGCCACACAGCGGCCCCACCCAGGCCGACCTCGATCAGCGCCCCGATCACCTCGAGCGGGATGAAGCTCTTGAGCGCCTTCCAGTCGAGACTGGCGAGCGCGATCACGCTCAGAATGACGTAGAGCACGCCACCGACCAGGAGCTGCGCCTTCTCGCGCTCGTTCGGCGTGCCCGACCGGAACCGCGTGAACCAGCGCTGGAATTGCTGTTTGACGACCTGCTCGTCCATGGTGGCTTGTGTCCTCCCTTGAAGAAACGCGCGCAACAACGATGTCCCCAGGCCCGTGTGGCGACGGCATCCTACCACCGCGCAGCGTCCATGCGGAAGAAACGATCGTGCCAAGTTGGGCCGACTACAGGAGCGAGACGAAGTTCTCGAGGATGCGCAGGCCGGGTGCCTGGCTCTTCTCGGGATGGAACTGCGTCGAGAAGAACCGGTCCTTCCATACGACCGACGCAAAGGTGTCGGTGTAGTCGGTCGTTGCCGCCACGACCGATGCGTCCTCCGGGACGGGATAGTACGAATGGACGAAGTAGAGGTAGGCGCCGTCGTCGATGCCCGCGAGCAAGGGGCACGCCCGGCCGGCATCGGTCTTGTGAATCGAGTTCCAGCCCATGTGCGGGATTTTCCTGCCCGGCGAGAACCGCACGACTCGGCCCGGCATCAGGCCCAGGCCGTCGACGCGGCCGCCCTCCTCGCTCTCCCCGAAGCTCAACTGGTGCCCAAGGCACACGCCGAGGAACGGCCGGCCCGACTGCACCCAATCGCGCAGCACGTCGACGAGGCCCAGCTCGCCGAGCTGGCGCATGGCATCGGGGAAACAGCCCTGGCCCGGGAACATGAGGCCGGCGGCCGACTCGATCGTCGCGCGCTCGGACGTGAGCACCGCGTCGGCCCCGATGTGCTCGAGGGCTTTCTGGACGCTCCGCAGGTTGCCCATGCCGTAGTCGACGATGGCGATCACAGGACCCCCTTGCTCGACGGCACGCCCCTGCGCCGGGGATCGATCCGCGTCGCCTCGTCGAGCGCCCGGCCGACCGCCTTGAAAACCGCCTCGACGCAGTGATGCGTGTTTCGGCCCGCTTCAAGGCTCACGTGCAGGTTCATCTGCGCGTTGAACGCAAAGGCCCGCAGGAACTCCTCGAGGAGCTGGACGTCGAAGCGCTTGATGGTCTTCGCGCCGAGCTTCACGTCGTAGCGGAAGTACGGCCGCCCGCTCAGGTCCACGACGGCGGTGGCGAGCGCCTCGTCCATCGGCACGGTGGCGCTGCCGTAGCGCACCAGACCGCGCTTGCCGCCCAGCGCGTTGCGCAGCGCCTCACCGAGAACGATGCCCACGTCCTCGACGAGGTGATGATCGTCGGCAGCGGTATCGCCGCTCGCGGTGATCGCTAGGTCGAACATCGCGTGCGTCCCGAGCAGATCGAGCATGTGGTCGAAGAACGGGATCGTCGTCGAGATCCGTGTCGCGCCCGTGGCATCGAGCGCGAGTGTCAGCTCGATCCCTGTCTCTTTCGTCGTGCGAGCACGCTTGGCGGTCCGTGTGGCCTTCGCTTTCGCCATGGGTCTTGCTCCTCAGGCCGTGTCGATGCCGAGCGCGTCCATCGCGCCCCCGATCGCCTCGAGCAGCGCGCGGTTCTCCTCGGCGCTGCCCACCGTGATGCGCAAATACTCGTCGACGCGCGGCCGCTCGAGATAGCGCACAAGCACCCGCCGCGCCGCCAACTCATCGTAGAAGGCCTTCGCCGGCCGGGCCGGCGGCTTCGCAAACACGAAGTTCGCCTGCGACGCAACCACGGCGAAGCCGCGCGCGCGCAGCGCATCCGACAGCGCCTCGCGTTGCTCGACGACGCGACGCACGCATTCGTGCGCGTACGCCTGGTCGTCGAGCGCGGCGACGGCCGCGACCTGGCTGACGACGTTCACGTTGTATGAATCCTTGACCTTCATCAAGCCGGCAATGAGATCCGGCTGCGCAATGCCGAACCCGACGCGCAGTCCGGCGAGCGAGTACGATTTCGACAGAGTGCGCAGCACGATCAGGTTCGGGTACTTGTCCACGAGGCCGAGGCCGTGCTCGCGCGCGAAATCAACATACGCCTCATCGAGCACGATGAGACCGTCGGTCGCCTCGCACAGGCGGTCGATCTCGTCGACCGGGTGGAGCACGCCCGTCGGCGCGTTCGGGTTCGGTAGGTACACGAGCTTGGTCGTGCGCGCAGCGGCCGCGGAAAAGAAGCGTTCGCGCAGCGAGAAGTCGGCGCGGAGCGGCACGCGCGTCAGGCGCGCCTGCCGGATGGCCACGAGCACCTCGATGAGCGTGTAGGTCGGCTCGCCGACGACGACGCGATCGCCGGGGTCAAGACAGGCGCGCGTGATCATCGCGAGCACTTCGTCGCCACCGTTGCCGACAATGACCATCTCGGGCGCGACGTCGAACGCCTTGGCGGCTGCGGCACGCACGGGCTCGGCCGTCGGGTTCGGATAGAGCGCGAGGCGCTTGTCGGCGGCGCGTCGCACGGCGTCGAGCACGCGCGGCGACGGCGGGAACGGGTTCTCGTTCGTGTTGAGCTTGAGCCAGTCGCCGCCCTCGGGCTGCACACCCGGCACGTAGGCTTCGAGCGCCTCAACTGCTTTCCGAAGGTACCCCGGGGCGCTCATCGTTCGAGCCGCTTCCGCACCGCTTCCGCGTGGGCCGGAAGCTGTTCTGCTTCCGCAAACGCCTCGACGACGGGCGCGAGCTTCTCCAGGGTGTCGCGCGAGCACTCGATCGTACTGATGCGCTTGACGAAATCGTCGACGGACAGGCCGGAGAAAGCCGCTGCGCCCCCGGCCGTCGGCAGGCAGTGGCTCGGTCCCGCGGCGAAGTCACCGACGGGCACCGGCGAGTATGGACCGATGAAGATCGCGCCCGCGTTCGTAATCGACTTGCTCAGCCGCCGGGCGCCGCGCGCGATGATCTCGACGTGCTCGCCGGCAAACGCGTTCGTGAACGCCACTGCCTTTGTCATGCTGGGCGCCACGACGAGGGCGATGCCGCGGCTGATCTGATTCCGGACCTTGGGGCGGATGGACAGCTCGTCGAGCTGCGTCTGGACGGCCGCCTGCACCTGGCGCGCCAGCCGGAGCGAGGTCGTCACAAGGATCGCGAACTCGTGCCCGGTGCCGTGCTCGGCCTGCGAGACAATGTCGGCCGCGACCCAGCGCGGGTCGGCCGAGCCGTCGGCGAGCACGAGCACTTCGCTCGGTCCGTACGGCGCGTCGAGGGCAACGGTGCCGTAGACGAGCTTCTTGGCCGTCGTCGTGAAAACGCCGCCTGGGCCGACGATCTTGTCAACGCGCGGGATCGTGCGCGTCCCATACGCGAGCGCAGCCACCGCGTGCGCACCGCCCACGCGGTAGACCTCGTCGACGGCGCAGAGGTGGCACGCGGCGAGAATGGCCGGACTGACGGCGCCTGCCTTCTTGGGTGGTGTAACGACGGCGATCTGCTCGACCCCGGCGACGCGCGCCGGCACGACGGTCATGAGCATCGACGAGACAAGCGGGGCAACGCCCCCAGGCACACAGACGCCCACACGACGCAACGGCACGATGCGGTCACCCAGCACGGCGCCGCTGCGGGCCTTCATCGTCCACGACGCGCGACGCTGGTGCCGGTGATACGCCTCGATGTTGCGTCGAGCTGTCTTGAGCGCACGCAGCAGCTTAGGCGGTACCTTGTCGACTGCCGCCTCGATCTCGCGCTGAGACACGCGGATCCGGGCAGGGGTGAGCCGCACACCGTCGAACTTGCGCGTCAGCTCGATGAGCGCCACGTCGCCCCGGCGCCGGACCGCGTCGACGATGGGCCGGACCCAGGTCTCGATGTCGCGCGTGTGCGAAGGCCGCTCGACAAGACGTTCAAGCCGGTCGCGATCCTTCGGCGCGCCAATGCGCAGCAACTCCATGGCTCATAGCCCCCTGGATGGATTGACGCGAGAGTATACCACATCACGACGGGACAAACGAAGACCGGGACACAACGCGCGGGACAACGGGAGTGGGCCGCTACTGGCTGCGCTTGCGTCGACGCAGCAGGCCGCGGCGCGGCTTCTTGGCCTTCTTTTTCTTCGCCGGCTTCTCTTCCGCCTCGGTTCCAGCCGCCTCGGCCTCCGGGGCCGTCGCTTCGGCCGGCGGCTCTTGTTCAGCCTCGTCGCCGGGCTCAGGCTCTACTTCGGCCGCTTCGGCCTCCTGGACATCTTCCTCAGCCGGTTCGGCGCCCGCGGCTTTCTTCTTGCGGCTGCGTTTCGGCTTCTCCGAGCCGGCCGGCGTCCCTGCGCCGAAGCGGTCGACCAGCTCGAGGATTGCCTGCTCGGCCCCGTCGCCCGGGCGAGCGGCAAGCCGGACGATGCGCGTGTAGCCACCGGGACGGCTCTGGTAGCGCGGGCCGAGCACGGCGAACAGCTTGCGCAGCACTTCATCGTCGCGAATCCGCCGATGCGCCAGCCGCCGCGCGTGCAGCGTGTCGCGCTTGGCGTAGGTGATCATGCGCTCGGCAACGCGCCGGGCGACTTTCGCCTTCGGCACGGTCGTCCGGATGCGCTCGTGGGCGAACAACGACGTGATCATGTTGTTGATCATGGCGCGGCGATGGGCCGACGTGCGCCCAAGCTGCCCTCTAGCCTTGCGGTGTCGCATCCGGCCCTACCCCTCGTCTTCCTCGTCGTCCTTCTTGTCGAGGATATGATCAACCTTCATGCCGAGGCTGAGGCCCATTCCCTCGAGGATGGCCCTGATCTCGGCGAGCGACTTCTTGCCGAAGTTGCGGTACTTGAGCATGTCGGCCTCGGTCTTCTGCACGAGGTCGCCGATCGTCTCGATCTGGGCGTTGGCAATGCAGTTGGCGGCGCGCACCGAAAGCTCGATCTCGCTGATCGGCATGAACAGCAGCTTGCGCAGCTCCTCTTCCTCGTCTTTGCGTTCGCGCTTCGGCGCCTCGAATTCGACGTAATGCTCGTCGTAGTCGACGAACACGTCAAGATGGCGCCGCAGGATGGCCGAGGCCTGCTTGAGCGCCTCGTCGGGCGTGAGCCGGCCGTCGGTCCAGATCTCCATGATGAGGCGGTCGTAGTTCATCTGCTGGCCGACGCGCGTGTTTTCGGTCGAGTACTTGACCTTGCGCACCGGGCTGAACAGCGCGTCGATGGCGACCTTGCCGATCGGCTCGTCCTCGCCCTTGAGCAGCTCGCTCGGCTTGTAGCCGCGGCCGACGTTCACGTCGAGCTCGACGCTCAGGCGCCGGTTCTCGGTCAGCGTGCAGATATGCTGCTCCGGGTTGAGGATCTCGACCGTGCCGTCGGCTTCGATGTCGCCGGCAGTCACCTGGCCGTCGCGCTTGACGGTGAGGTTGAGCTGGCGCGTCTTGCGCGTGTGCGATACACAGAGCACCTTCTTGAGGTTGAGCACAATCTCGGCCACGTCCTCGACGACACCTTTCATCGTCGAGAACTCGTGCTGCACCCCGGCGATC
>Ga0307425_1001928_pt1 | contig 12038 bp, 10 predicted proteins | sample SalMarWE160330MG_FD_202152 | JGI IMG/M metagenome (GOLD analysis project Ga0307425, IMG submission 202152) | Salt marsh sediment microbial communities from the Plum Island Ecosystem LTER, Massachusetts, United States - WE1603-30 | ecosystem: Environmental > Aquatic > Marine > Intertidal zone >... | reverse complement strand
TAAATTAAAATTAAATCCGACTATTCTCCCCTTGGTTGAGATGGGGGGAGAATGCTTAAGAGATTGCTTGACGCCTCCAGCACCGCCAGACGGCGGCGGGAGCCAGCCAACTTAGGGGTTACAGCAAATCTAGAGAGACTGGTGGACGCTCAACCGGATGCGACCAATACCAACTTCTGCCGTCCTAAACCTCCCGTTAGTACCGGTAGGCAAGCTGGCCACCGGCAATGTGCCGGCTGTAATTATACAAGTAAATGTTGGACTTGTCCCGGATATAGTACCAATGAATGCCGACCTCCAGGCCTTTGAGAAGTTCGTAAGAGGTCTGCAACCCCAGCATGAGAATCTCGTCCTGGCGCTTATCCTGGGGGATCAAGGGGGCCCCCATGATATTGCCAAAAGTGGCGCCACTGTAAAAGGGATGTTCAAAGGGCTGGAGGGTGAGATCCAGGAAAATATTGAATTTAAATTTATCGGTGATGGGCCAGAGGGCCGACAGGAACAGATTGTAGCTGGAGCTATCCCAGTTGCTGCCGGTGGTGGTATTTTGCAAATAGGCGAAGCGAGCCTGGAAAAACCCCGCTTGCTTTTTGAAAAAGTAGTACATCCCAACGTTGCCGCCCCAAACCCTGCCGCTGCGGTCATCCTGGGAAAAATACACCGGGGTCCAATAGTACTGGCGATTATACCTGCCGCCCAATTCCAAACCGACATGTTCGGTGAACAGGTGGAGATAGGTGGGGGTCAGGAGGAAACTGGTAAAATATTTGTCTGACTCCAAGTCCATATAAGTATAACTGAAAGGAAGCCAGAAGCGGCCGTTTTTAAGGCTATAGGTGGGGGTTATGCCCATGTAGTGGCTCATGATGTCGTAACCCGTCACCGCGGGATGGAAGTTCTGGAAATAAGAATATTGACTTAAAATGCTGAAGGGACCGGCCGGAAACAGGGTGTATTCCAGCAAGGCGCTCTGGGAAAACACGGCGCTGGCCTTTCCGGTAACCGTGGTTATGGCCCCGCCGCCGGGGGCGAGGGTCACGTTGGAGTCGTAGTCAAAGCCGGAGGTAACCGTGATGTGATAGGGGCGCAGGCCTTCCAGGCGCTTGGACAGGACCCCCATGTAACGTTTGGCGAAATCGGCGGTCTGGGACTCGGGGTTCAGGGCGATGCTTTCCGCCATTGTCTTTTTGGCTTCTTTGAGCCGGTTGAGGGCGGCCAGAGCCAGGCTTGCCTGGAACTTGGCCTCCTGGGCAAGTTTGGGATCCACCTCGGCCTTGCGAAAATAATCCAGGGCTTCGCTATACTGGCCTTCTTTAGTAGCCGCCACCCCCTGCATAAAGGCCGTCTGACCCGGCTCGTAGCCGGAGGTCGCCAGTTTCTCTAAAATGGGCTTGGCGTCCTTGGGCTGGTCCATGGCCAACAGGGTGTCGGCCAGCATCAATTGGGCCGGATGAAAATCCGGCTTGAGCCGCAAGGCTTCCTCCAGATGTCCTTTGGCCTTGGAGTAGTTGAGCATGAGCCGGGACACCTGCCCTAAGAGAAAAGCCTTTTCCGGGGTATGGGTACCTTTTCCCCAGGCCTCGGTCAATTGCGCCAAGGCCTCGTCGTAATTTTCCTGTTTCAGGTTTTGGATGGCCTGCTGCACCAGCACGTCGTCATAAGGCGTAACCGCCAGGCTCGGCAGAGCCCCGCCCAGGAGCAATAAAACTGACCATCCCAGTATCAAACCTCTCCGCCAAGCCATCATCCCCCAACTCTTGGTGGCCACTGGGCTTCCCCCCCCATTTTTATTTAACGCAATTACAATAGCACAATGTTATAGCATGTAAAGGAATTTTTGGTCTTTGGAATAATATTTCTAACCATGATATCATATTTTATTATTATGAGTCTGGCGCAGAGAAGAAGTTCGTCTCCCGGGTGAGGGGCGTTTTGGCCGATTGGGGTACAAAGAAGTCCGACGGCGCGGGGGATTCATTTGATTCTGGAGAGTTCGTGAGGTGGGATAATGACAACGGAATTGGAAGGAAAACCCCTCGGCAAGGCCAAATTTCCCCGGGATCTCGACGCGTTGAAGGAAAACCTGAAGGAGCTGGGCCGCTTGGCCGCCGAGGCGATGGAGCTTAGCGTCAGGGCCGTGCTGACCAGGGACGGGGACCTGGCTCGCCGGGTGATCGCCGGGGATGCCGCGGTCAATAACCTGGAGGAGGCCATTGACCGGGAATGCGTGCGCCTGATCGCCTTATTCCAGCCGGTGGCCGGGGACTTGCGCCAACTCATGGCCGTGGACCATATCATCACCGAGTTGGAGCGGATCGGCGACTCCGCCACCAACATCGCCGAAGAGGTGCTCACCCTGGGGCACCTGCCGCCCCGCCCCATCCATCCCAAACTGGCGTCCATGGCGCAGCTCGTCCAAGAAATGATGCGCCAGAGCCTGGAAGCCTTTTTCCGGAGTAATTCCCACCTGGCGCGGCAGGTCTGTCTGGCGGACGACGACGTTGATGCTCTGGATCAGGACATTATTCAGGATTTGTTCAAAGAAATGACGGGGGCCCCGGAGGCCATCGTTCCCGGCCAGAGCCAGATCAACATCGTGCGCAATCTGGAGCGGGTGGGCGACCACGCCACCAATATCGCCGAACAGGTGGTGTATATGGTGGAAGGGGAGAGTGTCCGCCACCGTTGCCAGGGGTAGGGGCCAGGCACACGACGGTGGCGCCGGGGTCGCATCGGCTGCCCCCGAGGCTGGGGTTGCGTTTCAGGAAGACCTGCAAAAGAAAAATTCTGGTTCCCTCCCCTTGAACCATAAATGTGTTACCTAGGTCTCCGAACGTTTGTTATCCATCTCTCCGGTCCAAACATCCGTCAGGGGGGGAATTTTAAGACCCTAATTTTTTGAAGCTACGTCCGAAACACGATACCAGGGGCCCTGGCTTGGGGGAGGACCTAGGCCCGGTGACAGCAGGGGGTTAAGAGGCATTTCCCCTAAGGCAAAAATCCCTTATATCTCTTGACAAATCCCGTTGTTCTGATTAACTTTTAAGTTTGAAAATGGAACCGATGGGTGTAATGGAACTTCTGGGGGAAAGAGATTGTTGGGTCCTGAAAACCGTGGTGGCCCAGTACATCGTGACTGGGGAACCGGTGGGGTCCCGGACCGTGGCCAAGACTTCGGGCCTTAACCTGTCGCCGGCCACCATTCGCAACTTGATGCTGGACCTGGAAGAACAGGGATACCTGCGTCAGCCCCACACTTCGTCCGGACGGATCCCCACTCCCAAGGGCTTCCGGTATTACGTCGACCGGATCCTCCCCGTCCAGGAGTTGGGCCGGTCCATGCAGCAGCAGATCCAGGAAGCTTTCTCGCCCCCGGCCCATGAGCCGCAAGAGATATTCCGCCAGGCCTCCCGGGTGCTGTCCATGGTGAGCGGTCATCCGGCCCTGGTGTTGGGCCCCCGTCCCCAGGGCATGCGCCTCAAGCATATTCAATTCATCAGCCTGAGTGAAGATGGGGTGCTGACGGTCCTGGTGTCCCAGGATAATCAGGTGCAGACCAGGTTCGTGCGCACCGAGACCCGTTTCTCTCAGGAAGTGTTGGAACGCTTCAGCCGGTATCTCAATGAGCTCTGCCAGAACCTGACCCTGGGTGAGTCCCGGCACCGGATTCTGGTCAAGATGGAGGAAGAAAAAAGCCTGTTCGATAAGATGCTCTCCCAGGCCCTGAGCCTCAGCCGCCAGGCCCTGCAAAATGACGAGGAAGAAGAGCTTTACATCGAGGGCACTAGCCATATCCTGGATTACCCGGAATTCACCGCTGATGTGGATAAGATCCGGAGCATCTTCAAGGCCTTTGAAGAAAAGCACCATCTGGTCATGTTGCTGGATCAAACCATGGCGGCCCAGGGAGTGCAGATTATTATCAGTCCGGAGGAGCATTTTCCGGAGATGCAGCTATCCCTGGTGGCCTCCTCCTATGGGGGCCAGCCGACGCCCCTGGGGAGCCTGGGAGTAATCGGCCCCATGCGCATGGATTACGCCCGGCTGGTCCCCATTGTGCGCTTCACGGCCACCATGGTCACCGATTTGCTCGCCAAGCGGCAGACGTGATTTTCCTCCAGCCGGTCCCGGGCTCGTCTCCGGCGACCCGGCCGCGGTGGGTTTATTTGAGGGTTGGGTGGTGAGAAGCATGACAAGGAGAAAGGGATTTATGACCTTATCCAAATCCGGTAAGGGATCGCAGCAAGACACTACGGCTACGGCCCGGGAGGAGAAGAGCGCCCCGGAGGCGACCCCGGAGATCCCAGGGGACTTGGCCGAGTTACAAAATAAACTGCTGGAAAAGACGCAAGAAGCCGAAGAGAATTATACTCGCCTGCTGCGCCTGGCTGCGGATATGGAAAATTTAAAAAAGCGCCAGGAACGGGAACGGGCCGAGCTGCTTCAGTTCGCCAATGAGAACCTCATCAAGGAACTGCTGCCGGTGGTGGACAACCTGGAGAGGGCGTTGGACCACGGTCGCCAACTGGAGGCGCCGGCGGCCTTGCTGGAAGGTATCGATCTGGTGTACCAGGGTTTTCTCAAGGCCCTGGACCGATTCGGCGTAACTCCCCTTGACAGCGTGGGCCAGCCATTCGACCCGGCTTTTCATAACGCCATGATGCAGGAAGAGGCGCCGGACGCCCCGGACAACAGCGTCATCAAAGAATTACAAAAGGGCTATCTGTTGAACCAGCGCCTGCTCCGGCCGGCCATGGTGGTGGTGGCCCGCAATACCCCAAAAGACCATACTGCATGTCAAAACGATTTGACGGCTCAGGAGGAAAAATAGATGTCCAAACTTATAGGTATCGATTTAGGCACCACCAATTCCTGCGTGGCTATTATGGAAGGTGGCGAGCCTAAGGTCATCCCGAATGTGGAGGGGACCCGCACCACCCCTTCGGTGGTGGCTTTTACCGATAGCGGCGAACGGTTGGTGGGGCAGATCGCCAAGCGCCAGTCCATCACCAACCCTTTAAATACCGTGTTTTCGGTCAAACGGCTCATCGGCCGGAAATTCGAGGACCCGGAAGTGCAGCGGGACCTGAAGATCCTCCCCTACAAGATCGTCCGGGCGGACAACGGCGACGCCCACATCGATATTCGAGGCCGGGTCTATTCCCCCGCCGAGATCTCGTCCATGATCCTCACCAAGATGAAGCAGACCGCGGAAGAATATCTGGGAGAAAAGGTGACCGAGGCGGTGATCACCGTGCCGGCCTACTTCAACGACGCCCAGCGCCAGGCTACCAAGGACGCCGGGCGCATCGCCGGGCTGGAGGTGGCCCGCATCATCAACGAGCCCACCGCCGCCTCCATGGCCTACGGCCTGGATAAGAAGAAGGACGAACGCATCGCGGTGTTCGATCTGGGGGGCGGCACCTACGACATCTCCATCCTGGAGATCGGCGAAGGCGTCTTTGAAGTCAAATCCACCAACGGCGACACCCACCTGGGCGGTGACGACTTCGACCAGCGGGTCATCGACTTCCTGGCGGATGAGTTCATGCGGGAGCAGGGCATCAACCTGCGCAACGACAAGATGGCCCTGCAGCGCTTGAAAGAAGCGGCGGAAAAGGCCAAAATGGAGCTCTCGACCTCCATGGAGACCGAAGTCAATCTGCCCTTCATCACCGCCGACGCCTCCGGTCCCAAGCACCTGCTCATCAAGCTCAGCCGGGCCAAGCTGGAGGGCCTGGTGGCCGACCTCATCGACAAGATGGCCGGACCCTGCCTGCAGGCCTTGAAGGATGCCAAGGTCACGGCCAAGGAAATCGACGAGGTCATTCTGGTGGGGGGCATGACCCGCATGCCCAAGGTCCAGGAGAAGGTCAAGGAGATCTTTGCCAAGGAACCCCACAAGGGGGTGAATCCCGATGAAGTGGTGGCGGTGGGCGCCGCCATTCAGGCCGGGGTCCTCAAAGGGGAAGTGAAAGACGTCCTGCTGCTGGATGTCACCCCCCTGTCCCTGGGGATCGAGACCCTGGGCAGCGTCTTTACCCGGATCATCGATCGCAACACCACCATCCCCACCCGGAAGAGCCAGGTCTTTTCCACCGCGGCGGACAACCAGACCGCGGTGACCATCCACGTGCTCCAGGGCGAGCGGGATATGGCGGGGGATAACAAGACCCTGGGTCGGTTCGAACTGTTCGGCATTCCGCCGGCGCCCCGGGGCATTCCCCAGATCGAAGTCACCTTTGACATCGACGCCAACGGCATCGTCCACGTCTCCGCCAAGGATATGGGCACCGGCCGGGAGCAGTCCATCCGCATCACTGCCTCCAGCGGTCTCTCTGAGGAGGAAATCAAGAACCTGATCAAGGACGCCGAAGTTCATGCCGAGGAAGACCGCAAGAAGCGGGAGCTGATCGAGGCCCGCAACCAGGCCGATACCTTGACCTACACTACCCAGAAGACCCTGACCGACCTGGGAGACAAGGTGGATGCCGCCACCAAGAGCGACATCGAGAGCCACATCGCCTCCCTCAAGACCGCCATGGAAGGGACCGACCATGAGGCCATCAAGCAGAAGAGCGAGGAGCTCATGAAGGCCTCCCACAAGCTGGCAGAACAGATGTATGCCAAGACCGGCGGTCCCGGTCAGGAAGGTGGTCAGGAAGGCGGTCCGGAGGCCGGCCCGGGTCCCGAAGAGAAGGCCAAGAAACCCGAAGAAGAGGTGGTGGAGGCCGAATTCGAAGAGGTGAAGTAGGACCGGAGAAGGTCAAGATACCTGGGGGAGGGGGCCAGGGGCGCCAGCTCCGGCCCCCTCTTGCATCTGCCGCCTCGACCTCTTATATTCGTTGCCAAAAGTTTTTTCTTGTCCCCCCTCACCCTAGCCCTCTCCCCCCGCCGGGGGGAGAGGGGATAGGAGGAAGAGACTTTTGGCAAACCATATAAAAGAGGTGAAGCGGGAAGCTTGAGGGGAGGGCGCGGAAGTCTCATTAGGAAAAACTCCCCCGGATCTCCCCTCAAATTATTATTTTAACCAGACTCAGCGGAAGCCACCGTTATGGTTCGAAAGCTTGCTGTCCTGTTCCTGGTATTGGCGCTGCTGCCGGCCTGCGCCGGCATGCCGCCCGCCTTTCCTCCCGAGACTGGGGCCCCCACGGTCAAGAGGACTGACGCCGGGCTCTTTCAAGCCGCCGAAGCCAGCTACAGCCGCCAGGCCTATCGTCGGGCAGATGAGCAATATGCCGCCTACCTGAGGCGCTATCCCCAGGGGGACCGGGCCATGGAGGCCCGCCTCCGGAAAGCCGAGGTTTCCGGTCTTTTGGGGGACTGGCAGGGGTCTCTGCGACGCTACCGGAGTATCTTAGCCCGCCAGCCCGAGCCGGAGGTCTCCCAGAAGGCCCGTTACGGCATCGGCCGGGCCTACTTCAAGCTGGGCGAGTACCAGCAAGCCTCCCAGGTGCTGAACAACCTCACCGCCGAGGACCTACCCCGGTCTCTGTGGTTTTCCACCCAGGCCCTGCTGGCCGAGATCGCTTTGAAACAGGGGCGGGTGCCCCAGGCGTTCAACCGGCTGCGCCTGGCGGCCCCGGACTTGGCGGCGGGAGACCCGGAGTGGTTCAGGGATCTGAAGACCCGCCTGCTGGAGCAGGCCACCGCCCCGGAACTGAAGCAGTTGGCCGCCCTTTACCGGGATAATCCCCTGAGCGCGGCCCTGCTTTTGCGCCTGGCCCGCCTGGCCCAGGACTCCGGGCAATCCGGGGAGGCCCGCACATGGGCGGCCACCCTCAAAGATCGCTTCCCCAACAGTTCCGAGGCCGCCAGCGCCGAGCGGCTCCTGGCCGGGGGCAAAGTGATGCTGGGTTGCCTCTTGCCCTTGAGCGGCCAGTTGAGCGGTATCGGCTTTCGGGTGCAGCGGGGTATGGAACTGGCGGCCAAAGGGGCCCCGGTGGAGTTGGTCTTTCGGGACACCCAGGCCGACCCCGGGACCGCGGCCTCTCTCACCCGGGACCTGGCCCAGGATGAGAGCGTGCTGGCCATCCTGGGACCCCTGTCGTCGTCCGTGGCTCAGAGTGCGGCGGATGCGGCCCAGGGGTTGTCAATGCCGCTCATCGCCCTGTCCCAGAAGGATGGCCTCACCCAGACGGGCGCCTGGATCTTTCAGGCCTTCATGACGCCCCGCCAGCAGGTGCGGGCCCTGGTGCGCCAGGCCCTCAGCCTGGGGATCAAGCGCTTCGCCATTCTCTACCCCGATTCCTCCTATGGGCGCACCTTCCTCCAGAATTATCAGGCGGAGCTGGCGACCCAGGGGGGTGCGCCGGCGGCCCAGGCTTTTTACAGCCCCGGCTCCCAGGAGTTCGGACCAGCCCTGGCCTCCCTGGCTGAGAGTCTCAAGCCCCAGCCGGGAGGGGCGCCGGCCGCCACCGCCCTGTTCATCCCGGACGACGCCGCCACCGTGGCCGCCATCGCCGGGTCTCTGACCGGCACCCCTCTCAAGGGAGCCCAACTGCTGGGCACGAATCTTCTCCATAATACCAAAATCCCGGAGGCTCAGCTCCGGGCCTTGCAAGGGATCATCTTCCCCGACGCCTTTTGCGCCGCGGACCCCGACCCTGAGGTGCAGAAGTTTATTGCCGCCTACACGCAGCAGTACGGGGAGAAACCGGACTACCTGGCGGCCCAGGGTTACGTGGTGGTCCGGGTGATGGCACGGGTGATGGAGTCGCATCAGGCCCTCAGCCGGATGGCTTTGCCCCAGCAATTGTTAACCCTCAAGAACATTCCGGACCTCCTCTGGTTCCAGGGGTTCAACCCCCAGCGGGAGGAGGAGGCGGCGTTGTACCTCCTCACCCTGACGAGCGGGGGCATCCAGATGGTCCCGGCGGCCGCCGGGGGCAAGCCGCACCCATGATTACTCGGGTTCAGGGATTCCTGGTGGGTCATGCCAATGACTTCAAGAAGGTGACGGGCTGCACCGTGATTCTCTGTCCCCCCCGGACCATAGGCAGTGCGGATATCAGGGGTTCCGCCGCCGGCACTCGCCAGATGGACGCCCTGATGGGCCTCCACGTGGTGGAGGAAATTCAAGGCGTCTGCATCGCCGGGGGCAGCGCCTTTGGGCTGGACGCCGCCGGGGGAGTGATGGAATACCTGGAAGAGCAGGGCCAGGGGTTCGATGTGGCCGTTACCCGGGTGCCCCTGGTGCCCACCGCGGTGATTTATGACCTGTCGGTGGGCGACTGCCGGGGACGTCCGGACAAGGCCATGGGTTATGCCGCCTGCCAGGCCGCCAAAGACCAACCCCAGGGAGACGGCAGCGTCGGCGCCGGGGTGGGCGCCACCGTGGGCAAGCTGTTGGGAGTGCCGCAGGCCACCAAGAGCGGCCTGGGGACCAGTTTCCTCACCGGCCCCCAGGGTCTGCAGGTGGGGGCCCTGGCGGTGGTCAATGCCTTTGGCGACGTGGTGGACCCGGCGACCGGGACCATTCTGGCCGGGGCGCGCCGGGACCGGGACAGCCAGGAGTTCGCCAACACCACGGCGCTGCTCCGCCAGGGCTTTGTGCGGCGCCGGTTCGGGGAGCTCAACACCACCATCGGGGTGGTGGCGACCAATGTCAAACTCACCCGGGAACAGGCCCAGAAGATCGCCCAGATAGGCCACAATGCCCTGGCCCGCTGCATCCGCCCGGTCCACACCCTCTTCGACGGGGACGTGGTCTTTGTCCTGGCGCAGCCCCAGGTAGACGCCGATCTGCATATTTTGGGGGTGCTGGCGGAAACCGTCCTGGAGCAGGCCATCATCGGCGCGGTAAAGAGCGCCCGGGGCCTGGGAGTCCTGCCCGCCTATCAGGACTTGCACCCGGGCGGGGGCGATGCAGCCGGCTAACCACCTCCAGCAGTTTCCCTGCCCGGGGGCTCCCGGGTGACCCGAGATTACGGTGCCGTCGAGCCATGTTTCATACCGTGGTGCGATCAACAAGTTATTATGTGCCGGCGGCGGCTTCAGCCGGCGCCCCCTGAACCATACTGATTGACCGGCGACTTACTGGAAAAGCCTGGCAGGACCATCTATGCAGCGGCTGGCTGGAAAAATTGCGGTGGACCTCATCGTTTTTGATCTGGACGGCACCCTGGCCGACACCCTGCTGGACCTGGCGGCGGCCGCCAACTTTGCCTGCCGCCGCCTGGGGCTGCCGGAACACTCCCCGGAGGCTATTCGGGGCATGATCGGCGGCGGGGAGCGCAAGTTGATCGAGCGGTTGGTGGGGCCGGCAGCTCAGGACCGGGTGGAAGAGTGCCTGAAACTCTATCTGGATCATTACACCCGTCACAATGGGGAATTGACTCGACTTTATCCTGGGGTGGTGAAGACCCTGGCACACCTGGCCGGGAAAAATCTGGCGGTCCTGTCCAACAAACTGGAGCGCCTGACCCAGCAGGCGCTGGCAGCCATCGACCTCGCCCGGTTCTTCGTGGCCGTCCGGGGGGGCGGCGAGGGTATCCCCCTGAAGCCGGCCCCCGACCAGCTGTTGGCCCTGACCGCCGATCTGGGGGTGAGACCCGCCCGCACTCTCATGGTGGGGGATAAACCGGCGGACATCCGGGCGGGCCAGGGGGCCGGCGCCTGCACCGCGGCCGTCACCTATGGCTACGGTGATCCGGACTCCCTGCGGGCGGCGTCCCCGGATTTTCTCCTCCAGCGGTTTTCCCAATTACCCGGCATTCTGGCCGGCTGATCCCAGGGGCGGTCAGATCCGCACCCTGCCGGGGTATGGAAAAACCTGGATTTCACCTGGGCCTGGTCGGGGAAAAAACCGTCGGGCGCAGGGGACCGAGGCCCGCAATTTTGTTTGACAGAACCGGCATTGCTGAATATATTTGCTAAAGTTATGGCGGTGTAGCTCAGTCGGTTAGAGCATGCGGCTCATATCCGCAGTGTCCGGGGTTCAAGTCCCTGCACCGCCACCACCAATTTATTTAATCCTTATTCCTAAGGAGATAAAGGATCATGAAAAAACTTGTTACCTTGGCCAGCGTTGGAGTTTTCTTGCTGGGCCTGCAGGGAGCTTCTCTAGCCCAGGAAAAGACCCCGGCGCCCGCTCCGGCCGCCCCGCCGGCGGCGGAAGCTCCCAAGGCGGAAGCCCCGGCGGCCCCTGCGGTGGAAAAGCCGGCGGCCCCTCAGAAAGAGGTGAAAGGGGCCAAGAAGGCTAAAAAGGAGAAAAAGGCCAAGAAGGGCAAGAAGGCCAAAAAAGGCAAAAAAGTTAAAGCCGAGGAATAAAAATCAGCTTCAGGCGCTGTGGTCCGGGGTTCGAACCACCAGGGCTCGCATCCCGGACCAGGGCTCATAGCCTAAGGCGCAGGGGAGGTTTTTGAAAATCGCTATGAAAAAATTCATAACCCTGGCTACCGCCGGGTTATTGCTTCTGGGCCTGCAGGGAGCCAGTGCTCAACGAGAGGTGGAGCCACCGGCAGTACCCCCCATGCTGGAGGGGCAGAGGCCGCTGGCCCAACCGGAAACTCGAGAACCGGTCGCCCCCAAGCAAGCGGAGGTGGGGAAGGCCAAAGCCAAGGGCAAGGCCAAAGCCAAGGGCAAGGCCAAGACTAAGGCCAAGACTAAGGCCAAAACCAAGGCCAAGGCTGGCAAAAAGGCTCCTAAAAAGGCCGCCAAGAAAAAAGTGAGCCACAAGAAAGGGGCAAAAGTCGCCAAGAAGAAAAACCAGAAAACCCCCAACTAGGGACGCCCGGAAGCAGGGCTCAGGCATTGGGGTGGTCCTGAAAAAGGTTAAGGTGGAGAGCACGTCACATTTTTTCCTCAGTCAAGGAGGGCAAGCCTATGAAATTTAGGGTGATAGCCGGCGCATCGTTGCTGGTGCTGCTGTGCGCACTGGGCACGGCAGCCCTGGCCGCTGACAAAGGGTTCCTGTGGAATGGCACCCACTGGAAAGACTTGAGCCGCGAAATCAAGGTGGCTTATGTCAAAGGCATCGGCAATATGGCGGATTTTGAGAACGCCGCAGGCGGTTCCGGTATGGCCGCGTGCATCTC
>Ga0307425_1001926_pt1 | contig 12046 bp, 5 predicted proteins | sample SalMarWE160330MG_FD_202152 | JGI IMG/M metagenome (GOLD analysis project Ga0307425, IMG submission 202152) | Salt marsh sediment microbial communities from the Plum Island Ecosystem LTER, Massachusetts, United States - WE1603-30 | ecosystem: Environmental > Aquatic > Marine > Intertidal zone >... | reverse complement strand
CGGCTTAGGACTGTCCATCGAGCCTTACGATATGAATCCCACCGCGGATTTGGATTTGGGTGCTGTTGCCGATGTGCCGATGTGTGAATTCTGGAGCCCGGGTTATTTTAATACCATATATAGCTGCATCGAGGGTGCATCTATTGCCCATACGATGGGCCGTCCGATTCTGGCGGCAGAGGCATTTACGGCGGGATCTCAGGAAAACTGGCAACAGTATCCCGGTTCGATGAAAAATCAGGGGGATTGGGCATTTTGTATGGGCATCAACCGTTTTGTCTATCATACTTTTGCCCATAAGCCGCTCGGACAGGAATATCATCCCGGTATGACTATGGGCCCTTACGGCGTACATTGGGACAGAGGCCAGACATGGTGGTCTATGGCTGCGGATTATCATCGTTACATTACTCGTTGTTCCTACATGCTGCGACAAGGGGTAACAGTAGCCGATATTCTTTATCTGACTCCCGGGGGAACACCGCATGTTTTCCAGCCTCCATCGAGTGCGTTAGAAGGTGAAGGGATTTTGGCCGACAAACGAGTCTACTCTTTTGACGGCTGTTCACCTAATATCCTGATAGAACGTGCTCATGTTCGAAATGGACGCATTTCATTTCCCGAAGGAACCACGTATAGCCTGCTCGTTCTTCCCGATTGTGAGACCATGCTCCCTTCAGTCCTGCGAAAAATCGAGCAGCTCGTGAGTGCAGGCGCTACTATCGTTGGTTCTCCACCACTTAAATCACCCAGCCTCATGGACTATCCAAAGTGTGACCGGCAATTGCAGGAAATCGCCAGGCGTCTCTGGGGCTCGCTGGATACGCCCGCAATACTCACTCAGCGCCAATACGGCAAGGGCCGGATATATTGGGGTGGTCCATTTTCAAAGTCAGAAAACGAATTATATCCCGCCTATGATGCCACTGCCGAACTGCTGACCAATATGGGCGTGCCGGAGGATTTCACCGCTACCGGACCGGTCCGCTACACGCATCGCCGCACAGAAAATCATGACATTTATTTCGTTGCCAATAAAAGCGATCAGGTAATCCAGGTGGATTGCACATTCAGGGACGGTGACGACCGGCCCGAACTCTGGATACCGGTGACAGGTGAAATGCGGTCTTTGGCGAAATACCATTATCACGAAAGCGGCCGGACTACGATTCCCATGCGTTTTGAACCTTACGAGAGCTTTTTTGTCATCTTTTTACACAAGCAGGCAGGGCGGTCCGCGAATATCCTGTCGGAGATAAACTTCACGGAACCAAAACCAATAGCCGTAGTGGATGGGCCGTGGGATGTTTCCTTTGATACCAGATGGGGCGGCCCGAAAAAAATTGTGTTCGATAAACTTATTGATTGGACCCAACATAACGAACGCGGCATCAAGTATTACTCCGGCGTCGCGACCTACGAGAAATCTTTCGACCTGCCTGATTTTCAGCCCTCAGACGGTGACTTCTACCTTGATCTGGGCGTAATTCATCATCTAGCCAGGCTGCGCCTTAACGGAAAAGACCTTGGCGTAATATGGACCGCACCCTGGCGTGTTAAGATTACCGATACGGTACGGGCAAAGGACAATCAACTAAAGATCGAGGTTGCTAATCTCTGGACAAATCGTTTGCTTGGTGATCAGCAGGAACCGGACGCTAACGTCAGAGCCGTTAAGTGGCCTTCCGGATTGCTTGAGGGCAGGCAGTGGCCGGCCGGCCGTTACACCTTTACAACAAAACACATTGGTAAAATGGAACTACCACTTTTGAAATCCGGTCTGCTCGGTCCCGTTACTGTACAATTCGACGATTTTATGAGGTAAACTAACCCAAATTCAGACTGGCCCTCGATGAAGAGTTACCATGTTCCCTTTGGAAGGATTAGAGAATTGTGTTAAGATTTAGTGGAGATAGAGTCATGAGTATATGGACACAGTCGACGGCCGAGTCGGTGGATTGGCGATTCGCAGCGCGAACAAGGCTCACCGTCTGGGCATCCTTGATCATTTGCATATTCGGCGCTGCCGGGACGACGTACGGCGGCGGACAGTACCTGAAGGCCGACTATCCGGGCTCGACCGTCCCGGGCGAATTACCCACACCCGTCACGTACACTCTCTGGATTCCTGACGGTGTCCCGCGTTTACGCGGGATCATCGTACACCAGCACGGGGCCGGTACAACGGCCTCCATTGAGGGATCCACTGCCGCCTATGATCTGCACTGGCAGGCCCTGGCGAAGAAGTGGGACTGCGCACTGTTCAGTTCCTCCTATCACGTGCTGAACGAGAAGGTCGACCTGTCACCCGGAGGCTCTGAGGTTTGGTTCGACCCGCGTCACGGTTCGGAAAAGGTCTTCCTCGATGCGCTCGACGAATTCGCCGCCCAGTCCGGCCGGCCCGAAGTTGCGACGGTCCCCTGGGCCCTCTGGGGACACTCAGGCGGTGGTATCTGGGCGGACGTCATGAGCACCCTTCATCCCGGGCGAGTCGCCGTGATCTGGATGCGTTCCGGCACGGCCATCATGTTTCGCAGCAAGCCGGAGTTTCCGCAGCCAGACGTGCCCGCGGCCGTCTACAAAATCCCCTCCATGAGCAATCCCGGCGTGAAGGAAAAACCAAACATCACCTGGACCGGCCCGCTTGCCACTTTCCAGGAATACCGTGCTGAGGGCACGCCAATCGGCTTCGCCCCGGATCCGCGCACGGGCCACGAATGCGGCGATTGCCGCTACCTGGCGATCCCGTTCTTCGATGCCTGCCTGGCGATGCGGCTGCCGGACAAGGGCAGCGGGGATCAGGTTCTCAAGCCGGTGGACATGAGCCGGGCCTGGCTGGCACCTTTGCTGGGCGATAAGGCCGTACCGGCGGCTTCGTACCAGGACGATCCGAACAAAGCGGTCTGGCTGCCGAACGAAGCCGTAGCCAGGGTCTGGATGGAGTACGTCAGAACCGGTGCCGTGAGCGACACCACACCACCGCCGGCGCCGTACGACGTGAAGGTCACGCCCGGGGGAGACCGGGGAACGGAAATCACCTGGAGCGCCGATGCGGATTTCGAGAGCGGTATCCGCTGCTTTGTTGTGTTGAGAGATGGACAGGAACTGGCCCAGGTGCCCCGGACGCCGGAGGGCAAATTCGGACGTCCGTTGTTCCAGTCGATGACGTATCACGATACGCCGTCACAGCCCATGCCGGAGATGCGATACCTGGACACCGAAGCAAAGGCCGGACAGATACACACTTATAGCGTCATCACGGTCAACAGCGTGGGGCTCAAGTCGGAGCCGTCAGCCGCATCACCAATCAAGACTTCGTCCCTCGTCCGGCGACTGGGTGACATGGTGCTGTGGTATCGTCAGCCGGCCGTTGAGTGGCTGGACGCCATGCCGATAGGCAACGGCATCATGGCTGCAATGGTATTCGGCGGCACTCAGCAGGAGCGCATCGCGATGAACGAATCGAGCTTCTGGTCCGGCCGGCCGCACGACTATGATGATCCCAATGCTGGAAAATATTTCCCTCTGATTCGCGATCTGGTCTTCGCCGGGAAGTTCCAGGAAGCGGAGAAGATGGCCGACGAGCACTTCTACGGCATCCCTTCTGCGCAGCAGGCATATCAGCCGCTGGGCGATCTGCTGCTTTCTTTCGACGGAGTGGACGCCGTCGCAGATTATTGCCGCGAGCTGGATATGGAAACCGGCGTGACAAATGTTCACTATCGCGCAGGCGATGTAGTCCTTACGCGTGAGGTTTTCATCTCCTACCCGGACCGCGTGATGGTGGTGCGAATTACCGCCGACAAGCCGGGCGGCATTAGTGTCCAGGCACAATTCAAGAGCCCTTACCTCGATCGGGTGACTGCCAGGGGCGACAGACTCGTAATGGACGGGTGCTGGAAAGGCCCGATGAAGCCGGAGAACTGGTTGATCGCTCCGGTCGAGGGCAAGGGAATACGGTTCCAAACGGTGCTGAAAGCTCTCACCGAAGGAGGGCGATCCGAGGTCATAGGTGACAAGGTGCGCATCCGTCAAGCCAACGCCGTGACGTTTGTCGTGACCGCCGGAACCAGTTTTATAAACTACAAAGACATCAGCGGCGACCCGGCGGCCATCTGCGAAAAGACGCTCGCCGGCGTGGTCGACAAGGACTACACGACGTTGCGTCGGCGGCACGAGGCTGACTTCAACGCACTGATGGGCCGCGTGCATCTGTCCGTAGGCGACCGCTCGATGAATGACAAACCCATCGACGAGCGCATCCAAGCGCTGCGGGCAGGCGCCGACGACACCAACCTCGAAGCCCTGTGCTTCCAGTTCGGCCGTTATATCCTCGCCTCCAGCAGCCGCAAGGGCGGTCAGCCGGCAAATCTTCAAGGGATCTGGAACGAAGACATCGTTCCGAACTGGGGCAGCAAATACACCATTAACATCAACACCGAGATGAATTACTGGCCGGCCGAGGTCTGCAATCTGTCCGAGTGTCACCAGCCTCTATTCGATATGCTCAAGGATATCGCGGTCACCGGCGCCAAGACGGCCCGCGTCTACTACGGCTGCAACGGGTGGGTGACGCATCACAACATCGACCTGTGGCGCGGGACTGCTCCCGTGGATGCCGCTCGATACGGAATGTGGCCGATGGGAGGCGCCTGGCTGACGCTGCACCTGTGGGAGCATTACGCGTTTACGGGCGACCAGGAGTTTCTGACGGAATACTATCCCATCATGAAGGAATCCGCCCGGTTCTTTCTGGATTTGCTGGTGGAGCATCCGACGCACCATTGGCTGGTGACCCCGTTCTCGATGTCGCCGGAGCACGGGTACCTGGACGGCAACGGGCAATTGGCCTTTCTTTCGCCGGCGCCGACCATGGACGTCGCGATTCTGCGTGAGTTGTTCCCGCATTGCATCGAGGCGAGCCGGATCCTGGGCGTCGACGAAGAACTTCGCGGCCAATTGGAAACCGCACTGACTCGACTGCCGCCGTACCAGATCAATCGCCGGGGCTACTTGCAGGAATGGATCGAAGACTGGGCTCCGGGCGACCAGGGGCACAACTGCTCGCCGAATTTCACCTTCTTTCCGGGCAGTTCCATTCGTTTACGCCGCGACCGGCAACTGGCGGATGCTATCGGGAAGTGGATGGAAACCCGGCAAGCGCGCGGCGGCTGGGTCTCCGCCTGGTACATTTCCGTGTGGGCTCGCCTCGAACGCAGCGATAAGGTGGCCGAATTTATGCGCGGATTCATCCGGCGCTCGCTGGCCAATAATCTGCACAATCGTGGCTCTAATCAGTCCGATGCCAGTTTCGGTTTCACAGCGGGCGTGGCCGAGGCGCTGCTCCAGAGCCATGCCGGCGAGATCAGCTTGCTGCCGGCACTGCCGGCCGGATGGAACAATGGATCGGTCACGGGTCTGCGGGCTCGCGGCGGATTCGAGGTCGATATCCGGTGGCAGGTTGGAACGCTCCAGGCGGCGGAAATCCGCAGCCGCAGCCCAGGTCGCTGCAAAGTGCGCTACGGCGAGAAAACGACAACGCTGTCGATCGAGCCGCAAGAGGCCGTCCGCCTGGGAGCAGATCTGACCGTACGAACCGGGCCGGCGGCACGGCCGGCAGATGCCGCCCAAACGTCCTCCGCAGTGAGCGCTCGCGACTATCATTTCGACGGGATTATCTCGCGGGAGGTGCTGGAGAACTACCTGGACCGTTCCGTGACAATGGCGTATTTCCTGGTTACGGGAAAGGCCGAGGGCGACCGGGAATATCTGTACAGGGAAGATGATATCCGCCTGATCCGGAACATCGGAGCCAAGTTCATCGGCCGTGCCATCTATCGCTGGAACGGAGAAGACCGCCTGAACGATCTTAGCTTCTGGACGGATGCAAAGGAATTGATCAACAGAGTCCATGCGTTTGATCCGGACGTCATCTTCCAGGGATGCCTTTTCGAAACGATCAGCAAAAGGGTGGACAGCGTAAAGATTCCTTCCTGGGTGTTCTCGGAGTTTGGCCTTCCGGCGGAGGACAGGACGTTTTCGTACGAAGCCATGCTCAACAAGGACGGCAAGCTGGTCAATCATTGGGGCCGCAGCAGCGTGCCCGATGTCACGAGGCTCGAAACACAATTGTGGTTCTACTACCTTGCCGGCTCGTACATAAATCTCGGCTGTGAGGCCCTTCATCTGGGGCAGGTGCGACTCATCGGTATGGCCGACCCGGACTTGAAGGAATGGTCGGGCCTGCTGGCGAGGATACGTGCTTATGCAAAGACACACGCCCGCCGCCACATGGTGCTGCTCGATGCGCACGTGCCGAGAGGAGGCATGATCGTCGACGGCGCAAGCCTGCTGGATTTCAACTCGTTTCCGCTGCGTATCAAGGAGGTGCCTGAAAGACCTTATGAGGGAGTGCTTGAAGTAAACCATCTCGATGCCCTGTTCAACAAGAGCAAGGGTGGGCTCACACCAAACGGCTGGCCGTGTGAGAGCCTGCCGTATCTCGTCGAATTCGACAACTACGGCAGAAGCAGATCTCCGAATGTCGCCAATCTCAATTCGCATTTCGTCTGGGGCTGGGATGAGATTTCATGGCTCTCTCTCCAGGACGAGGAATACCGAAACCAATGGCTCGAATATGCCTACAACTGGATTAAGGAAACCGATCCCAACGGGCACTTGCAAATGCCGGTGAGCCGGATGATATCATGTCCGAATGAGACGCTTGGTAGCTATCGGGCCAACACCAGAAGTCCGAATTGTCCCATCGGATATTCTCAGGAAGAGACGATCAAGAAAATATGGAGCAATGCACGCAAGTAATGAAAATCGCACTGTGCGATCGAGATGTCACGAACTGGCGTCGCGCCGATGCGCAGGATTGGAGACGAATGGGCGAAATTATTATGGGTCGAGTAGACGTAATATAGCTCTCTCATTTAGTCATGCTTTTTATACCTGTTTCTTCTTCTCCTTCGATTGAAAAGTATCGCGATATTCTGTCATGTGCCGGCATACAATAGTTTTATATTGAGTCCTTTTCGAAGCAGTCCCACCAGCCCGTCAATCGTATAAAAGGCCCCCTTCTCAAAAGTTGCAACACACAAGAATTCTTCAAAAATTCGTGTCACTAAAATGTTTCCACAGACACTGGATTTTCCTAAATTGAGTCCTAATAAATCTTAAAATTTAGAGCAAGAACAAAATTTTTTGTATCGCCAAAGGATTCATTGAACTATGCCAATTAGTGAATGGCTGTTGCTGAATCGTCGTAACGTGGATGCCTCAAAGAAAATATTTTTGGGGCAACAGAGATTTTATTGTTTGACTTTGAGCTCTTCATAGGTGACCGGGTGAAATTTCACGAATGCCTGCCAGTTCTTTGGGACACATGCATTGGAAATTTGGCAGTTTCATAGTGGTCCGATGTTTGCTTGACAAGTACAAGCGTCCCTATTTCCCTACTCGCTCGATTATAACCTCGGTGTAATACTCAGGCTTGTTGCTCACCGTGTCGTAGGCGTTGCCGCTTGCCGCTTGTCGTCGGCTCTATGGATCATGACTTCGGGGGCATCGACGTGGACGCTTGCGGCTGAGATGCCTCCAGTACCTTTTTCGCCCTATCCCGCGTCTTTTCGCTCTGGACGGTTTCGGCTACCTTCTGCATCACGGCCCGCACTTGGTCCTTGTTGTCTCCGCTGATCTTCTCAGCAATGAGCACGGCAACGAAACCAGCGTCTTCCACTATCGCGGGATTGTCCAGGCCGGAGGCAACCAGGGCCAGCGACTCCTGCGTCGGGATCGTGCCGAGAGTACCCAGCACCATGACCTTCTCTTCTTTGCGCGTGGCCAGCTTCATCGCCTCGCTCAGTGTGGCAAAGTCAGCCGGACGGTCCTTTCCCGGACTGGCCAAGCGGATTATGCCGCGGATTGCCAGAACATGATTCCTCAGATTCTTGACGTCACGTGCCAGTTCCTTCAGGTGAGGAGTGGCAGCAGGATCGGGCCAGCCGGCGAGTATACGTACGGCTTCAATCCTGACACCCTCGTCATCGTCCTTCAAGCGGGAGACAATCTCGTTCAAGGATTTCGGTCCACCGGCTGAAGAGAGGGCACGCATCATGAAGATGCGTGTCGCCGCATCGGCCCCGTCAAAACCGGCAATCACAGTTTCCGCGCATTTCGTTCGTCCGCGTTTGCATGTGGCCTGTAACGCAAGTGCCGCCCGCTTGCGTTCTAATTTATCCTTGGCCGATTTGAGACGCTTAATGAGCACCGCTGTGTGATTTTCATCCCCCATAGCACGAAGCGCGTCCAGGACCGCCAGCCTTACTGCGAGGTCCGAATCATCCACGCTTTTGAGCACCACGGGCACCGACTCCTTTACGTTACGGTCAATGAGCGCAGCAATCAGTTCGATTCTCGGCTTTGCGTCGGTACTTTCCAGGGCCTCGATCATGGCAGCGTTCATCTCGTTGCCGCGAAGCTGTCGGAGGCTGTGCCTGGCGGCTTCCTTTTCCGGGTTCGACCCCGTTGCAGCCACATTGGCCAGTACGGGAATATCAGCGGGACGAGCCAGGCTGGAGAGGGCGCGTGCCGCCATGGCGCGAATGGCTTCGGTCTTGCTGTTAAGCATCTTAAGGATCACTGGCCGTGCGGTGGCATCGCCGCGTTCACCCAGCGCATCGATCATCTGGACCTGTACGTCAGGTGGGAGTTTCGGCAGCAGTTCGACGAAACGCCTGGTCGCTTCCTCACCCGGTACTTTCTCACGAATCTGTTGGAGCGCCAGCATGCGCATGTCATTGTCCGAGCCACTGACCAACTCGACTATCATATCCACCACCTCGTCATCAGCTCCGCGCGTTTCGCCCATCAGAAAAGAGGCGAAACTGATTGATAACAGAAGGGCGATCAGAAGGAGGCAGTTGGTGTGTCGGGTATTCTTAGTCTTCATGATTTTGTCTTTTTGTCGAAAAGCCCGCACCGGCCTCGTGTCGGTGCAGGCTTCTTCTTTGAATCATCTGTCGGCATGTCATGCGGTTTTAATTCTCAGCCGCGGCGGTCAGCATTCCTTTCATGGCGGCAACCTTGACGTGTTTGGGCTGGTCATCGCCCTTGAGCTCTTTGTAAAGGGCTACCGCCTCGGACTTCTCACCGTCGGCCAGCAACTGCTCGGCACAGATCAGACAAGCGTCGGCTACTGGTATCTTCATGTTGGCAGGCGCTTTCTTCGCGAAATTGCTCAGTTCCTTGGCCGCAGCAGATGTGCCGATCAGGCCAAGCGAGTAGGCCGCGGCCTGAGCTACTTGGATATCGGAGTCGCCGAGAAGCTTCGAAATAGCATTAATGCTCTTCTTGTCGCGACGTACGCCCAGCGAACCGATAATACCCGGCTTGAGCTTGCTGCTGACCTTCGGCAGCGCGTCCCGCATCGTCGCAGTCGCCTTTTCGTCCGGAATGCGTCCCAAGGCGTAGCGTGCGATGTGTGAGGTCTTCTCGTCCGGCAGAAGAGCGGCCAGCGCCTTGATGGACTGGTCCGTGCCCACGACCCTCAGCTTGCGGCACACATAGTCCTGTGCGGATCGTGAGATGCCGCCGGCAAGCGCGTTCACCAGACCCTTTTCCAGCGACTTGCGTGCGGCGGCATCGCCGTGAGTGGCGATAATCGCCTCGTCGATCGGATTCAAGGTATTGCGGTCTGCGCCCCAGTCATAGGTCTTAAGCGTTTCTAATGCCTTGTCTATTGCTGTGGTATCCGTCGCGGCAACGGCCTTGGCAGCGGCCATGGTAGCCGCTCCAGCCGCCAGTGTCATTTTTGCAGTTTCTTTGCTCGTCATAATCAAGTCTCCTTGTTGAAACTATCGTTTTCTTAAAGTACCCAGGGTTCTCTTCTTGCAACGTCGACAAGGCGGTTGGCTTCGTCGTCGTTAATGAACTGCTGCGTCACCGTATCCCATTTGAGTGACCGTTCCAGTTCGTACGCAATGAGGAACAGGTGGCACACTGTGGCAGTGTGGACCGCGTATTCGATGTCACGGAACGGCCTCTTGCGCGTCTTGACGCAGTCGATGAAATCACCGGAGATGCCGCCCGTTCCGGCGTAACCGGGAACCGGCTTCGAGGGGCCTTTCTCATTCGAACCTTCTACGTCCAGGTTGCCTCGACCCGGGTAATTGTGGTGAAGAAGCTTGCCGTTCGGATAGCGGCAGGTCGCATACTTCCTGCCGTTTTCATTATGGAAGATGACTTCCTCGGGTTCCAGTTCCCTGACATCAATGGCGAACGTGGCACCGCCGAAATGATGGGCACCCCAGTCGGTCATGCCGCCGCCGGAGTAATCCTTGAACGACCGCCAACTGGTGCCATTGATGTTGTAACTGCCGCTGCACCGGTATGGATGGTATGGTGCCCAGGGGGCCGGTCCAAGCCACCTATCCCAGTCGAACCCGGTAGGGATCGGCTCGCCCTTCAAGTTGCAGTCCGTGGGAAACGGACCCACGTTCACATTGATCGACTTGATGATGCCTTTGTCTCCATTCCAGCAGGGATTGACCGTGCCCCTGTAATCCTCAAGCACACGCTGGCTGCCGCCGGATACCACCCGACCATAACGCCGGGCTGCATTGATCATCAGCCTGCCTTCGCGGAGCGTCCTGGTCTCGGGCTTCTGGCAGAAGATATCCTTGCCGTTACGGCAGGCCTCTATCACGACGAGCGCATGCCAGTGATCCGGTGTGGCACAATGCACAGCATCGATGTCATCGCGGACCATAATTTCGCGGAAGTCGTTGTAAGCTTTGCAGTCCTTGTTGCCGTACTTCTCGTTCACGCGGTTTATTGAGCTCTCGCGAACACCCTTTTTTACGTCGGACACGGCCACGTACTGGACATCGCTCCGACCCAGGTATGCACCCAAGTCGCCGCTGCCCATGTTGCCGATGCCTACGCCGGCCATGACGATACGGTCACTTGGCGCGGTGTTACCGTCTTGCCCCATCGCGGACGCCGGAATGAAGTACGGTAGCCCCACCACGCCTGCCGCTGCTTTCAGAAATGTTCTTCGACCCAGAGACTTGCCCGGGTCCTTCGTTGGTTTGCTCTTCTGGTTTGCCACGTGTTTATCCTTTCCTGGAGTCAGTGTGCGTAATTGCTTTGAGCCATGTCGATTCTGAATCTCACTTGCTTAATCAATATCGCATGCGTTAGAGTGGACATTTCCTGGATAGCCTCTCTCCCCGCGACCGTCGCGAGGCTTCTACTGATACTGATAGGAATTTTAATCTTACAACCATTTGTAATGATTATACTCCCGAAACAAAACAGATCAAGGGGAAAACACTCAAACTAAGGACTTTTATCCACCTGGATGCCATTCAGGCGTTGGCCGCCAAAGAATGGGTGGATCAAACCGTAGAGTGTCTATAGGCTATTGCCAGACAAAATCTGTGGAGTTGCCGTTACTGCTTTGTAGTAGTAGAATATGCTCAAGCTGGTGGTTTTCTACGGAAAGGAGTATTCATGAATCTCTATTGTCGGCATGTGGAAGGGCTGAAATTCGATAATGTTCGGCTATGGACGAACGAGGCGGATCGACGCCCTGCTATTGTGTGTGAGGATGTGGCGGGTTTGCACATCGACAAACTTGATGCACAGTTTGACGGGGGACCGTTGCTATGGTTTGTAGATATTCGCGATGCTCTGATTAGCGGCAGCAGACCTCAAGGTGGATTGCTGCTACGGCTACAGGGCGATAAGACTGATAGAGTATTACTCAGCGGCAATGATCTGAGCGGGGTAGGCAAAGTGGCGGAGTTGGAAGACGATGTTTCTCATAAGGCTTTGATCAAACGTGGAAACTATCGTGCAGTCGATTAGAACGGTAATCAGATGACAGTCGAAGGGCGGTACAGAGAAAGATACAAATCAGGGGACATTCCTTGGGATGTCGGCCAGCCGGATTTCAATCTTATCGAAGTTGTGACCAAAAAACCTATTCTGAGCTGTAAGGTCTTAGATATTGGCTGTGGAACAGGAGACAATTCCA
>Ga0307425_1001923_pt1 | contig 12056 bp, 16 predicted proteins | sample SalMarWE160330MG_FD_202152 | JGI IMG/M metagenome (GOLD analysis project Ga0307425, IMG submission 202152) | Salt marsh sediment microbial communities from the Plum Island Ecosystem LTER, Massachusetts, United States - WE1603-30 | ecosystem: Environmental > Aquatic > Marine > Intertidal zone >... | reverse complement strand
AACACTCAAAAATAACCGCACCTGCAACCCCCGAAGCAAAACAATGGGATGGATGGGGTACTGCGCTTAAGCCAAGCTGTGAAATGATAGTAATGGCAAGAAAGCCATTTAAAGGAACGGTTGTTGATAATGTGCTTAAGCATGGTACAGGTGGGATTAATATTGATGCGTGTAGGGTTGAGGTTGATGCAAATGACAAAAACAGAAGGCCAAATGGTTCTGTTCCAATGCAAAAAGGAAAAGGTATGTTTGGTTGCACAGGTAGAAATCCAAATATAAATGGTGACACATTAGATATAAATAAAGGCCGTTGGCCCGCTAATACAATCCTTTCGCATCATCCTGAATGTGAATATGTTGGAACTAAGAACTTTAAAAGAAAAGGTGGGGGAATGCCTTCTTCTACACCAAGAAAAGGAACTCAAGGAACAGGTAATTTATATACGCTAGAAGGCAATGACACAATGAGAAATACATACAAAAATAATCAAAAAGGAGAAACCGTAGAAGATTGGAACTGTCATCCTGAATGTGCTGTTAAGATGCTAGATGAGCAGAGCGGGGAGTTAAAGAGCGGAGATATTAAACCAAATGCAGGATATAAACAAAAAGGATGGAAAAATACTTCTATATATAATACTGGATCAAATAAAGGAGACACAGGCGGCGCGAGTAGATTTTTTTACTGTGCTAAGGCTAGTAAACGTGAGCGTGGAGAAGGTAATGTGCATCCAACCTGCAAACCTATCAAACTTATGGAATATCTTTGTAAGCTTGTAACGCCTCCAAACGGAATGATACTTGATCCTTTTATGGGAAGTGGTACTACTGGAATTGCTGCAAAGAATCTAGGATTTGAGTTTATTGGAATAGAACAGAACCCAGAATATTATGAAATAGCAAAAAAGCGAATTGATCATGAGCCTATCACCAATACCTAATCATTCAGGTCAACATCAAATATGGAAAGATAATAATAGATTCATCGTTATTGTTGCAGGTAGACGATGGGGCAAGACATTGCTGGCAGGCGAAATGCTAATAAACGCAATGGGTAAGCCAAAAAGCAATAACTTATACATTGCACCAACCAGACACCAGGCAAAAGAGCTAATATGGGATTACTTAAAAAACAGGATAAGGGAATTTAAATGGAGGGTTAAGGTTAATGAATCGGATCTAACAATAAAGCGCAATAATGGCGCAACCATATCGATCAAGTCAGCAGAAAAAGAAGACAGGGTGAGAGGTCTTGGTTATGATCTTGCGGTATTGGATGAGTATGCAGATTTTAAAACTGCAACACTTTGGACACAAGCGCTAAGACCGGCGTTATCTGATAGGCTTGGTAGGGCTGTGTTTTTCCTAACACCAAAAGGCTTCAATCATGCTTACGATCTATACCAGCAGGCCAAGACATCAAAAGATTGGTCTATATATACATTCAAAACAATTGATTCACCATTCTTTCAAACTGAAGAAGGAAGAAAGGAAATACAGGAAGCAAAACTAAGCCTTACAGAAAAAGATTTCAGGCAGGAATATGAGGCTTCATTTGAAAATTATAGTGGACGCATATATTATGCTTTTGATCGAGGTGATCTTAATATTGATTATAAATATAACCCGGATCTTCCGATAATAATAGGTCAAGACTTTAACCGCAGCCCTATGGCAAGCGCAGTATTCCAGCGTGTGCGCGGTGAGCTTATTCAGTTTGATGAAATATTCCTGCGTGTTGCTGACACAATGCAGACATGTAAAGAAATTGAGCACAGATACCCCCAAACAAAAATAATAATACGACCCGATGCAACAGGATCAAGAAAGACAAGCAATTCGAGTAGAAGTGACTTCGATATAATTAGGAGCTTTAATTTTGAGATAGAAAGTGCTAAACTTAATCCAAGGCGCATAGATAGGTGGGCAACCGTGAACAGATGTTTTGAAAAAAAGCTTGTCAAATTCGTAGTTGACAAATGTCCTATTTCCGTAAAAGATAGAGAAATACTATGCTATAAAGAGGGGACATGTGAACCTATGTTAAACGATCCAATGGTGGGGCATATTAGTGATGCCGGAGATTATGCTATTTATAGAGAATATGAAATATTGAGAGCACCTTCGCAACCAATTACTTTTATTAGTTAGGGGTATATTATGCAATACAAAAAGCTTAGACCACACGAAATAGACATAACAAACATAGATCATTGCAAAGTTATTATTACAGACATTCAGGGCCAGGAAAACAAGGAAAGAAAAGAAAATGCATGGAAAGCCTGGCAAGTGTATCAAGGAAACACAAAACATTTTGTCCAGGAAGAGCTTAAAAGAATCTATCCTGACACATGGAAGAAATTTAGGCCCGGCGATATATCGCTTGCAAAGAATATTAATAACAAAAAAGCCAAGGCTTACAAGATCCCACCACAAAGGATCTTGACCGGCGCAATGAATGACACAACACAAGACAGAGAAAATGAGTTACTTAATAATATTTATAAAACAGGTGAATTTAACAGGGTATTTAATGAATTTGACGCCATATTTAATTATTATCGTTATTCTTGTGTGTGGATAAGCTATATTCAAGACTATGTAGTTGAGCCGTATTACTGGGCGCGTGCATTAAAGCCTTACGAGTATGATCTTGTGCGTGATGAATATACCGGTGTTCCGATAATATTTATTCTTACATATGACGGTGAAATAACAGAAAAGGATGTTTATAATGACAAGACCAACCAGACAATAACAGAATCCCAGTCCGATGAATGGGCCGAGGTCAAGTATTATGCCATGTGGACAAAGAGTAACCATGTACTGGTAAAAGAAACAAGATATTATGTTACAGAAAATAACCAAAAGAATCTTGAGGTAAACTTTGAGTTTGAAACAATCGTAGGTAACGAGAATAACACAAATCCATTTGGCACACTTCCAATTTCTTTCTTATCAGCAGATCTTAACCCTGACTATCCGATTGAAAACAACCTTTACAAGCAATCAATTGATTGGAATATAAATTACTCTGACTATCTGACTGCGGTTGTATCGCAGGGGCATGGCCAGCTAATACTTAAACATCCAAGGAGTCAGCAGGTTGGAAAGGACATCTATGTTGGTCAACACACAGCAATATGTCTACCCCAGGAAGACAATGAGAACCCGACAGATGCAGCATATATAAACGCAAACCCAGACCTTCCAGGACAACTTGAATCGCTTAAGTTTGGTGCGATTAGAATTATGGAAGAGCATGGCATAAAATCAGGCTCAAGTGCCGGGACAGACAGTGAATCATTCACATCAGGGCTTGACAGATTAATAGCCGGCGCAGATGTTCAGGACATTATCGAGAGTAACCAGAATCTTTATTCGATCGTAGAAAATGAAGTATATGATATCATCAAAAGTGCTGAAAAGAATGGCCTTGGCAGGAATACATTCACAAGTGATAGTCTGATTGTGCATTATGAAAAGCCAAAGGTACATATAACAGACCGTGAAAAGCTGGATAATCTTGAAAAAATGATTAACCTTGGTCTTTTGGAAGATTGGGAAAAATTCCAGATAGTAAACCCAAATATGAGCGAAGAGGAAGCTATTGAAAAGGCGGCAAAAGTAAAAGAACAGACCAAGACAGTTATAAACATTCCAGAGGGCACAAATGAGTTATCCCAAAATCCAGAAGAAACTGAAGCTGAACCTGAGTGATATCCCAAAATCACAACAGGCACAGGCAAAAAAGGACGTAGGAGAATTTATTATAAACGAGATCCTGCGCTATACCGCTAAAGGTGAAAGCCCGGTATCAGGTGAAGGCAGGTTCAAAACACTTGATAAAGACTATGCAAAAGAACAAAAGGGAGGAAACAGAACACCAAACCTAAGACTTGAAGGCGATCTCCTGGAAGCACTCGATAGCAGAAATAATTCAGGCAATCAAATAACCATTGGTATTATGAAGGATAGTCAGATGGGCAAGGCTGACGGGCATTGTAATTTTTCAGGTGAAAGCAAGCTCCCAAAACGCAGGTTTATCCCAGAAGAAAAACAGACATTCAAACAACCCATAATGCGTGGTATTAAAGAAATACTTGACGGGTACCGAGAGACAGGGCCGGGCATTGGAATAACAAGGCCGGGGGAATCAGTATCAACAACCATAACTCTTGAAGATATTCTGCCAAAGAATATACTGGATTTATTATGAGCGTAACATTTGAAGCAGACCTTAGAAACCTAAACGCTCTATATAAAAATATCAGGAACGAAGTATTCAAGACACTCCCAAATAAACTAGAGAAACAAATAATATCCGACATAAATAGAGGGGTAAGCCCTGTTAAGGGCAATAGATTTCCAAAATATTCAGTGTCATATAAGAATGCGATTAAAAAAGGAAGATACCCCGGTAAATCAATTGCTCCTGTCAATCTAACACTAACCGGTAAAATGTTAAAATCTCTCAAACTAAAGTTAAAAGATAATCTTTCAGTAATGACCATAAGCGTTATGTTTAGTGATAAAAAAGCAAAGTATCATGACATTGAAGGTGCAGGAAAATCTAAAGTTATACGCAGGATGTTACCAAAGAGCGGTGAAGAGTTTAATGCAAGAACCATGAAGTTGATTCGTGATGAAATAAAAAAAGCGATAAGAAAATTTACATCTTGACATAAATAATTAGACAAATTAAACTTTGTGCAATAAAATAATAATTAGACGAATGTCTAGGGGGAAAATATGACAGAAGAAAATAAGACTGAACAGTCAAGCCAGACAACTGAACAGGAGTCAGGACAAACCAATAACAATCTATCCATAGAGGATCTTCAGAAAGAGATAGAGAAAGAGCGCAATTACCGCATTAAGGCGATTGAAGAATCAAAACATAATGCGGAGAAATATAAAAAATTGCGTGATGAGATTGCAAAGAAGGAAGAAGAAGAGCTTGCAAAATCAAAAAACTTTGAAGAACTTCTCGAACGAGAAAAACAAAAGAATGAAGAAATTTTTTCCAAATATAATGACCTTCAGAAAAACACATTAAGAAAGTCGCTTATGCTTGAAGTTGCCAAGTATGCAACAGATGCACATGACATTAATGATGTTATCAATAATCTTAATAAAGATAACATTAAGATGGATGCAGATAACTTTATGTTTGAAGGTCTTGAGGAAGAAATTAACAGACTTAAAAAAGAAAAATGGTTTCTGTTCAAGCAAAAAGAAATGAATAAAATGATAAATAACAGTCCTTCTCAAAACAATACCTCAAGCAAAATCTCTTATGAAGAATGGCTAAAGCTACCTCGTAAAGAAATGGATAGGAGAATAAAAGACGTTGTTTAGGAGGTAAAAATGTCAGTTACAAATATTAATGATGTATCGAATCAGGTACAAAAGTATTGGTCACCAATGTTCCAGAAAGAACTGAAAGAAGAAACACTTCTTCCAGGTCTTGTTAACAGGGATTACGAAGGTGATCTTAAAAAAGGCGGAGATTCTGTTTATGTATCTCAAATCAACAGACCTACCGCAGAATTAAAAACAATCGGAACGGATGCAGATTCTTTTGAATCAACAAAGCTAAGCACAAGCAGAGTAACTGTTACTGCTGATAAAAGAATTGTTGCTTCTTATGAATTTGAAGACATGGTTGATCTTCAGTCACAAATCGGTGCGCAGAATCCAGCGATTAGACGTGCATTGCTTGAAGCTGTTGAGATTAAACTTAATGATTATCTGTATTCCCTGGTGTCCCCCTCAACTTCAGCTCCTGATCATTCAATTGCTTCTGTTGCTGATTTCAATGCAACGCAGATTGCATATGTTAGAAAACTAGCTTCACAGGCAAAATGGAACAAGATGAAACCTTGGTATTCATTGCTTGACCCACAGTATTACAGTGATCTGTTGGCAGTAACAGCATTGACAAGCAGGGAAAACGGAGCCGAGGACGTTCCACAGATAGCTGGAAGGTTTATGCTACAAAGATTTGGATTCAATATAATTGAAGACAATTCTGATGGTATCCTTTCACTTTCACCAACAGCAGCAGGTGCAGACTGTGGTTTGATTTTCCATCCTGACTTTATGTATCTAGTAATGGGAGCACCGACTTTCAAGGTATCTGATTTACATGCAAGCAAACAGTTTGGTTATGTAATCAGTGTTGATATGTGGGTGGGAGCAAAGCTAGGTATTGATGGCGATGTAAAACACATAGTTGTTTATAACTCATAAGGAATATAATCATGTTTGAAACTAACCTGAGCACACATCCTTACATAGAATATTTTCAAGGTGATAGTGCCGAAGATTTGAAAGCACAGCTTAGACAAATCAATAAGCCATTCAAGCCACTTGCATTTTATTCAGTAGGTGACAAGCATTTTGCTTGGGTTAGTTTATCACATGAAGTAATTAAACGTAAGAAAAGGAGTAAATAATGGCTAATTTAGCAGGACATAAAACATTTGGTGCACCATTTAGCAACGAGAAAGAATTTGTAAAAGTGGTTTATGATTTTGACGTTGACGCCGGCGCACAGGGAGATTATGGAGTATTAACGATTGATGGAGATTTAGTATTAACAAATTTCTATGCAAACGTAATTACAGCAGTAACCAGTGACGGAGCACCCGCAATAGATTTAGGAATAGGAGCAGGCGGCACAGAGCTTTGGAGTGATAAGGCAAAAGGTGGACTTCTGATTAATACAATCGTTGGAATGGATACGGTCGGAAACGTCAGGGTAGCAGACGCAAGCGTTATTACAATCGGAATCGAGACAGCAGATCTTACAGCAGGCAAGATTGAATTTGTATTTGAATTTGCTAAGCTATAATTTTTTGGGGATGGGGGTTTAGAGCAGGGGCTTAGTTCCCTGCTCTATAACATATAATGGCTTTACCAACACATGTCATAGACAGAGAAAAGGATAAGTTTGATCCAGCAAACAGGGTCAAAACATATATCAGGCCAAGGGCAACAACACTCGATGCAAAGGTCACAGAAATAGGTGAAACAGCAACTACAATAAATATCCCGGAAGGCGCAATTGAAGGGATATATATTATGCACAATACAGAAGATGGGGTTGTTTATCTTGGCAAAAGTCCAAGCATTGAGCATGATGGTCTTGATGTTTTCCCATTAATTGAAAATGAATATTTATATTTAAATCTTAAAAATACTTCTACACTGTATGGGGTTGTTGAATCCGGTACAATCAATTTATATGTAGGAGCGATTGTTAAGGAGTAGAAATGTCTGCTATAGAACAGATTTCATATACCAATCCAGCCAATTACATATATGATGATACACAAATCGAAGTAACCGGTGGGGTGGCAAAGCTCATAATGCAACAGACACAGCATGAATTTACCGAGAACTTCACATCTGATTCAGGCTTTACATACGATAGTGATATATTTGAATTTGTTGCAGGCAAATTACAACAAAAAAACAAAACCCCAACAGGCGCCGTGTTTTATGCACCATATACAAGCAACGCCAATGCAGCATGGAGTGCTGGCACTCCGACAGCAACACTCGGAGGCACTGCAAATGTACATGATGGGCTAATTGATTTTACCGGCGGCAACGCTTATGTAGAGTATCCGATTAATAATTTCTCTGCATTAGGGCAACAAGCTTGTGTTAGAATCAAAGGCTGGAAACCAGGCTATACCGGATCTGCTCCATCTATTCAGTATATACTTCAATCTGCTCCAAGCTCAGCAAGTAGAATTTACCTGGTACATAACGGTGGATATATTCAATGCTATATACATGATTCGGGTGGATCTCTGTTATTTAGCATGACATATGCATTTTCTGCTGTGACTGGTACGCCATACGAATTTGAAATAAATTATAATGCCACAACTGGACATGCTTATTTATTTCAAAATGGAGTATTACAAGATTCAGACACTGGCACCGGTACGATTAATGCTCCTACACTTTGGAGAATAGGCCAAGGTTCAAATGCTAATTTTACAATAGATGCAGTACTGGTATTTAGTACACTTCAACACAGTTCAGGATATACACCCAACTGGTCTAGTATTTATGAGACCAGGTACTTGGCTGGTACTGTTACATGTCCAGAAACCGAGCACACAGATCCAGGGTATTTAAGAACATTCGATGCTTTTTCAACAACCGAGTCTGGATCACCAAAGTATATATTACAAATTGATCGCTCCGGTGATTATCTGTACTGGGGTGGAAGTACCTGGGATGTAAGTAATGAAACATATGCACAGGCAACAGGCAAGACAACATTTAACACACAATGCACAAGCCTTGATGTAGACGGTGCTACATATGGACAATACAAGATACTGTGTGATAACAGCAATACTCAAAGCTATATTGATGTAATGACTTCTACTCTGACAGAGGATACAGGTTATCCAACTGATAACCCAACGATAGAATGGAATGGCACGTTTACATCAAATGAGTTGATTGAGTTTACAGAAGACTCAACAAAAACCGGGAACGATGAAATTAAATATAACATTAAGGTATCTAGTATATATAAGTATTATTCCGGAAGTACACAAACAGCTAACGGTACATATACTCAGTCAAACACAGCAGCAGAAGTTGAGGCTAATATAGGAGAATGGCTGGAGTATAAATCGGTTGTGTCACTTAAAGCATTTCTGCATAGTGATGATGGGTATACAACTCCTGAACTTAGTCTTAACACAATTACATATGATATAACAATTACAGACGCAGTCCCTTCTACACTGGTTCAGGTTGAGGGTTACTGGTATAAGGGATCAATCACAGCAGAGGAAACCAAGCTATACATGCGGCCATATTTGCATGGGTTTCATACCGGAGATCCTTGGCAAGATTACTCATGGACGCTTATGGGAACGGTTGCGCCCAGTGGGTGGTTTGAAATCAATCAATATTTACAGCCAAGCGGTGAATATTGGGAAATCAAATCAAGCACATCACCAAAGAGATATAAAATAGCACTTCCTGATAATGAAGGGCCGGTTAACTGGGCAGATATTACAAAAACCGCAATAGAGGAAGAAGAGTGATGAAAAATAGCGAAAGAATAACAATGATAAGGGTTAAGCTATTAAATTATTATCTTGGACAAATAAAAAAAGAAACTGATATTTATAACAGCATAAAGGATTGCAAGATTGATGAAGTAAGGGAAAAAATCAAGGGAAAGAAAAAGGTTAAATCATGAATGATCAAGATTTTAAAGAGAAGGTTATAAATGATATGGCTGAAATGAAAATGGACATTAAATATATAAAAGAAATGTTTAGTGATAAAATAAGTACAAACAGGAAACTTATATATATGCTTATTGGTACATATCTTGTGGCCCTTGTAACAATAATAATAAGCATTTCAAAGGGGGGAATATAATGGCAAAGAAAAAATCTGCATCTTGTTTGAAAATTAAAAGATGTGTTAGTAAGGTAAAGGGTGTGACTAATGCATATGCAGTTTGTACCGCAGCAATAAATAAAAAGAAAAAAAGGAAGAAAAAATGATTAAAAAATCTGGCAAAAAAAGTTGTGTAGTTACAAAAACCGGTAAGAAAATTAAATGCTATTCAAGTAAAAAGAAGGCAAAAAAGATGGATGCAGCCATTGTTATTAGTAAAATGAAAAGGAAAAAGAAATGATTAAGAAAACTTTTACTGTTCTACATGATGATGATAGCTCTTTTGTTGATAATAGTTATGCCTCTAGTGATTTTGGTACAGAAGGGTTTGATATTGAAATAGTTGCAGCAGAAGACAATCTTTATGTTGGGTTTCATAAGCAGTTTAATATGTTCTATGTTGATATGGGAACAGCGAATGAAAATGCAAATACAATCACTGCCAAGTATTATGACAAGGATGATGAAGACTGGAAAGCCCTGACAATAGTTGATGAAACAGAAGGGCTTACAAAGTCCGGGTTCATATACTGGGATAAACCAAAAAATGCAAATGGTGACTATTTATGGGAAGAAAACACTGTAAACAGCATTGAACAATACTGGGTACAGTTTAGCTTTAGCGCAGACCATAGCGCAAGCGTTGTAAATGGTCTTGGGATTGTGTTTAGCAATGACAATGATCTGATAGAAGAAAGAAGTGATATTGTATCAAAATATAATTCGGGTAATTCGTGGATTCTAAAGCACCAATCAGCAGCAAAGGACATAATACAGTTTATTAGAAATGCCGGGAACACCAAAAGAGACACTGATTATAATATTGAGAACATAACAGAGTTTGATATCCTTGAACCATTTGAATTGCGCCAGGCAAGCAAATATCTTGTGTTATCAAAAATATTCCTACAAGAAATATCAGACTCAGAAGAAGACAAGTATTTCAAGCTTGGCATGGATTTCAAGAAAAAGTACAAAGAAGCAATGAATCTTTACTTGATAAAGGTTGACAAAGATGATGATGGGACATTTAATGAATATGGAGACCAGGCTAAACTTATAGGTCATGTTTATTTAAATAGAAGGTAAAAAATGAGTGAAACAATTGTAAATACAATCATAACAAATGCCAAGAGTCTGTTATCCACATATTTAACAGGATATACACAGCTTGATTATGAATATGACATTGAATCAAATCATTTCAAGAACAAGAATAAAAGATACGGGTTTATCCCAAAGAACGCTTCAAGGAGTGAAGGAACTACAAGAAGCAGTACATTTGAGCATGTATTCCAGCTCATATTAACAACAGATTTTAATAACAAGTCAGATGATACACAGCAACGCGCAGCAGTAGCAGAATTATTTGAAAAAACGCATGACATGTATAAGATATTTGCAAACAATGCTTTAGGCGCATCGCTTGTTGAGGTTGTATCAATAAGTGAGCCTGAAGTTTTGGACGATAAAACAGTTATTGTTTTAAGAAGTGATATCAATATAAAATATAGGTATAATCTATAAGGGGGTTTTAAAATGGCTGATATTAGTAAAAGAAACATTGTTCTAGCATTAGAAAAAGAAGTAACAGAAGGCACGCTTGTACTTCCAAGCGCAGCGACATCATTTACCGCACCAACAGAAGATGGGGTTGTATTAAATCCGGTAAAAGAGTTAAAAGAAAGAACAACCCTGGTAGCATCTCTTGACATGCCTGCATCAAAATCAGGTATTGAGAGTGTAACAGGAACGCTTAAGTTTGAAGCAAAGTCTGGCGATAGCTTCGCGGCTCCTGAATACGGAGTATTACTTGAATCAGCAATGGGCGCAACAGACGCAGCAAGCGGAGACGTTGCAAGCAGTACCGGGCATTCAACCACAGTAATAAATATGGCTGATACCAGTGCTTTTTCAGTTGGTGATATCGTACTTGTGAAGGAAGCAAACGCATATCATGTAAGTCCGATTGTGACAGTAACAACAAATACGTCAATCGAGTTACTTATTGCCGCATCTGGCGCGTTCAGTGATTCTGTTAATGTTAAAAAACTTCTTGATTACAGAACAGCAAACAGCGGCCATCCTAGCGTTTCTGTAACAAGATATGAAGAAAGCTTAATCAGGCGTACTGGCGCAGGATGTAAGGTCGCATCAATGGCGCTTGAGAATTATACAACCGGCGAATACCCAGCACTTAGTTTTGGAATCGAAGGAATGAGTTTTACAGAAACTATAAACGCGCCTGCGTATACTGATGAACAGATTGAAGCAGGTCTTGATTCTGCAATGCCATGGGTTGCCTTGAGTGCATGTGTTTATAAAGATGGCACTGCGATTCCGGTTGATAACTTTGCGTTTAGTTTGGAAAATACGCTTGGATTCAAAACAAGCACATGCAATGAAAACGGAAGAGTTGGAATTAAGGTTACAAAAAGAGCAATAACCGGTTCTATTAATCCTTACAAGGACACAACTTCAATAGCGCATTTTACAGACTGGGATAGCAACACAGAATTTAGCCTGTTTGCATACGGATACAACCCAACTTCAACAGCAGGAGAGTTTGGGGAAATAGTAGCTTTTTATTTTCCAAAATGTCA
>Ga0307425_1001922_pt1 | contig 12059 bp, 11 predicted proteins | sample SalMarWE160330MG_FD_202152 | JGI IMG/M metagenome (GOLD analysis project Ga0307425, IMG submission 202152) | Salt marsh sediment microbial communities from the Plum Island Ecosystem LTER, Massachusetts, United States - WE1603-30 | ecosystem: Environmental > Aquatic > Marine > Intertidal zone >... | reverse complement strand
GTTTCGTCATATATATCGCCTCCATATCCCGGTCCAAACCACTTATCCGGCCGCCTCGTTCCAACGAGGGAACAAACGCGGAAAGATCACCCGATCTAGCACCTGCCCCAATATCGCTCCAGCGAAATATGCTAGGATGTCAAGCGGATCGAAGGTGCTCCCCAAGAAAGAAAACCCCATGTATTGGAAGGTTTCCACGATGCAGCCAAACAGAAAAACGATCCTCATGCGCATCAATGGCGCCTGAACCAGTTGGACCGGAACCAAACCCAGCAGCAGGACCAATGTCATTGGCAGCAGGATGTCGATCAGGTACCCATTCACGAACATGGGAAATGGGCCTGGATAGTTCTCTCCAGTGATGAAATGCAGCAACCCGACTGCCAGGGCGATGAGGGTGATGATCGTTTTCTTTGAAATTCCTTCCATGCTACGTCCTCCGGATGAAGGGATGGTATTATTGCATTCTCACAAAGAGCAGGAAAGTGAAGATACCGGCAAGTACGAGCAGAATCAGCACACCGGCTGCTATTCCCCATGTCTGCATCTTTCGTTCCTGCTCGCCGAGCGGGCGGAGGCTGTCTTTATTCTTTTGCTCCAGCGCAGCGCCGATGCTTACTCCGATGGCTGCTCCGATTGCGATACCTAGGACTAAGTTGTCAAAAAACAAACCCAGGGCCACACCAAACCCGGCCCCGATGCTCATGCCAATACCGATCCAATAACCCTGTGGATGCGATTCCTGGTCGTTGTAGGTTGTGTCACCGCTGGAATTCCGTATGACGATGGCAACAGCAATTAATGCGCCCAAAACGATCAACACAAAAACAAGGATAGAAATCAAGATAAACGGTTGCACCATGAACCTCCTTTACTCATTCAAGAAGCTTGTAATGATGTCTGAAACACCGCCGGATGGTCAGGGGGCAGTTTCTTCCACATCTTGTCAACCAGGATCATCACCAGCATGGCAACTGCCGCGGTTAGAATGTAAATCATCCAGTCTAGGTTGGGGAAAAATGCATTGGCAGTGTTAGCAACTGCGTGGGCAATTCCTGCGACAAGGATGCTCCCCTTGGTGCGATTGTAAAACCAGCCAATGATCACCGAAGCGGGAATGTGTAGCGCATATTGACCGATCCAATAAGACCAGGAAAACATTGGATTGCCCTCAGCTTGCCAGAGAAATAAATGCCAATTTACCCAGAAGAAAGCAATTGCCAGACTGGCAATTAATGGGCTTGTACGGGATTGCAGCCTGGGCAGCGCAAATCCGCGCCAGCCAATTTCTTCGCCGGTAGTATTGAAAAAGAAGGGTTGGTAGAAGAACTTAACTGCGACCAAGCCGATCAATGCCAGGCCCGTTGCCGGGAATTGGGGAGCTACCATTGGCTGCCTGCCAAGGATACTGCTGATAAGGATTGAAAGCAGGATCAGGGCCGGGAACGACACCAAGGCTAGGAGAGACCAGCTCCACTCACCACGCAACTGGATCAATGATGCCAAATAGATCTTCACAGCCGGAATCCGGGAATAGACCGAAGCGATAATAAAGGCAACCGGCGCCACCGAAATTGTGAGTAGGCCAACCACCGCCGGAGATAGTGACATGTGTTCGATGTATATCCCGTTTGCAAGAAAAACAAGCGCAGATACGACCCACGCCAAGAGAAAGGCAATCCAGAATGCTTTGCGTGGACCTTGTCTTGGTTGAGTATTGCTGACTGCGGAGATGATGATCCCCGCCAGTGCAGGCCCGCAGGTAGCGATCACAACCAGCGGGAACAACAGGAATTGGCCTTTCTGCAAGACAGCGCTATAGGAAAACCCCAGCCCCCAGGTGATCGTGAATGTGACGAAGAAGAAGGCTGCAACTTGATGGTTCTTGATCCAATCGATCAGCTTGTTCATATATTTCATCCTTTGGATATTAATCGACTATTCTGACACTTCTGGGTGAGCCGAAACCCGCTCCGTTTTCTTACCTGTGGTTTTCCAGAATGACGGTTCCTTCCTTGCCGTCCACGGTGACCATCTGCCCGCTCCGGATATGGCGGGTGGCGTTACGAGCGGCCATCACGGCCGGGATGCCGTATTCGCGCGCGACGATGCTGCTGTGGCTGAGCGGCCCGCCGATGTCGGTCACCACGGCGGAGGCCATGGCGAAGAGAGGCGTCCAGGCTGGGGTTGTCGTGGTGGCGACCAGCACGTCGCCGGGCTTCATCCTTGGGAAATCTTCGGGTCCGTAGAGCACGCAGGCCGGTGCGGTGACCTGTCCGCTGCTGGTGCCGAGACCTTTGAGCAGAACCTTGCCATCCTGTTCTTCCGGGGCGCCTCCGCCGATGAACCTTTGCCAGAAGGATTTCTCCGGCAGCATAACCGGCGGGACGATCTGCAAGGCGGCACGCCAGTCGGCTTTGCGTCCAGGCACACGGCCTGAAAGCTCAGGCAAGGGCTGGCGATATTCGAGCAATTGGATCACTTCCTCCACTTCCCGTTGCTTCAACCAGTAGATGTCGTCGGCACCTTCGATGACACTACTTTCCGCAAAGCGACGTCCCAGTTCATTCAACATGCGGCGGATGACGGGATGGCCCATGCCCATGTCGAAAATACTGTCTTCACGGATGGCACCCGTCTCGTGGGCTTTTTTGAGCAGTTTCTTGAACCAGTTTCTACGAGGCCAGCCGATGCGCTCCAACACGGAGCGGGTGGCCTGTTCCCGTTTTTCGGCGGCAGTTTGTAACCGCTCGTAGGGACTGATCGCTTTATCCTCCAGGAACAGTTTGATCGCTTCGAACTGCGGACTGGGGGCTTCGGCAGGGGTGGGGTTGGCGAAGTCGAACTCGTAAGCGGTGCGCCCGAATTTTTCGAAGTGCTGCTCAAAGTGGGACTGATACTCAGCCCACAGATCCGTGGGAATACCTTCGGGTGGTGCCCCGCGCTTGAAGTCGGCAACCAGGCTTTCGGTCGGGGTGCGAAGTGTGTATTCCGTCAGCGCGGGGTGCGCTTTGATCCAGGTCGCAATGTCGAACAGCGACTCTTCCGCGCGTACCGGCATCGTCTCAAAACCGAACAGGAACACTGTGGCTTCGGGGTCGTTTTTGCGCTTGACCAGGCTGTTGTAGAAGCGGGTGAAGAAGATTTCTCCCATCGATGCGGCGGGCAGGGTGGTCTGGATGACGGTGTAGTACTTGACCTCCGCACCAAAGACCGTGCCTGCGCCGTCCAGCAGTTCGGAGGGCGAGAGGGAGGCGATATCTTTGTGCTCCCATTCATTGACTACCGCTGCAAGTTTGTCGCGGGCATCCCGCCAGCGTTCTGGCGCGTTGCGCATCATCGGGCCGATGGCCGAGAATGACATTTTGGTGATGGCCCAGGTATTTTTCAGCCCCAACTTGAAACCACCGTAGACGTAGTTGTTGATCGCCAGATAGAAACCATCACTGACAAATATATCGGTCGGGTCTACGCCAATATAATCGCGCCAGAGCCTCTCGGTTTCGTGATTGGCGATCTCGAGACCCAGGGTGGCGAATAGCGGCGAGACCGGGCTCGGTGTGTGCTCGGCCAGGCTGCCGCGTGCAAAGGTGACCCCTTTTTCGGGCAGGGGCCACTCTGAGGGTGGAGCGGGGAGAGGTTGATCGTCGTCAGATGTTTCGATACGCACCTCGCCTCTGGTGCCGTCCACAGTAATGGTTTGCCTGCTCTGGATGCGGCGGGTAGCCACACCCGTGCCCATGACAGCCGGGATGTTGTATTCGCGCGCGACGATGCTGCCGTGGCTGAGTGGTCCGCCGATGTCGGTCACCACAGCGGAAGCCATGGCGAAGAGAGGAGTCCAGGCGGGAGTGGTGGTGTCGGCGACCAGTATATCGCCGGGGCGCATCTGATCGAAGTCTTCGGGGCCGTGCAGGACGCAGGCAGGCGCGGTGATTCTTCCGGCGCTGGCGGGCACGCCCTTGAGCAGGCTGCCAGCCTGGGCATCTTCGGTTTGGGCGATGAAGATGTCGGATTTGAAGCCCATCACGCGCTCTTTCAGCGGGATCATGGGGGGTGGGGTAATTTTCTTGACTTTCTGGTGGAAGGCTTTGCGCTGTTCTATGTGCGCGGACAGGCTTTCCAATGACTGGCTGCGTTCCAGTTTTTTAATGCTGGCGTAGATCTCATCCATTTCCAGCCAGTAGATGTCCTCTGATTGTTCGATAGCGCCTGCTTCAACAAAGCGCTGCCCCAACTCGCGTAGCAGTTCGCGCATCATAGGATAAGCCAGCCCGATTTCGGAAAGTGCGTCTTCACGCACCTCTGCCAGAGATTGCGCCCAGTTGAGCACTTTACGGAAGAGCCACAACTTCAAACCCTTTAATCGCGCGAGCATGGTTTCAGCGGTTTCAACCCGTTTTCGTTCGCTGGCTTTCTGGCGCTCGTATGGATTTGCCCCTTCGCCACGCAGGTACATCTTGACGGTTTCGAGCATCATTTCGGGATGGTCGCGTGGCAGGTCTTCAGCGAAGTCGAGTTGGAAGACGACGTGGCCGAAGGTATCCAGGTGGGTCTGGAGACGGGAGACGAATTCAGAGAATTGCGGTACGGAAACAGAATCGGATGTTCTCAGCTTTTCAACCAGGTCTTGCGTGGGTGTCGTTAGAATGAAATTCTCCAACTCATCGTTTTCTCGCACCCACATGGCAATGTCATAGAGCGACTTTTCCGAGCGCACCGGAATGTTATCCCAACCCATCAGCAGGGCGGTCGCATCGGGGTCGCCTTCCCGCTTCGCCAGTTTGTCATAGGCTCGGGTGAGCAGCATCTCCGAACCTGCCGAGGCGCCCATGGTGGCAAACATCAGTCCATCCATGTAGTAAGCCGCGGCGTTGAAGAGTTCCTGAATCGCGCTCCACAAATCGTCCGCAGACATTTGCGCCGGTGCCAAACCTTGTACGTCGGCAACAAACGCCTGATATTCAGGGTGTAGTTCATCACGCCAGAGCGGTACAATGGTCCTTATCAGCCGTGGGTAAGCCGGGAGCATACGAAACAGGATCCAAAGCCAGCCCCGGGCTGGGAAACTGGTGTTCATGTAGGCATATGTATTGATGCTGGTGAAGTAATACTCCCCCAGTGCCGGTTTCCCGCCGATCACCCTTCCCCCAAGGGGTGTCATCTGATCTCTCAGGGTTGGAATTCCCATGGTTAAGAACAATGGGCTGAGCGGCTTGGGCATCAGGTCGGCGATGCTGGTGCGCATGTAGGTCCCCCTTGGGTCGGGTAGCGGCCAATCCAGCGGAGCTTCCGCCATGGCGGTCACGGGACGGGCCTGCACGATGGCAAACTCCCCGTCTGCCAGCGTCCATTCGATGTCCATCGGCATGCCGTAAAGCTCTTCGATTTCCACACCGTAGCGCGTCAATTGCGCAGCCTGCTCGTCGCTCAATACGGGAATATTTTGCAGGGTGGGCGGGACAGGTTGTTCTTCCGTCCCGGTTTCCGTACGAACGGTCATGACCAGCTTTTCAGCCGTTTCTCTTGTGATCAGGCCGCCGGTCAGTTTGTTGACTGTTATCGTGTCAGGAGTCACAGCTCCGCCGACGACTGCTTCCCCCAATCCCCAGGCGGCGTTGATGACGGCCTCGTCCCGATCTCCGTTGAGTGGATTGGCAGTGAACATGATACCCGCCGCTTCAGCGTTGATCATCAGCTGAACCACCACTGCCAGGGCTACACCCTCGGCGCGGATTCCCTGGCGAGCGCGGTAGCCGATGGCACGAGCTGTCCATAAGGAAGCCCAGCATTTTCTGGTAGCATCAAGAACCCGATCTGCACCGCTGATGTTGAGGTAGGTGTCCTGCTGGCCTGCAAAGGAGGCCCCCGGCAGGTCCTCAGTGGTGGCGGATGAACGCACCGCCACAGCCGGATTCGAGCCGGGTAGGGTTCCATAGGCGCTGACGATGGCATTGGCCAGGTCCTCCGGGATGGCGCCCTGTGCGAAGAGCTGGCCGATGGCCTCAGAGGCTGCCTCGAGGGTGGTGGGCTTTGAAAAGTCGACGCGTTCGAGAGATGCGTTGATGCCGGATTGCAGGTCGTTGGCTTTCACGAACTGGCAGTAGGCCTCGGTTGTAATATGGAATCCGCCCGGGATGGGCAGGCCAGCGTTGGCGAGTTTTGCCAGGGACATCCCTTTTCCGCCGACCGTTTCCAGATCGGCTTTCGGGTCATTCAGGGGTAGCATGAATTTGGGTGACATGTGCTCTCCTTAGGCTTACCAGATGCCTGGTAGCAGGCGATATCGCACCTGCCGGGCATATTCTGTGTAGCCGTGAAGTTCAGCTTGTAGCATTTGGTCTTCAAAAGCGGTCCGAATGACCATCATGGTTCCCGCCAGCAGGCCGGGAATTACCGCCCACGAAGATGCGAGCATCAAACCTGTCGTTAACCAGAGTAGAAAGGCGGCGGAATAGGCAGGATGACGGATGAACCGATAGGGTCCACTGCTGGTCACACGTTGATTGCGGTCATTCTGGAGGCGTGACTCGGATGAAAAGAAGGGGTTTGAATTGATCGCCCATCCTGCCAGGCTGTTTCCCAGTAGATAGATGATGTATGCCGCAACGATCAATGTGGTTGGCAAATCTCCCGACCATTTGAAACGCCCCCCATCCAGACTGGCCACGAGGAATGTGCCGAATGCAAATACAAAGTACAGTGGTAATAGAATCCGATCGTACGGCTGTGTGTTTCGATGGCTGGTCGCGCGTTCGATAAACAGGTCAGGGTCGCTCCAGCGCAACAGGATGAGAAAAACCAGTTTCGGAACGATCCAGGCAGTGATGAATATCCATCCCAGTATCCAATTGAGCCGTCCTGCCCCGCCGAAGAGCAGGGTGGCGCTCAATAGCAGGGACGCCAGGAAGCTGGCAAGCATTTTCAGTGCAGCCTGGTTTGGTGTGATTGACGTGGATGCATTGTTTTGCGGCATGGTCTTTTACCTTCCTACCAAAGGCCCGGTATCAGGCGGTGGCGGACTTGTTGTACGTAATCAGAATATCCATTGAGTTCTCGTTGGAGCGTGTCGTCTTCCCATGCCGTGCGCAGAATAAAGATCAACATGGCAACCACCGCCGGGACAAAGGTCCACCAGGAACCAAGCAGCAATGGCTGACCCAGGCACCCGATCAGATTTCCAAAGTACCCCGGGTGTCGCACGAATCGGTAAGGACCGCTGCTTGCGACCCGGTGGTCTGCGTGGATTCGCACGCTCTCCGAGAAGAAGGGGTTGGAAGCCATAGCCCACAGGAAGAACGTCCATCCGGTGATGAACAGCAGCGCGCCGGTGAGATGGGCCCATAGCGAGAGGGTGCCTGTCCAACCCCAGCGTTCGTCCAGTCCGGCGACGATCATGATGGCAAAGAATGCCAGTCCGGCCGCAGTTGCCAGCCAAATGTCCCAGCGTTTGGCCCCAGGCTGGCGCATTCCTCCAGCGCGGTCGGCCAGCAGCGCCGGGTTGGTCGGCACCAGCACGATTACATGCGCGGCCATCGCTGCGCTGAGTACCAGGATGTAAGCCCAGCCCCAGAGCCAGTCCCATTTGCCGGCCGAGAGCAGCAGGACGGCGGCAAACCCGACCATACCCAGGGCCACTTCCCGGATCCATTTCAGGATCTTGCTCTTGATTTCCGGTGTGATTGAAGTGGACTTCATGAGTGCCTCCAATGAGCGAACCCGGTCGCTCATCCTTCAAAAAAAATCAAGCCTGCACTCCTTTGAAGAAGATCTCTATAGCATCTTCCATCATTTCCGCCGGAGTCCCGGTTGGGCGGGAGGTAAAGACTGCAATGGAGAGCAGCGTAAAGATGCTGCGGGCTGCAAATAACGGGTTGATCTCCCGAAACTCGCCATTTTGAATACCCTCTTCGACCAGGGCTCGCAGCATATCCTGATAAGCGTGGCGTGCAATCTGGATCTCTTGCTGGCTCTGGAAGGAAAGCCGTTGGGCTTCGACGGTGAGTTTCAGATACAGGTTCTTGTTGTCTACCAGGTACTCCAGATGCATGTGCATGATACATCGAAGTTTTTCAGAGACACTCATATCCTGTTCAGCGATCTCCTTTGCGTGTTCTGTGATCTTCTGGATCTCATCCTCGAAATATGTGATCAAGATCTCGTCCTTGGATCCGAAATAATCGTAGAGCGTGGATTTGCCGATACCGGCGGCCACGGCAATCTCGCGCATGGAGGTTTCATTGAAACCTTTCTCCAGAAACAGGTGTACGGAAGTGTCGAAGATCTCCTTGCGCCTCCGCTGCTGTTCTTCTTCCGTAAGGGGGATTCCTTTTGGCATGGGGTACTCCTACTGCTTCTTGCTTGTTTCCGCAATTTGCGCGATGCAACGGTCCTTCTTGGTCCAAGTTCTGGTTCGGATCGTTTTGCAGCGCGATGATAAAGCGACTATCGGTCGCTCCTATTATAAGCGAACATCGGTCGCTTTTCACCCCTCCAGAGAGGGGTATTCTATGATCCTCACGACTATGGGGTATATGCGCGCAACAAAAAAGGTGAGACGGAAACCCGTCTCACCTTTTCAAACAATGTGGAGGAATATGATTCAGTTGTTGGGCGCACCACTGTTCACCCATTCAGTGATCAGTTGCACCTGGGGCGGTGTAAGTTTGGGCCCTCGTTTGGGCATCTTCTGGCTGGCGACCAGTTCAACCAGCAGGCTGTCCGCCGCATTTCCCGGAACGATCACCGGGCCGTTGTCCGAACCCGCCAGCAACTCGTCGTAACTGCCCAGCAGCAAGCCTTTTTCCACGCGCTGCCCACCGTGACAGTTGTAACAGCGACTCTTGATGATCGGGAAGACGTCGTTTGCAAAGCTGACGACGCTGGCCGGCGATTCCTCTGGGGCAGCGGCGGTAGGCTCGCTGGGGATTGCTTCGGTTGACGTGTCCGTGGCGGCAGTTTCGGCGGTGTTCGTTGGAGCAATTTCGGTCGGAGTCTCCCCCTGAGCTGGTTCTAAGTTTTTCGCGGGAGCGGCCTCGGACTCCGGGGCAGTACCTGCCCCACACGCAGCCAGGACCAGTCCGCCGATCAGGCTAACAGTTATTATGAGGGTATGTTTTTTGTTCATCATTCCGGTCTTAACCATTTTGTCTCCTATAGAGTCTTAGATACCATTTAGATGCCATAAAGGATGACCCCGCCCAGGAAGGCCAGCACGAGGGCCAGGGCAAAACTGAGAAGATAGGCTCCTACATACAGGGCTCTGGCTTTGTTAAACAGCTCCGGGTTTCTCCAGCGCGCCACGGTCGTGATGGTGGTAACCAGCAAGAGTGTACTCGCCAGCGCGACCTTTAAGCCCGCATTGGGGGCATCCCCTACGTAATTGACCTGGTTGTCGTACATGCCCGTCAGACCTGCAGCCAGCGTGCTGACCGTGGCCAGGGCGATGTTGGCAAACGCCGCCTGCTCGAAGAACGCCTGGTTTTTCCAAAGCGCTAGCAGGATGAAAAGTGCCCCTGCGCCGGTCAGGGCGATCGGGAAATGCACCAGCATGGGATGGATGGGATGAACTTGTGTGATGGCATGAATAATGTTGTTGATCAATTCCATGGATAGCTCCTTTTATCGTTCCGCCATACTAGGATTCAACGATTTTCGCAAATCTCCATGAGTCTTCCCTTAAAAAAGTATGGTTGTTTTGTTAGAAATGTCTCATGAATTAGGTTTGATTGGGAATTTGATCTTGACGCACAACCCCTGTCCGGGCGCGCTTTCTGCCAGGATTTGCCCGTCATGCGCCTGGACGATGGATTTGGCGATCGCCAATCCCAGACCCGAGCCGCCAGCTTCCCGGTTGCGCGCTTTGTCGGCGCGGTAAAACCGGTCGAATATGTGCTCGATTTCCTGACCTTCCACACCCGGACCGGTATCCATGATGGAGAGTTCTACACTTTCCGGCACGTTCCGCGCCGCAAGGAGGATTTGGCCTCCAGCAGGAGTGTGTTGCAGGGCGTTCTTGAGCAGATTGGACAATACCTGGGTCATGCGCCCGGGATCCAGTGTCAAATTGGGGAGATCGGAGTCCGTCTCAAGGCGGATTTGGATGTCTTTCTGGCTGGCGAGGTGTTGGAAGCTGGCCTCCAGGTCTTTCAGTAATTTTCGCGGTTTAACGCCCTGAAAGTGCATGCTGAGTTCACCAGCATCCGCCAGGGAGAGTGTGCGTAGATCCTCCACCAGGTGATCCAACCGGCCGGCTTCTTCCCGGATGATCTCGAAATTTTCCCCGCTGGGCGGCAGAACGTCATCGTGTACGGCTTCGGCGTGGCCGAGGATCAGGCTGAGGGGTGTGCGCAATTCATGGGCGATGTCGGCCGTCATTTGTTTGCGCGCCTCGGTCGAACGCGCCAGGTCGGCGCTCATCTTATTAAAGGAAGCGGCGAGTTTCCCCATCTCATCCCGGGAGCGGACCGAGACCTGCAACCCCAGGTTTCCGCTGGCCACGGCCTGGGTCGCCTCGGTCAATTCGCGAATGGGCCTGGTAAGTGTGCGGGAGAGGAATATCCCTACCAGCACGGCCACCAGGGATACCGCCAGTGCGCTGTAGATCAGCATGAGATTGGTACGGCGAATGAACTCTTCCTCTCTTGGGTTCCTTTCAAGTGGGATCCTCCCAAAGACCAGCGTGCCGACGGTTTCTCCTTCCACTTGAATCGGCAGGCCCTGATCCAGTTCCATCTGGGGCACTTGCTGGCCCGGAAAGTAGTCGGGTCCTGGGACCACTACCAGCCCGTTGGTATCGGCCAGCGTGAAGAAGGACTCGCGTGGCGGTCCATTACCACCCGGGCGGGCGGGCTGGTCGCTGGCGCTATCCGTAAGGCTGACCGCTTCCCACGATCCGTGAGTGCGGTAATACTCCGCCAGTGAGTTTACTTGGTCGGCACCGCGCCGATCGGAAATGAAGCGTGAAAATTCCGTGCCCGTATTCCAGCGCGCAAGCAGCACGATCAATACAATGCTGATGAGCGCGATGGCGAGAAAAGCCAGCCCCATTTTCAGTGCAATTGAGCGCATGGATCAATGCCTCCGGAAGCGGTATCCCACGCCGTAGACGGTTTCGATGTAGCGTGGCGAGCGCGGATCCGGCTCGATCTTGGCGCGCAGGTTCTTGACGTGCGTATCGATGGTGCGCTCGTAGCCGGCGTAGCGCACGCCCTGGATGAAGTCCAGCAGGTCGAGCCGCGAGAAGACGCGCCCCGGCGCCGACATCAAGGCAGCCAGCAAGTCAAACTCGGAGGGAGTCAGGTCCACTGGCCGGTCTGCTATGGTGACCGCGCGCGTTTCACGGTCCAGGGTCACATCCGATACCTGCAAGTACTGGCCTTGAGGCTCGCCCAGACCGGCCCGGCGTAACACCGCTCGTACGCGCGCCATCAATTCACGCGGGCGGAAGGGTTTGGTGACATAATCATCTGCGCCCAGTTCGAGTCCAATGACGCGTTCGTCGTCGTCCACGCGCGCGGTTAAAAGGATGATGGGCGTATTCTGTTCCTTGCGATGCTCTCGCATGAATGCATAACCGTCCATTTCGGGCATCATGATGTCGAGAATGATGAGGTCTGGTTTTTCTCGGCCGGCGATCGGCAGGGCTTCTACGCCGTTGGAGGCCGTGAGAACGCGGAAGCCTTCCTGGGTGAGGTAGCTTTCCACCAGGGAGACCAGCCGCGCTTCATCATCCACGACCAGGATCGTTTTGTTCATCGCGTGCCTTTCCACTTGCAGTATACCAAGTGGAGGTGGTTTCGAGATCGTCATGCTGGGTCACTCGACCTCCACTATGCTGATTGAAACTACGTCACCGGCTTTCAAGCCTGATTTCACTTCGGCATAGAACTGGTCTTGAAGGCCGATCTCAACCGCACGTGACGTGAAAGTGCCGTCTTCGGCCAGGAGTACCGTGTATTCACCGGGTGTATTTTCGTGCAACGCCTCCAGCGGGAGGAGCACTGCATTCTCTACCCGGGTGTGGATAACGTCGACAGTTGCGCTGGCACCTATGGGGA
>Ga0307425_1001920_pt1 | contig 12064 bp, 11 predicted proteins | sample SalMarWE160330MG_FD_202152 | JGI IMG/M metagenome (GOLD analysis project Ga0307425, IMG submission 202152) | Salt marsh sediment microbial communities from the Plum Island Ecosystem LTER, Massachusetts, United States - WE1603-30 | ecosystem: Environmental > Aquatic > Marine > Intertidal zone >... | reverse complement strand
ATACCTTGTCTTTGTCGGCATTGCGACCAATGTCTGTGTCGAGTCTACCCTGAGACGATCTTTCTTCCTGGATTATTTTCCCATACTTATTTCAGATGCTGTAAGCCAAAAGGGCCCAAGGACGATGCAGGAGGCAACGATCTGGAATGTACAATCTACTTTTGGCTGGGTAACGGATTCCATGAGGTTTATAAAGGCAATAGAGTAAGCTTGTAACATCAGAATTGTATTGATGGGGGCAGCTAAGACGATTCTAATAAGGATTGCGTCTTTGGAGCATTTACTCCTGTTTTTAGCTATATCTCAAAATGAGTAAATAATCGCTTTGAGATATTTGAAAGATGGATGCTCCATATCGATAATTTTAATACTGGAAGGAGGATACTGATGGCTGACAAGATATATGATGTGATTGTTGTCGGTGGGGGGCATCATGGGCTTATAACAGCTTGTTATCTGCAACGGGCCGGCATGAAGACGGGCATATTTGAATTAGCGTCCAAGTTAGGAGGGGCGGTGACGAGTGAAGGAGGGCCGTTACCAGGGTTTCGTTTAAATCCGGGGGCCAACTTTACTCGTTTTTATGGCCACCCCGCCTATAAGGATTTCAATTTGAGGGATAAGGGACTGGAATACATATTTCCTGACGAGAATGAAGCCATGATTTTTGACAATGACACCTGTCTAATAGGTTACTCAGCCTATAAAGTGGTTGACCCTCTTACGGGCAAGACAGAGCTGTCTAATGAGAACTTACAAAAAACTCTTAATGAAATACGCCGATTTTCAAAGAAAGATGCGGATACGGCTGAGGAATTATTCCGCAGATATGTGAAGAAATGGAAATCAGCCATGGGAAAGTACCGTTTCAATCCTCCTGTTCCGTGGGGAAAGAAGAACGACCTGGAGAAATTGTGTGACGATCCCAAGGATGGCTTTGATCCCATATATCAGTTTATGACCAGCCAACAGTTGGCCTACGAACTTTTTGAGAGCGAAGAGCTGCGGACTCTTTTTATTAGGGCATCCATGACCTCTTTTGGAGGTGCGCCGGATGATGTGATCGGGCTGCACGGTTTAGTACACTCCATTGGTTTGGTGCTTTCATGGGAGCCTGCAGCCATTGCCAAAGGTGGCAGTCAGAGTGTAACGGATGCACTGCAAGAGGCCTACACAGAGATGGGTGGAGAGTTTTCTGTTCGCAGCGAGGTGGTCAAGCTTCTGATTGATAATGGGAAGGCAAAGGGGATTCGTTTAAAGGACGGGACGGAGATAGGAGCCAAGAGTCTTGTGGTCAGCAACTTGAGCGCCCTTCAGACGATCCAGCTTATTGGTGAAGAGAATCTTGATTCCAAGATTGTAAGCAGGGTCAAGAATATCAGATATAACAGGCATCAAGTGGTATGGGCACTGGTTGCGATGCACGAGCTGCCGCAATATAAAGCGGCCTCATTTAACCCGGATTGCGGGCCTCAACCCAGGCTCTACATGGGTCCGAGGAATGCGGACTATATGGCGAACCAATACCTTTCCGAGATACTTGTAAATGGAATCAGCAGCAAACTTTTCATGTTTTTGGGGCCTGACACTATTTGGGACAGTTCCAGAGCACCTGAAGGCAAGCATATGATCGGGGTTGAGGAATTTGCCGCGCCCACGAGGTTTTTTTCTGCGAGCAGGTGGCAGGAGCTGAGGAACGAGTTTGAGAGAGCCATTATTGATCAATGGCAGATATATGCTCCCAACATGACCAGGGATAATATTATCGGCTGTCGGGTTATCACGCCCTATGATGTTGAATTGCGCCGCCCGAACATGCATCAAGGCTCCATCGCCTGCGGGGATATGATTGTTTCGCAGATGGACCGATTCCGGCCGACCCCGGAGCTGTCCAATTATAAAACACCAATAGACAATTTTTATCTCTGCTCCTCTGCTGCTCACAATGGAGTGGGGACCGGGAGAGGGTGCTCTTACAACTGTTACCAGGTGATCCGTAAGGACTTTGGCCTGGATAAGTAACATCTTTATTGATAGCGTCAGCACTCCTGCCGGAGGGTGGACAGGCGCTAAGCTATCAGCAATCAATAAAAGGATGAAATCATGAAGATCACAGTATTTAATGGAAGTCCCAGAGGAAAAAAAGGCACGACTAACGTCATGGTAGAGGAATTCCTGGCCGGAGCATCAGAAGCCGGTGCCGAGGTTGAGAACATATTTCTAGTTGAAAAGGATGTAAACTACTGCCTAGGTTGTGTCACCTGTTGGGTAAAGACACCGGGAAAATGTGTGCAAAAGGATGATATGGAGGAATTGATTGGAAAATTTATGGGCTCGGATGTTTCCGTTTTGGCAACACCCGTTCATATAGACAACGTGTCGGGCATTATGAAAAATTTCCTTGATCGCCTTTTCCCAATCCGTATGCCCCACTTCGAGCTGGACAGCCATGGAGAAACCCGCCACGTAAGCAGGCACGAGCACTACCCCAAACTCATGATGATCTCAAGCTGCGGCTACCCTGAACAGAGCCAATTCCAGGTGATACGCCTCTGGCTTAAAAGGTTTTCAAGAAATTTCAATATGAAGGTCGTCGGGGAGATCTACCGCAGCTGGGGCTGGCTCTTGAAATCAAAAGATGCCCAGTTAGAGCCGAAGATAGAGGCTTATAAAGATCTATTAAAAAAGGCAGGTCGTGAAGTCGTCGAGAATCTAAAACTGTCGGAAGAAACCACCGCCCAACTGGAAGAGCCGATCCTGCCGAAGGAAATGCATCTGGAGATTTCGAATAAGAGGTGGGACCAGGCAATCAAACTTGGCAAAAAGATATGGATGCCGAAAGAATAGGAGGAAAAACATTGGGCAGACTAAAGGACAAAGTGGCCATTGTGACGGGAGGCGCGAGGGGCTTAGGTAAGACTTTTTGTTTGGCCCTGGCAGAAGAGAAAGCGAAGGTCGTCGTGGCCGATATTTTGGAAGATGAAGCCGAGCTGACAGCTCAGGAGATCCGGTCAAAAGGGGGCTCCAGTATTGCCCTTAGGGTTGATATTACCTCTGAACAAGACACCCTCCGCATGGCTGAAGAGACAGTGAGGGTCTTTGGTGGAATTGATATCTTAATCAACAACGCCGCCCTGGTTTATGGGATCACCCGGAAACCCTTCACTGAAATCCCAATTGAGGAGTGGGACAGGCTAATGACCGTCAACCTAAAAGGCCCGTTTCTTTGTTGCAGGGCCGTATTTCCGCATATGAAGAAACAGGGAAAAGGAAAAATCATCAGCCTTTCCTCGGAAACGGCTTTTACCGGGTCCCGTTATTTTGTGCATTATGTGACATCGAAGGGCGGCATCATCAGCTTCACTCGGTCTCTAGCCGCTGAACTGGGCCAATATGGCATCTGCGTCAATTCTGTAGCTCCAGGTTTTACGGACAGTGAGGCGAGCAGAAGTGTCACAGATGATATTTCAAAATATGACGTAAGCCTTACGCCTTTGAGACGTCTGGAACAACCCTATGACCTGGTTGGAGCGATCCTGTTTCTTGCGAGCGAAGAAAGTGATTTCATCACAGGTCAAACGCTTGTCGTTGATGGAGGTCGATACATGCATTAGAACCCTAATTTAGCAAAAATGCTCAACTGGGAGCTTTCTCATTGGACTTTAACTCAATTAGGGTAGAGGTGCTTGATAGAAGTTATTCATACCTTGAACAAACCTGCAATGGAATGGAAAAATGGATACTTTGGAGTCATTGGATATTCACTTGAAAAACAGAGCCCGGGAGCTGGAAGGACTAAAAGCCGAAGGACATAAGATTATCGGCTATTACCCGGGCGGATATGTGCCCGAGGAAATCATCCTGTCCTGTGGTGCGATACCGGTCGGTCTCCATCGGGGCGGGGAGCACGAACCGGTCCTGATCGCCGGGGCATACCTTCCCCGCTGGATTGACACCTTTTGTCGTTCTCAGATTGGTTTCAAGGTCTTGGGTGGCGAGCCCACCTATGATTTGATCGACCTGTTTGTGGTCCCTGTAACCGACAATAATGTCAGGATAATGGCCGATGCCTGGGAATTTTACCGTCTCGGGGAGATATTTAAGTTTGGTGTTCCGCATCGCAAAACAGAACGGGCATTGAACTATTATCTCCACGGCATTCATGCTTTCAAGGAGAAAATGGAAAGCCTGTCAGGGGGAAAGGCCACTGAAGAAAGCCTAAATGAGGCCATTGTGCTCTGTAACAGGGAAAGGGAGCTTTTCAGGAAAATCAGTTTAATGAGAAAGAGCGGGTCTTTATCTCTAACCGGGAAAGATTTCATCAGGCTGCTTCATGCCTCCTTGTGGCTGGATAAGAGAGCCATGGTCGAGACGCTTGAATCACTGATCAGGGAAATAGAGAGCCAGGAAATTCAGCCAAGGTTCGGACCCAGGATTCTGCTTACAGGTTCCACTCTGGCTTACGGAGACGGCAAAATCATAAACCTGGTGGAAGAGGCCGGCGGTAAGGTAGTCATTGAACATTTTGCCGAAGGCCTCAGATACTACTGGGACGATGTCGCACTTGATGGTAACCCTATGGAGGCATTGGCCGAAGCCTACTTCCAGCGGCGAATAACGCCGGCCTGGTTCAGACCATCCAGGGAAATGCGCGATTTTCTGATAAAATTGGCCGGGGAGTTTTCCATTGACGGAGTTATCTGGTACGGCCTTATGTACCGCGACAGTTACACGGTTCAATCCACTTTATTTCCTAAAATTCTGAAGGACGCAACGGGTCTGTCGACGCTGGTCATCGAATCCGACTATGACGTACAGGAGGTGGGTCCACTGCGAACCCGTATTGAAACATTTATAGAGATGATAAGAGGATAATAAACATGTACTACGCGGACATTCTGAAATTGTGCGGTTGGGAAGAAGACCAAATGGTCCGGGAAAAACCAAGGCTCGATGAGGCGTTCAGGATTTTGGGTCTGGGGCCTGATGAGATGAAGATCGCCGAGGGCCGGGTGAGAGAAGGTTATGACATCGATTTGATGGGCGTAAGGAAGGCCCTGGGGGTATGGATTGGAGGATTGATTGACGTTGTCTTGAGCAAAACTGAGGGTAAAAAAACAGTATACTACTCTTTTCCTCCGCTCGGTGGGCTTGGAGGCAGGATCTCTGCTATGGGGAAAGGGGAAATCCTTTGTGTCTGCCCGGAGTTTATCCTGGATATAGCCTTAGGGGCTATATTCGACAGAATTGATCCGATAATGGAGACAGGTGAGGAGAAGGCACTGCCGCCCGGGAGGGCATTATGCGCTTTGAATAAGATCCGAATCGGGGCCATAGCAAAGGGCATTATCCCGGCACCAGACCTGCTTTTGGCCTCAAGCTATTATTGTGACCAGGGTGGGCAAACAGATGAATGGCTGCACGAGGTTTACGGTGTCCCCTGGGTGGTGTTGGACAATGTAATGGACTCGGCATGGGATGAATTCCCGACTTTGAACCCTGAGCGGCTGTCCTATATGGCTGCTGAGATAGAAAACGCCTGGACCGAAGCCGCCGGGATACTGGGTCAGAAGCCGGATGAGAAAGACTGGGGAGAATATGCCGAGTTGTATAGCCGTTTTGTGGCGGGTATTGCAAAAACGAACAGCGCCATGAAGGCCGACCCGCCGCCCATCTCCCAATCGAATCTTCAGTTGGTCCGTTTCCTTCGGAATGCCACCAGCTATGATCGGTTCGCGGACGCAGTCGAAGCCATTGATACCCTGATCCCGGAGCTTGCGCAAAGGGTAAAAAAAGGCACCGGCCCTTTGCCCAAAGGAAGCCCGAGGGTGACAAGCTTTCTGATACCCCAGCGAGACCATGAAGTGGCCCATCTAATTGAAAAGGCGGGTATAGCCATACCGGTTACCTTCCTCAGTTATGACGCATATACAGGGATGTTGGATCCGACTTATACCACTATCGCCGAAAAGAGCGCCCAAACTGAGTTGAGCAGGGGATTGTATCACAGTACTTCGGCAATCCTTTACTGGACAAAGAAAGCGGTAGAGGATTTTGATTTGGACGGCGTACTATGGAGTCAGCCGATTCACTGCAGGCCCATGGCCAGCAGCGGCTTCGTATTGAAGAAGGCAATAGAAGAGGAGCTTGGAATCCCGGTGCTCATTTTGGAGGTCGATTGGTATGACAACAGAATTTTTAGTGGTGAATCAATGAGGACTAAAATTGAAACTTTTGGCCACTTACTGGCCGCGAGGAAGTCGAAGGGGAAAACCAATAAAGAAGGGAACTGATGGATGTTTGTTTGTGGTTTAGACATCGGAGCCGCAACAACCAAGGCCGTTATTCTTAATGATAACAAGATAATTTCTTATTCTGTCCTGCCAACCGGTCAGAGCGTTAAGCTGGCAACGGATAAAGTGATTGATGAGGTTATTAAAAAGAGCGGGCTAAACATTTCAGGGTTTGAGTGCGTAGTCTCCACTGGCTACGGTCGTCATTCTGTCAGCTTTGCCGATCGAGCCGTCTCTGAGATTATTTGTCATGCCAGAGGGGCCAATTTCCTGCTACCTTCGGTTCGGACCGTTATCGATATCGGCGGACAGGACAGTAAAATGATATCCCTAGACGGGGAGGGGAATGTGACTAACTTTGCGATGAATGACAAATGTGCTGCCGGTACGGGCAGGTTCATCGAGGTTATGGCCCATGTTCTTGAAGTTTCCTTGGAGGACATGGGGAAACTCTCTCTAAATAGCCAAAAACCCAGTTTGATAAGTAGTACTTGTACCGTATTTGCTGAATCGGAAGTGGTGTCACTTCGTGCTAAAGGTGAGCCAAGAGAAAATTTGATCGCCGGAATACATAAAGGTATTGCTTCGCGAACGGCCATTATGGGACGTGGCATCGGCTTTAGTAAGGATGTGGCATTTACCGGTGGCGTAGCAAAAAATTTTGGGGTCAAGAGGGAACTGGAAAGCGCTATCGGGATGCAAATTATCGTACCTGAAGAGCCGCAAATTGTGGGCGCTCTGGGTGCAGCGCTCTTGGCTGGGGATGGAGATCCAGGAGTGGCCGCGTGAGAGCAGGGCAAAAAAACAAGAAGGGGGTGATGAAATAATATTAAAAAGTCAATTTGTCTGGATGTCGAGAATTAAACGCTTAACATAGGAGGGTTGAAATGAGAGCGAAAAAATCTTTAATGGTACTGGGCATCATATCTCTGACAATAATATTTGGAACCATATCTTTCTCAACTCTAGTCACTGGAACGTCTTCGGCGGCTGCCGCGGACACAAAAAACCTGGATATAGGCCTGCTCGTTGCTCTTTCGGGTTTTGGTTCCGGAGCCGAAACGCTCATAGATCAAGGAGCGAAAACAGCCATGGAGTCAATTAATGAGGCAGGTGGAATAACTATTAACGGGCAACCTTACATGATTAACCTTATTGTTGAAGACACGAAGGGAAGCGCTGAAGGCTCGGTCGCGGCGGCTAACAAACTTGTATATGACCGCAAGGTAAAATTCGTCGTGGGAACTGTCGTACCATATTCTATCGAAGCGGTGGGGACGGTAACTGAACCGGCTAAAGTGCTCCGTTCGAGCCTTTATAACTGTGCCACGCCTTCGGAATATGGCCCCAAGACTCCTTATACCTTCATGGGGAATGATGGGACAGTGGAAGGGAATACAGCGCTTCTGACATATTTGGTCGAGGCATTTCCCGAGGTCAAGACCACCGTACTTGTTATACCTGATGATGGTTCGATCCCGCACCTCGGCCCGATAATGAAGCGGGCCGCGGAAAAGCGAGGTCTTAAGGTTCTCGGCGAGCCAGTGAGCTGGACGCATAATACTGTTGATTTTACCCCCATAATCGCGAAGGCTCTGGCCCGGAAGCCGGACACACTTACGCTCCTCAACGGGTGGCCGGCTCCCGTCGGTGCCATGCTCAAGACCGCAAGGGAGGCAGGATTTACAGGGCCTGTGACCTGTGGTCACAATCCGTGCGAAGACATCCTAAAGGTCGCCGGCGCTGCCGCCTCTACAAATTATTTTGCAACGGGTATTGTGGGGAGCAGCCCCGATATGCCGCCTATGGTAAAGAAAATCACGCCGATATTTGTAAAGAAATTTGGGCATGCTCTCTATTATAACTACTGGGGGTTCAACGGCATCTATGTGCTCGTCAAGGCTATTGAGGCGGCGCAGAGCCTTGAGCCTGATAAGGTAAAAGACAGTTGGGAAAACATGAAAAGCATCGACTCCTTATACGGTCGCGCACCCATGGGTGGGGCCAAAACCTATGGCATTAAGCATACGGTTTGTCACCCTGTTGCAATACAGAGTTTGATGAATGCCAAAGTTAAGCACGTCAAATGGGTTGATGTATTAGTCCCTTAGGTCTGAACTTTTTACTCCAAGCCGGGGTAGCAGGGCAAATACCCTCTACCCCGGGCTACCCGACCGTCGATGTGGGTATATCGGGGACGTAGATGGAAACAGTAATAAACACCATCATTGGCGCACTGGTCCTGTCATCCATGTATATACTTGTGGCTCTGGGGTTTGCACTTCTTCTTAGCATTATGGGAGTGCTCAATTTTGCTCACGGTGCCATTTACATGGTGGGCGGTTATATATGCTATCAATTTGCAGTCGAATTCGGTTTGAATCAGTGGCTCTCCCTCCTGCTTTCTACATTAATAATGGGAGCCTTTGGAGTCTTGCTGGAGAGGGTTTGCTTTCGTCCTTTTTATGGGGATATGTATCGAACCATCGTTATGACCATAGCCATTGTTCTGGTACTTGAGACGACCGTAAACGTCCTCGTCGGTGTGCATATTAGATCATTACCCGCCTTTGTTCCCGGGATTATCAAGGCCGGGGCCATTTCCCTCAGCGCAGAAAGGCTTGTGACTTTCTTTATCGGCGGTGTGCTTTTGCTGGGCTTGACTTTGTTTATCAAAAAGGCCAAAGCAGGCCAGCAAATGCTTGCTGTATCGCAGGAGCCTGAAGGAGCGGTTCTGCAAGGCATTGATATTTTTCGCATTTCCGCGGTGGCCTGCGCCATGGGCTGCGCACTTGCAGCGGTGGCCGGAAGCCTGATGGGAGCTATATTTGAACTCAGCCCATTTATGGGAGACTACATGCTTGTAAAGGCGATCCAGCTGGTTATCTTGAGCGGCATCGGAAGTATCGGCGGCGTGCTGGCAGGCGGTCTCATCGTCGGTTCTATAGATGCCGTCCTACCCTTGTTTGCGAGCGGTGCTGTAACACAGGCAGTTGGTCTCGGCATCATCATCGTGTTGCTGCTGATAAGACCACGGGGTCTGTTCGGCCGTGAAGTTACCTAAACGGGATATTATGATTGAAACTGAGATTTCTCTGCGAGCGAGCGGAAGACTCGCCAGGATAGTTGCTTACACAGCAGTTCTTGTCATTTCCTTGCTGCTTCCGCTATGGATCAGATCACCATATCTCATACATGTATTCAATTTGACACTGATCAACATTATTGCGGCTAGCAGCCTTCGACTTATAGCTGTTTCGGGCCAGCTATCGCTTGGACACGCCGGCTTCATGAGCATCGGAGCCTACACTGCGGGAGGATTAGCCAAACACCTGGGGTGGGCAGCCTGGATTACGATACCTGTCGGGGCGGTGGCTACCATGATAGTCGCAATCCTGGTAGGATACTTGTTCGTTCGACTTCGGGCTATCTACTTTTCCATGGTGAGTCTTTTCTTTGGAATAGGGGTGCTTGCAGTCAATCAAGTCTGTGAGAAATTCACGGGCGGATATGCGGGACTCATTGGCGTTCCGGTTATGTTTGCCGGTTCCAAGGTCCAGAATTACTACTTTTTCATCGGGCTGACAGTATTCAGCCTTTTGGCGCTTTATAGGATTGAAACCTGCCGTATCGGTGTGACGCTAAAGGCCATTGCGCAATCACACCTGGTAGCATCCAGTGTAGGGATAAATGAAGCCGGCTATAGGGTGTTTGCCATGGGTGTGGGGTGTTTTTTTGTCGGACTTTCCGGCGCTGCATATGCTCACTATTTTGCTGTTCTGTCCCACAGTTCTTTCAATTTTCTGGCAAGCGTCAACATGCTCGTGTACGTGCTCGTAGGGGGAATAGGGAGTTTTGCCGGGCCGATTGTCGGGACGACCGTGCTCATAATTATCCCTGAGCTTTTTCGGATGCTGAAGGCCTATGTGCCTTACCTATTTGCGGCCATCATGATAATAGTGATCTTTGTAATGCCCGAAGGCCTTGTGGGCTTGCCCGGGCAGATAATATCCTGGATTAAAGGGTCTCGGGAGAGGAAGGATACGCATGCACCTTGAAGTCATCGGCCTAACGAAGTTTTTTGGAGGCCTGGCGGCGATAAACGATATTGATATACATGTTGACCATGGGGAGATAGTGGGTTTGATCGGCCCCAATGGTGCAGGGAAGACCACTCTCTTTAATCTGATAACGGGCTTTCTTCGGCCTACAAAAGGGAAGATAGCATTTGAGGGGAAAGATATCACCGGAAAAAAACCGCACTTGATTGCTAAGCTGGGAATTGGCCGTACCTTTCAGCTTGTGCCGCTTTTTGCAGATTTTTCAGTCCTCCAAAATGTGGTAGCATCATTTCATCTTCGGCCAAGGTCTCGTGTGTGGGAAGCATTTCTCAATACCGGCACCTATCGGCGCAAGGAGGAGTATATCCTGAAGAGGTCCGAGGAAATCCTGCTGCTACTTGGTCTCCATGAAGTGAAGAATGTCCTTGCAAAGAATTTACCTCACGGATACCAGAAGATGCTCGGTATGGCAAGAGCCCTGGCAGTTGATCCAACCTTGTTGTTGCTGGACGAGCCGATTGGCGGAATGAACGCGAATGAAATCGTGTTTACGAGAGCCGCTATTGAGAAAATGCGACATCAGGGCGTAAGTATTCTGCTGGTGGAGCATAACATGCAAATCATGGATATCTGTGATCGAGTAGTAGTCATAAATTTCGGACAAAAGATTGCGGATGGGACGCTCAGTGAGGTGAGGGAGAATGAGAAAGTGATCCGAGCCTACTTCGGGGGTGAAGGTGCTGCTTAGCGTGAAAAAAATTACGGTTCATTATGGAAAGGCCGTTGCAATAAACCAGGTGTCGCTAAACGTTGTCGAAGAATCCATAGTGAGCATTCTCGGGGCCAACGGCGCCGGCAAGAGCACCATCATGAGGTCCTTGTCGGGGTTGATCCCGCTGACCTCAGGGGAAATACATTTTTTAGACAGGCGGATAGATGTCCTTGCAGCCCCTGAAATCGTGAAAATGGGCTTGATCCACGTTCCCGAAGGCCGCAAGCTCTTTCCATATCTCACGGTGCAAAGTAATATCAACCTTGGTGCCACCATACGAAAGGACAGCGCCGGTATTAAAAGGGACATGGAGGAGGTTTTTAGATACTTCCCCATCCTGCCGAAAAGACTCAATCAAAAAGCCGGCACCCTAAGTGGTGGCGAACAACAGATGTTGGCGATTGCCCGTGGCTTGATGGCGAAGCCCCGATTGCTTCTCTTGGATGAGCCGTCACTGGGATTGGCTCCTCTGATAATTGCTTCGCTGGTTCCTGTCATTAAAGACATCCATAAGAGAGGAGTCAGCGTTCTTCTTGTGGAGCAAAATATCCCCATAGCTCTCGATGTGGCCGACATGGGTTATGTATTGCAGGTGGGTAGGGTTGTCCTGCAGGGTGACATAGAAGCGCTTAAAGCGAGTGAGATTTTTAAGAAGGCATACCTGGGGGATTAAAAGCGATAACAGACATCGGATAATATGGTTTCTACTATTGCAGGTCTCTTGATTTAGAACGGCAAAGAAGTTTTTACGGGAGAAGTTGTACATAACTCCTAGGTCATTAGAGAAGTTAAAATGAAACGCAAGCAAAGTGAGAGAGGAGGTGACCATATAGGTTTAGCGATCTTAAATTAGTGCAAACATATATACAATTAAAAGGAGGGATAACATGATAGAAAAAATATGGGATATGGTTCCCGGGCTTGACTTTAAAGAGGAA
>Ga0307425_1001917_pt1 | contig 12080 bp, 7 predicted proteins | sample SalMarWE160330MG_FD_202152 | JGI IMG/M metagenome (GOLD analysis project Ga0307425, IMG submission 202152) | Salt marsh sediment microbial communities from the Plum Island Ecosystem LTER, Massachusetts, United States - WE1603-30 | ecosystem: Environmental > Aquatic > Marine > Intertidal zone >... | reverse complement strand
AAGCATATATCCAACCGGGATTGTAGTGTTTGACAATTCGACAGGAACTACCAAATTATTACTTAATATCTGTAATCCAGCTTCAGCATTAGCAACATAAATAAGATTCTCCTTGGGATGTGTATCAAATGCTAAATCAGACATAATGTATTCTTCCAAATATAATAAAGATGTAGGGCTTGAAACATCAATTAAATGTATATAGTCGCCGTCTGTTATGTAAGCATAATTTCCCTCAACTTTAACAGTAAAGCAAGCAAAACCAGGGTCAGCATACATATCGAGTTCAATCGGGTTTTGCGGGTTTGTAATATCAACTGTATAAAAACCACCATCCGGCAGAGCTATTCCTGGGGCACAGACATAGAGTATGTTCCCCTTAATATCTACATCGAATGCATCAGGATAATTTATAAAAGCAACTTCAACAGGATTTGCGGGATTACTTACGTCAAGTATTCTTAAACCATTAGTATAATTAGCAACATAAAGGTAACCTTCATCATAAAGCACTTCATAAACGGTAGTTGGGAATTGTGTGCTGCTTACTTCTACAGGATTTGATGGGTTTGTAATATCGTAAATGTGAACATAGCTTTCAGCATTAGCTATTGCTTCTACCACATAAGCATAATTTCCATCGACATCAAGTTTCCAGACATCATAAGTAGTGTCAACAGCCAGTTCAACAGGACTTGAAGGATTTGAGACATCAATTATTCTAAATCCGCTTGTCCAGCATGCTGTATATGCGATATTGTTTTGAACTTCAACCTGGTAGCAGAAACCATCGGGTATAGGATAGTGACCAACCAATTGAGGATAATCTAAATTTGATTTATCAATTATTACTAACCCGTCTTCAGCATCAGCAAGGTAAGCAAGATTGCCATCAATGTAGAGACCAAGTCCAACACCGAAAGTATCATATGTCCCTAAAGGAACTGGATTTACAGGATTACTTAAATCAAAAATTTGTAAGCCTTTTGGACCGACTCCTATATAAGCATAATTGCCCGCAATATATAATTCGTCAAAATCGAATGGGGCGGGATATGAAAATTGTAACACTGGGTTTTGAACGTTTGAAACATCCCAAACATAAAATCCATTATCATTAGTAATAAAAGCATAACCATTTCTAACTTCAATGTGCCCAATGCTTCCAACATCCGTTATACTCCATGCCGGAAATCCTGGTAATGTAAGATCTAGGATATACATATAGGGGTTGTATGCAACGAATGCTATATCATCCATGCCAAAAACTGCTCCTGCTCCATAAATAAATTCTTTTTCTCCGGTATTACTAATAGTTCCATCAGGATTAATATTTAATCTTACATAAAACTGTGCTCCTGTAGCATGAATTCGCCCGTCTGTACCAAGATGAATATTATGTGCCGGATTGCCCATTTCACCATTAAATGTAACCTGAACCGGATTATAAGGATCGGAAATATCAACAGTATGCACACCCCCAAAATCGCATTCAAGAACAGCATAATTATCCTTTACCTGAACATGTCCGACCGGAGTTTCAACACCAAAGTAAAGTATTTCCATTCTGCTCATATTCTCTGGTTGAGCTGGATTCTCTACATTCCAGATTTCAAATCCTCCTTCAACACAGGCAAGGTATAATCTCTGAAGCTGATCATCATAAAAAATATCATGAACAAGTCCGTGAGTTCTGATATCGTCAGTAATAAGAGTCGGGTTATTTTTATCGGCTCCATCAAGAACAATAACAGCCCCTCCGCTGCCAAGAAAAATTAAGTCCCGCAAACTATCAACAGCTATTGCAATTGATGAACCGTAGGGCCAGGCTCCTCTTCTTTCAAGATAATCACTATTCAGTGATCTGGATGTTTGAGGCTGGTTGCTTAAAACATTGAAGATATTTCCATCTGGTTGTAATTGAGCATTAATTAATCCTGTAATTACCAACAACCAAATTATGGTAAGTGAATGAGATTTAGTCATTACTACTCTCCCTGTTTATTTTTTGTATTTTTAAATTAATTTATAACTATATCAATAAGTAATAATCACATAAGTATAAATTTTAGTTTACAAGTGCATAAAGTTATTGTATGTTAAATTTTTTTAATTGTTTATCAATTTAACAAAATCATTTTCTTTGCTGTGTTGAAGCTTTCTGCTAATAATTTATAAAAATAAATTTCACTTGATTTCAATAACATATTATTGTCTACTCTTACTTAAAACATTGAGTAATAATAAGTTTATAATATCACAACTAATCTTTAAATAATTGTAAAATTTAGACATCGGAAAATTTTAGAGAAGTCAAAACTGACGGTTAATAACAAGCTGGTTTGAATGAGACATAGGAGAAAGGGTAGGATGATACTGCCTGGGCAACAAACCCGAAAACTGTTTGAAACTTTTTATGAAATGAGCTTGATCGTAATAACCTGAATGATAAGCTAATTGTGTTAACGAGATTTGAGGGTTTTCATACTTAATTTTAGTTGAATAATTAAACTGGATTATTTTTATAACAGATTTGGGAAGAAGTCCGATATATTTACTAAACCTGCGCTCAAGCTGTTTATAGTTTGAGTTTTCATTCTTTAAACTTTCAACTTTTGTAAAAAAAGGATTTCTGTATATGGAATTAACCGCGTTAATTGTTTCCAATGCCTGAATATTTATATTGAGTTTTTTAAGTAAGAAAGATTCTATTTTTGTCCTAATTATTTTCTCATCTTTGACCCCACAAATTTCATTTTCCAACACCTTAAATTCTTTGCCAAAGATTAATTGCGCATCAACAACCTCATTACAAAATTCCTGAGAACAACACCCCGTAAACAAAGAAATTGTTCCGGGTTTAAATCGAACACTCACTCTTTTCATTTTCGGAGTAGGTTTAACCAGACAGTAATTACTTTTTATACCTATAAAATGACTTCCCTTGACATTAATTATTTCATTCTTCTCTCCCCTGGTCCTCTGATATGTATTACCAAAATTTATGACCAACTCGGTCATACAATCCGGCATTACCCGTATAAAATTATTATTATCGGGGACAAATTCATTAAAAGAAATATGATGTATATATTTTTTTAGCTTCGGATCTAAATTAGCGTTTTGAAATTTCATTTTTTATAACATTATTAAAGGGAGTAATAAAACACTGGTAAGAAGATTCTGCTCATTTTATTCACACTTAAGTTTTATTAGAAGGAATTGAATCTACAACTGATTCTTTACCCTTAAATTTATCCGGATTGAAGGAAAACAGAAATTGAAAAGATCAATAAGGTTAAACCAAATATTACTTTCATAACTGTTTCCTTCATAGGAAATCTTATTTCAACAAGATCATTTTCTTAACATCATTATACCTTCCGGATTCAATCTTGTAAAAGTAAATTCCGCTGGGTACGTTCTGAGCATAAAAATTAATTTTATAACTACCCGCCTCTTCAAAATCATTTTTTAATACTGCAACTTCTTCACCTAAAGAATTATAGACAATAAGTTTTACATTACCACTTTCGGGTATTGAGTATTCTATTGTTGTGGATGGATTAAACGGATTAGGATAATTCTGTGCAAGCAAAAATTCTGTTGGAGAAAAATCTGCTGTTACTTCAACAGGTACCTGACCATCGTAAGTTATAATTGTCCCGAGTTCTCCGACAGCCCATCCTTTTGTACCATTAATAAAAAATACACTTGCTAAGTCGTTAAAAGAGGGAATATTCTGCTTCACCCAGTTATTTCCTCCGTCTGTCGTACGATAGATAAGCGCTAAGTTATTCCCGCTGCTGTAGTCAACACCTACCGCCCATCCATTAAGTTCATCGGTAAAATAAAGTCCCGATAAATCTTCATCCGTCCCGAGGGATATTTCGTTCCAGTTGTTTCCGCCGTCTGTGGTTTTAAATATAACCGAATAGTGCGGAACTCCCTGATATTCGCCGGCAACGAAGCCCGTTGTTAAATCAGTAAAAAATATATCTTTCAGACCAAAGCTTGATAAGTTCTGCTGCACAAACCAATTGCTCCCGCCGTTAGTTGTCTTCATAATTCCCGTCCCTCCTGCAGCATAACCGGTATTATTATCAATAAAATAGATGCTATGCAGTTCGGTTTGAAATGTCATATCATACTGTACATTCCAGTTGTTCCCGCCATCGGTTGTATTGTATATTGCTCTGCCATAGGATCCTGAGAGATAATCAAAGAAACCGCCGGCGGCATAGCCAGTATTATCATCAATAAAAAACAGCTTGTTAATATCATCATTGGTTGAAATGTCCTGAGAAGTCCAGGTTTCACCGCCATTGGTTGTATGAACGACTTCTCCGCTAAAGCCGGCTGCCCATCCGTTCTGGAGATCGGTAAAAAAAACGCAGATCAGTGAAGTTGCAGGAGTATTTTGTAAACCCCACGTCTGCCCCCCATTAGTTGTATGAAGTATTATCCCTCCCCATCCGGTAACCCAGCCATTATTTTCATCAACAAAATAAACCCCGTCTAACGAAGAGTTCGTTCCGGAATTTTGAGCAGACCAGTTAGATTGTGCAAAGATTGGAATTAAGAATAAAGCAATTAGTAAAATTGTGATTGACACGGTTTTCATTTCTATCTCCTTCAATTTCGTTGATTATTGTACATATATTCTGTTACCAAATTGGCAGATAGTTTAGTGAAAATCATCACGGAAGTGTCACAAATGATGGTCGGTTAAGGTTAATAAAAACCGGTTTTTAGTTTAATTTACTGTTCTTTTAAAAGTTCTATTTCATAAATAAAGCTTGAAGTTCTATTATTTAAGTAGAATCATCTTCTTCACTTCGCTGAAGTTGTTAGATGTTAATTTATAATAATATATCCCGCTACTTAATCCGGCAGCATCGAAATTGACTTTGTGAATCCCCGCTACTTTATAACCGTTAGTTAATGTAGCTACTTCCTTACCAATAGAATTATAAACTACAAGTTTTACATTTCCACTTTCCGGGATTGAATACTGAATTGTGGTTGATGGATTAAAGGGATTCGGGTAATTCTGATCGAGTGAAAATTCAGCTGGTGAAGATTGTTCGAGTTCAACAGGAACGGCATTATCAGTATGAATAATTGTTCCATCAAATCCAACTGCCCAACCGTGGTTTATATCTGCAAAAGATAATCCGTAAAGTGCGTTGGTTGTTGGCGAGGTTTGCGATACCCAATTTTCTCCTCCATCTGTAGTGTGAAGAATTGTGGATGTTCCTGAACCGCCGACGCTTCCACCAACAGCCCAGCCAATCATATCGTCAACAAAATAAATATCCGTTAAATATTCATCTGTTCCGAATGATTGGGTGTTCCATGTAATGCCACCATCTGTAGTTTTTGAAATTGAAGCAACATGCGGAACTCCGAGATATTCTCCGGATACCCAGCCTGTACTGGAATTAGCAAAATAGATTCCTAAAAGTTCGTATGATGAAACCGGAGTAGTTTCACTCCACATATTTCCACCATTTGAGGTATGAATAACATCGCCGTATTCACTTGCAGCAAATCCTTCATAATTGTTGATAAAATGTGCGCAGTATAAGGGTGTCTTATCAGTCACGCTATATTGAAAATCCCAGGTGTTGCCGCCATTAGTGGTATAAAGAACTACTCGTCGGTTAATGAATGTTGGATAATTGCCGTGGTCTCCTCCGACCGCCCAACCTGTATCAGCATTTGCAAAACAAATAGCGTATAAAATTGGGTTTGGAAAAGTATACGGGTTTGGTTGCTCAACCCATGTATTACCACCGTCTGTGGTGTGGATAATCTTAGCTTCATTTCCACAAGCCCAGCCGTTCATCCTATCAAGAAAGAATATGTCCACATAAAAAATCTGAACAGGAGGTGCTGGCTGTTCAACCCAGGTATCACCACCATCTGTTGTATGGAGGATGATATGTGCCCCTGCTATCCAGCCATAATCCTGATCAACAAAAAAGACATCCTGGAGGATAGCATTCGTTCCTGAGTTCTGGTTGTACCAATTAGTTTGAGCAAAACTAAAAGAAGACAACAGAATCAGCATGGTAAGGATTAACGTTTTCATATTTTATTCCTCCTATTTTATAATAAGCAATCTTCTTCTTTTTAAATTATCACACTTTGGCGGTTTACATTTTATTTTAGAAATATCATCTTCTTTACTTTGGAAAAATTTCCTGCACTAAGCTTATAGAAATATAAACCGCTTGGTAAACCCGCCGCATCAAAATTGATTTTATAACTTCCAGCAGCCTCATAATTATTTATTAAAGTGCTTACTTCTTCACCGAGCGAATTATAGACTACCAGTTTTACATTTCCACTTTCCGGGATCGAGAATTCTATTGTTGTTGAAGGATTAAATGGATTCGGGTAATTTTGCAAGAGTGAATATTCTTTTGGTTGTGAACTTACATCTGCATTTACAATTTCAGATTCATTTCTTGTCCCATCAAAATCAATTTGAATTAATTTGTATAAATAACTTCCAGTTTCAAGATTTTTATCTGCGAATGAATAACTATTTCCCTCTGTTGTGGTTCCATGTCCTTCAACAAAACCGATTTGATTCCAATTATTTTCATTCTGAGTAGAACGAAGAATCTCAAAACCAGAGTTGTTCTTCTCTGTTGCAGTTTGCCAGTTCAACACTACATTGTTATCGTCTATATCAGCAGTAAAGTAAGTTAATTCAACAGGGACTTGACTATCGTATGCGAGAATTGTCCCAAGATGCCCAACAGCCCACCCTTTTGTACCGTCAACAAAAAATACTTTAGCTAATGCATCAACAGCGGGAATATTTTCACTAACCCAGTTATCTCCTCCGTCTGTAGTCTGATAAACAATTGCAATGTTGCCATTTCCATAGTCATTGCCGACAGCCCAGCCGTGAAGTTCATCAGTGAAATAAACGCTGGTTAAAATTTCATCGGTCCCGAGCGATGTTTCATTCCAGCTAATTCCCCCATCTGAAGTCCTAAATATTGCAGAATAATGTGGGAGACTAAGATATTCCCCCACAACAAAACCAGTACTCGTGCTTGTGAAAAAAATATCACTGAATGGGAATGATGAACTTACCTGTTGTTCAACCCAAACATTTCCACCGTTAGTCGTATACATTATTACACCGTCCGATACGGTTGCATAGCCATTATTTTCATCTAAAAAGAAAATACTTTTCAATGGCTGCTTGTATGCTTGACCATGCTGGACAGTCCAGGTATTTCCTCCATCTGTAGTATTCAGTATTATTCTGTCGTCAATATATAAATCATACAACCCCCCGGCTGCCCAGCCGGTTGTTGCATTAATAAAAAACAAGCTGTAAAGGTCATAATTTGTCGGTGAAGATTGATTTACCCATGTTTGCCCTCCATCAGTAGTGTGGATGATCTTACCGCTAAAAGCGGAAGCCCAGCCATTTTGAGCGTCGGTGAAGTCTACACTGTAATATGCATTATTCGGAGGAACGTTTGGTAATGCGTTCCAGGTCTGTCCACCATCTGTTGTTTTAAGTATGGTGCCTGTCCATCCTGAAATCCAGCCGGTATTTTCATCAATAAAAGATACATCTGTTAATTCCCTGTTTGAGTTTGAATTTTGAACATACCAGTTTGATTGTGCAAAGCCAGGAAACGAGAAAACAGCAATTAACAAAAGTGTGATTAATCTGGTTTTCATTTTTGTCTCCTTCAGTTTCTTTTAAAAGTGTGCTAATATTCTGTTTACAAATTGGCAGATAGTTCTGTAAAAATCATCACGAAAATGTCACAAAAAAATGAATTCTGTGGAGTATGTTTTATAGAGCAGATTTCAGATAGAAGTGAAGAGATTAACCTTGATAGACTTCATTTTTAATTGCAACACCACGTTTATAAACAGGAATATTGAATGAAAAGACTGTTCCTTTATTTTCTGTGCTTCTGACTTTTATATCTAAATTATGCACTTCCAGAATCCTCTTAACAATTGCTAAACCTAATCCCAGCCCTTCATTTTCTTTTTGCGTTGATCGTTGATTTCTTTGATAACGGTCGAATATGTGAGGTAATGCTTCGTTACTAATTCCTTGCCCGCTGTCCTGGACTTCGACAAGAATCATATCATCCTGGGGAATTAATTTAATTAAAACCTTTCCGTTTTCTGCGGTGAACTTTATAGCATTATCTAAAAGATTCTGAAGCACTCTCTCCATCATTCCAATATCAGCATAAACAAGAGGAAGATTATAAGGGAAGTCAACAGAGAGCTCTATATTTTTTTTCTCAGCGATAACTTTATTTTTCTGCTGTATATCCTGTACGATCTCCGCAATTGAAAAAGCTTCGAGACTTGGTTTTGTTTCTCTTGCCTCAAGCTTGGAAAGTTCAAAAAGTTCTGACACCAAAGTCTTTAATCGATCGGTACTATTAAGTATGGTTTGCATATATTTTTTCTTCTCATCTTCAGAAAGAGAATCGGCTTTAATTAAAATTGTTTCGATATAGCCCTGGATTGTGGCTAGTGGAGTTCTAAGATCGTGAGAAACATTTGCTACGAGATCCCTGCGCAGATTATCCATCGTTTTTATTTCTTCCATGTTTTTAACGATTGTATCAGCCATATCATTAAAAGAATCCGCAAATTCACCCAACTCACTTTTACTTTTAAATTTTATCCTTGCATTTAAATCGCCTTCCTTAAACTTTCGAATAACGGCAATTATTTTCCTGAGGTTTCTTGTTATAAATCCGAGAGCTAGAAGGCTTAATAATGCAGCAGCTATAAGTGTGATTGTCATCGAGCGGACACCAAGTCTGAGAATATAACTTCCTACAACAAACGAAGCAGCATTTTCAAACTCCTCCCCCTCAAGTATAACGTAAATGTAGCCGCGAAAAATAGAACCTTCATAAACTTTTGCTGCCGAAAAACTTTTTTCGACATGTTCGTTTTTAGGATCAGCGCCCATAACAAATGAAGAACCTCCCGCTTCCAGGAATTTGTGAATAGGTTCAAGAGGAACGTACTTAAGTTTTACTTCTTTGTTAGGTGCAAAATAGGTTAATATTTTTCCCTCAGTATCGAGAAGATAAACTTCGATACTCGGATTAATTACCATTATATTATGAAAAATTATTTTAAGCGCCTCCTGGTTAGCTTTACCATTTACGAAGAATTGATTTTCTTCTGCAATATGTTCAGCAACTTGTTCATTAAGTCTTTGACTTGCTTCCTGGTAATACATTTCTGCAGTGAATGCAGCAATGTAAAGATAGACTGCCGAAACTATAATAAGAGCAATTAAAAATATTGCCGCAATTTTTATATAAAGGCTTGAGAAAAAACTATATTTTTTTTGCTTGGGTTTTTCCATCTGCCATTAAGTTAATTCTTCATTAAATCTATATCCAACCCCCCAGGTTGTAAGAATATATTTTGGGTCGGAGATATTTGGTTCTATTTTACTCCGAAGCCTGTTGATGTGTGAGTTTACAGTATGTTCGTAGCCGTTGTACTGGTACCCCCAAAGAATATTTAACAGCTGTTCTCTGGTATATGTTTTACCCGGGTGTGATGCTAAAAGTAGGAGCAGATCAAATTCTTTTGGGGTTAATTCAATCCTGCTGCCATCAAGGGATACTTTTCTTTTGGTAACTTCAATCGCTAATTCACCTACAGAGATATCTGAATCACTTCCAATTTCTTTTTGAATTGCTTCAACTCTTCTGAGGATTGCTTTTACTCTCGCGATAAATTCCCTAATGCTGAAAGGTTTAGGCAGATAATCATCTGCACCGACCTCTAGTCCGATCACCTTATCAACTTCTTCAGATTTGGAGGTCAACATCAGGATAGGTGTGTAGATATCCTTTTTTCTAACCTCTTTGCAGATATCCAGTCCATTAACATTCGGAAGCATTATATCGAGAACGATCAAATCGAAAGTCTCAGATGAAGCTTTTTTTAATCCTTCTCCTCCATCGAGAGTGGTAGTAACATCGCAATTCAAATCCTTCAGATGGATTTCTAAAAGATCTACAATCGATTTATCGTCTTCTATTACCAGTACTTTTTTCATTACTTGTTAAATTATTTAGACGCTAAAATAAATACCAGTTGTAACAAAACTATCACAAAATTAAATATAATACATAAATTAAAGAGCCGCCATTAGTTAGGCAGCTCATTTTGAGAAGTTCTATCTAGTTGCGGTTCCCGTGGGAAACGAGGCAACGTTTGTGCTCATTGCATAGTTTGTATGATCAGTTGCATTCATCGGGATATCGCCAACTAATGGCTTTAACGTAAATGGACTAGCACTATTATCGGGATCCGGCTCAATTGAAATAACGGCTTTTCCACTGGAAATATCAGTAGGAAAAGTTAATCCTGATGGGGCATTCATCAAGAAGTCTTCTCCTGGAAAAGGTGGTCCGGGCTGTGTACTGCTGTAAGGATCAGCGTCATCTGCTGAAGTAGTGCTGGTAAATGTACCTGTTGTTACTGGAGTTCCATTAATCACTGCCCATCCTTCGTATTTCCATCCTGCTGGAAGTGTCGGTAAAAATAATCCTTGTGCCGGACTACCGGTACCTAAATCTAAAAACCAGATACCACTATTTTCATTAGTCATAGCACCATCAGTTGGTGTAGCAAGAATGAATGTTCCTGTTGCTGAAGTAAAATCGTCACCTAATGCTGCTGAATGTGATATGCTGAGACTGCTGCTGTTGCCGCTAAAGCTACCGGCAAGTATGTGTGTTTGACTTGGGTTGGGATCACTATCCGGGTTGGGCTCAATTGTTAAAACGAATGCAGTTGCATTTGCAAGATTGGTTGCATCTACATCAAAATCGGTTTGACTTAAAGTTCCACTGGCGTTTACTGTAAACGTTCCTGTTGAAACAGGACTACCATTGACAATTATCCATCCTTCATATTTGGCGCTTGAACCCAGATCTTCAAGCCCGCTGATATTTAACTTTAAAGTTGATGTTGATGGCTGACTTTGAGTGGGCGTTTCATCCTTTGAGCAACCAAAGAATATGAATGTAGAAAAAACAAGAATAAGCATTATAGTACGCATTATTTCTCCTGTTATTATTAAAAAATTTTTACGGGATAAAGCTAAGTTTGAATTGTCACGGAAAAGTCACAAAAGTGACAACTTTCTATTGAATTGAGTTATAGCTAGGTAGGCTGGGCGGAATGAAAATTCCGCCCATTATAAAATTACAAGGAAGCCAGTATTTCGTTTGCTTTATTTCGTACAAAAGCCTGGTTGAGGTTAATTAAAGCATTAAAGTTTGCAGATTTATCAGCATATTTTTTGGCTTCTGCAACATTGCCATCCTTTGAATATGCTACCGCCATATAATAGAATGTTTGCGGATTTTGAAGATTAGATAGTTTAAACTCGCTGATTGCCTTCTTGTAATCTTTTCCCTGAATAGCAATTAACCCGTTCAGGGAATGAGCCAGCCATATTTGGAAAGTGTTATTAGCTTTATTTGTACTTGTAGTAAATTCTTCTGCAAGTTTTTTTGCATCTTCAACTTTACCTGTCATTAGTGCAATTCTTCCACGGTTATAAATATCTAATCTCCTGGTATTTTCTTTTACTTCATCTGCCAAATCAGAACCTTCCATAACTGAAAGAGCTTCTTTAAATTTTGCACCAGCATCATCATATCTTCCTGCTTCAAATAAAATATTACCCATCGTAGTTAAATCACCTGTCATAGCTCCGGCATCATTAATTTCTTTTGCGAGGTTGAATTGCTTTTGCATTTCTACCATCGCACCTTCAGTGTCACCCTGATCGACACAGGCAACAGTCTTCGTGAAAAGTGCAAACCGTTTTTCACCATTATTTTTTGCAGTCTCATAACTCTTATCGCAATTTTCTTTTGCTTCATCGTATTTGTTTAAGTAGATAAGATCGTTGGATATTCCCATATGAGAATTGAAGAAATCTGGTTTTATATCAAGCGCTTTTTGATATTGAGTAATTGACTCTTCATACCTGCCTTGCTTTGAAAGCAATTCTGCATAAGAGT
>Ga0307425_1001916_pt1 | contig 12081 bp, 11 predicted proteins | sample SalMarWE160330MG_FD_202152 | JGI IMG/M metagenome (GOLD analysis project Ga0307425, IMG submission 202152) | Salt marsh sediment microbial communities from the Plum Island Ecosystem LTER, Massachusetts, United States - WE1603-30 | ecosystem: Environmental > Aquatic > Marine > Intertidal zone >... | reverse complement strand
CGGGCGTGGTGCGATGGTCTCCTTTCCACACATGTGCGCTCCTACCGGACTTGTCAATAGGATGGGGATCAGGTCCTTAAGCCGGCCCGACCTCCGTCACCGAGCCTAGGCTCCGGCAGTCAAGGTAAGGGTGACTGTCCGCGAGTCGGAAGCCACGATCCCGGCGGACACCGTTGCCGAGAGTGTGTAGGTGATGGTGAGGCCACTCTCGGCCCTCTGGGTTATTCCGGTCACAAGGTCGGCGGCTGAAGCTGACAGTGTGACACTGCCTGCACTCGATCCCCCGGTCGGGGCCGTCAGGTTCACCTGGAGCGTCGTGTTTGCCGGCATAGCGCTGTCAAGCACTCCGGTGATCTTCTTGTTGGTGCCGTTGGTCGTGACCGAGTACGTCGTGGCGTTGTCCGTCACAGCATCAGGCTCGGACCCGGCCGTTGCCGTGCTCACTATGAGCGCAGCCGGATTCCCGCTTACCGAGATCTCGTCGATAGCCTGGACCTCGAACGTAACAGTCTGCTGTGCCGTGTTGCCGGCGAATGCCGCACTCCAGACGAATAATACCAGACAGAAAAGCACGGGAAGATATAGTCTTGTCATTGTCGGATACCTCCTCGCTGGCCGCTTAGACACATGAGAACCTCCCTTATGCCTATCGCATGGTTCTGGGGACTCATAAGAGCTTTCTTGGCTCTTGACCGAGAAACGCCTGTCTGTCTTGCGTATTTTGGGAGTTATTGGCAGTTATTGGCGGTGGGGTATGGCAGGGCGGGCATGGACACGCAATCAGAAAGAGGGGGCGATGGCTCTGCCCGGATCCGACGCCGGACGGCAGGATCGATCAGGTATGCTCACCCGGGTATTCTGCACTTGCCGATACATGCAGCCGGGGCAATGCTTGAACCGGTTGTCGCGGATGACTTTGCTGTCTTACTATGGACCTACCGACACCAGGTTCTTGAGGTCGTCCTCGAGATCGGTAGGCTCTATGAGGAAAAGCCAGCCCTCACCGTATGGATCATCGAGAAGCGCGGAATAGTCGCCGATGATGCCGTCGTTTACATCGACGATGCGTCCGCTTACGGGCGCCCACACCTTGTGCACATGTCCGGTGAAATCGGTCACCTCGGCGCATGCCTCCCCCTGATATCTCATCTCGCCCTGCGCTGGAAGCTTGAGGGAAGTGACATCGGGGATGGTTTTCAGAAAAACGTGATGTATGCCTACCCGCACTTTGTCGCCGGCCAGAGCCGCCCACGAGTTTTCGGGAATACAGTGGAGACCGGCCGGAGGCGCTACCTCGACCTTCCCCTTATAGCGTTTGCTTGCCAGGGCCCTTGATACGAGGCTGCGAAGCTCCTTCGGGGTGAAAGGCTTGGGTATGAAGTCGAATGCCCCGAGTCTCATCGCCTCTACTGCGGATTTGACGGATGGGAAGCCTGTGATCATGATCACCTTGGTATCAGGCATCCTCTCCGCGGCGATCTTGAGGAGATCCATGCCGCTCAGGCCCGGCATACTTAGATCTGTTATCACAACATCGTACCGTGATGCCTCCGCCTTCAGAAGGGCCTCCTCAGCGCTGAGTGCCGTATCGACAATGTGCTTCTCCGTTGCGAGGGCGCTCGCCACGGCCTTGCAGACCGGCGCTTCATCGTCCACAACCAAGATCCTGGCAAGTTCCGTCATGCTCTCTTCACCTCGTTATGATCCTATTGCCCATGTCAATCCTTCAATGCTCGCCGGTGGCAACCCGGGCCGCGAGACGGAGATGCCCCACGGCGGTTGATCATGCTATAGGGCTCCGGTTGCCTGGTCATGCTCATATGTCTTGACCAGCGAGCTTATCCTGTCGCCTATCGTTCGGATCTCCTGAGCTGCCGGATCGTCGGCGAGATCAACGGCGAACCCCAGGCCCCTGACGGTCTCGCCGACTTTGTGACGGAAAGGGATCTTCCCTATGAGCGGAATTCCCGCCCGTCCGAAGTAGTTCTCCATATCCACAGTGATTTCCGGTTCGACATCATGCTTGTTCACAACACAGACGGCGGCCACCCCGTGCCTCTGGATAAGATCGATCACCTTCCGCAGACCATAGGTCCCCGACACGGTCGGCTCAGCCACTACCAGCGCCAGCTCGGCCCCAGCTATGGCGGCCGTGACGGAGGCCCCCGTACCGGCCGGAGCATCTACTATTATGAGCCTCTTCTCCTCCAGGCCGGCGACCCGCCTCGCCTCTCGTCTCACTATTCTCACAAGCCCGGCGGGATTCCTCTGGCCCGGAGCCAGACGGGCATGGACAAACGGGCCCAGGGCGGAGGTGGATACATACCAGGCCCCGGCGGGTGAGGTGGTGAGCTCCAGCGCTCCTCGGGGGCATACATGAGTACATACCCCACAACCTTCGCAGGCCAGAGTATCTATGGAGTAGAGCCAGCCCTCGGGCACATCCCCTTCTCTTACGGCATCAAACCTGCAGGCCCTGAAACACTCGCCGCATTGATTGCAGAGGGCCATGTTCAGGACCGCGTGTCTGTCACCCAGGAAGACGCCTTCGGTCATAAGACTTGGGTTGAGAAGAAGATGCAAATTGGGTGCGGTGACATCACAGTCCGCCATCACCCTGCCCTCGATGAGTTTGCCCAACGAAGATGCCAGTAAGGTTTTCCCCTCCCCGCCCCTCGCGCTTACCACGGCTATCTCGATTGGCTTCTTCATCGGGCCCTCACAATCTGCTCATACAAATCCCAGAAGCCCTGATCCCAGGAGTCGGCGGTCTCGGTCAGGGCCACACCCTTGGCACCCAGAGCAGCGATCTCCTTCTTGAAGGGGATCCGCATGAGAACCGGCATGCCTGCGCCGGCAGCGAACTCATCCATCTCAGAGCTCGAGGAGTCGTCCTTGTTTATGACGATCCCGGCCGGAACGCCTATTTCGCCGATCACCCCCGTCATCAGTCTGAGATCATGTAATCCGAAGGGCGTCGGCTCGGCAACAATGATGCAGTAGTCGCTCCCCCTTATACTGCGTATCACATTCGAGGTTGTTCCGGAACCGCAGTCAAGTATGGTCGGAATGTCTGCACGTGCAATTGCCTTCAAGCCGCGAATGAGCTGTGCGCTCAAGGGCCGCCCCATGTCCAGACTTCCCCTGTGAAAGACAATGTTCTCCCTGCTTCCGCTTTCCACGATACCTATACGGCCTGTACGCTCGACGATGGCATCCACAGGGCACACAAGCCTGCAATAGCCGCAGCTGTTGCAGCCCTCGGCCTGCAACTCTGCCTTTCCGGCCACAACCCGGATGGCGTTATACTGGCATGCCGCCTGACACTCACCGCAACCTGTGCATCGATCGGTTGCAATCTCCGGGGTCTCGGCAGTTATCGGAGTGGATTTCTCAATCGTGGGGCCGAGGAACAGGCCTGCGTCGGGGACTTCCACATCACAGTCAAGGAGCTGGGTTTCCGGGAATCTCCTCGCAACGGCAAGGGCCAGTGCGACCGCGATCGTGGTCGTACCAGTACCACCCTTCGCGCTTGCGACGGCGATCTGAAATCCAGCCATTGGATTCCGCCTTTCTTGAACACTCCTATACGGCGTTCACGGTCGCTCCGGAAGGGCTCGGTCCCCGACACCCGTACAAACCGACCGTGTAAAAGGACTGGTGAAGCGAGAACCCGAGTCGAGCCGTCATCCGCCTGCCTCTACATTGTGCATAAAGTCTATCAACTACATAGACATTATAGACATAGTAGACTTTGTTGTCAAGCTGTTTCCCCGAAGGCCCCGGCCTGGCCACCACCAGAGCCGCAGGGCCGGAGACTAATGCCGGGCTGGACTCTCTCCCTCGAGCAGCGGATCGATCAGGTCCGCTGGCAGGCGCATCATTCTGTAGATCCGGGCCCGACGCCCCCGGTCTATTTCGGGATTGCGCCACTCCCAGACCACGTCGCCGCCTCTTGTCACCTCGAACACCCTACCCCTTGTACTCTCACATATCAGGGTGTTGCCGTTCGGAAGCCGCTGAGCCGAGCCCTCGACGTCCGAGTAGAAGCTCTCCGGCGGATCGGCCACAAACTGCCACTCTATGTCGCCGGTTCGGGGATTAAGCTCCACCGCCCTGGAGTACTTACGTTCCACGCCGTTGTCGAAGACAAGTATATTGCCGTTTTCGAGCATTGTCGGGTCGTGCGGCCATTCAAGTTCCCCCTCGCCCCATGCCCAAAGGACCTCCCAGGTCTCAGGATGGAGCACGGCGATCTGGTTGACGTTCCTGAAGCACATGAGAAGGTTGCCCTCTTTGAAGCGTTCGTCCGCCAGCCCGGCCGGCGTGGCCGGCAGGACTCCGACCGTATTCACGTGGAAATAGTCTAACCTCTTTTCCTTTGCCGCCCCCACTCGTTCGTCGGCGTCCGGCTGTCTCAGCATGCCGTAGAGTGCCACGGAATCGGTTTCGGCAAGCAGGCTATCGAGCACGGTATCGAGGAAGGAGCGCCTGTCGAAGACACGCTTTATCTCATCCATGTGCTCGTAACTCGACCAGCGACCGACCTCATCACCGCTCGGGGAGAGATGCAAGATGACAGGAAATCGCACCTGGAGCCCACGGTGCAGTATGGTCTCCGCAGAGAGCGTATAGAGGGAACCGTCGGGAAGTTCGGAAACATCATGGTGGGTCTTGACGTGCTTTCGCCAGAGCGGTCTTGAGTCCCAGTCGAACCTCTCAAGACCGAAGTAGCGATACAGCGCAAGGACGTCACCGTTTGCGAGCATGATCGCATATACAAGTCTGCCCGCCTCCTCGCTCGCCCACTGGTGGACGACGTTTCCGGCCATATCAAGAAGCCAAACCCTGGGCGCGACCTTGGATGCATAGAAGTTGTAACCTGGGTACGATCTTGATGGATCATGGAATATGACGCCCGAACTTGCGGAATCCACTTCCTCATCGCCGAACATAGCATACGGCAGGGCCCGGAACTTCTCCAGAAACCGGGCGGCGTCGCCCGCCTTACGCTCGGAATCATCGGTTCGTGGAGCAAAGACAACGAAGACCAGAACGAAAAGTAGAGCCAACGAAACCGCCGCCGTTACAGCCTTTCCTGCCGTACTCAAGCATCCCCCTCCTTCATCTCGCGCCCTTGCGTCGGCTTGCGGCCTCCGGCGCGGGCCAAACCGGGCCACCGCGGCTTTTTCGAGCCCAACTCAGCCGTCGAAGTCGTCAAAGATATCCACGTCCCAGCGGGGATCCCCCATGAGGTTGTGGATGAAGTAGGTCCATATCATGCGTTGCACATAGGCCCAGTTCGGGCCCCAGCCGTGGCCGGCCCCGGGAACGACGAAATAGTCGAAGCGCTTGTTAGCAGCCATAAGGGCCTGTGCCAACCGGGCCGAATGTGCTGGATGGACATTCTGGTCCATCTCGCTGTGGATGAGAAGGAGACGGCCTCTGAGATTGCCGGCCAGCTCGAGGTTCGACCGGGCCCGGTCGGTTATCCACAGCGTCGAACCGTCTTCGGAAGTCGACCTGGACATACCCTGGAACTGGTCGCTCCACCAGGCGTGATAGATCGCAGGGTCATGCGGCCCCGACCTGGCCACACAGACCTTGTAGAAATCGGGAAAGGTGAGCATCCCCGTAACGGCCGCATAGGCGCCGCTCGAACCACCCCAGATGCCGACGCGGTCCATGTCTATCCAGGCGTGGCGGCGGCCGAGTTGCTCTATCACCGCCCGGTTGTCCTCCACGGGATAGTCGCGGAGGTTGCCGCGATAGTACTCACTGTATTCGAGCGACCTCTTATAGGAGCCCCCCCTGTTACCAAAGTGGACCACGATGAACCCGTACTGGGCCAGATGGGCGTCATTGTCGAGCGCACCCTGAAAGGTGAGCGGCACCAGCTCGTCCTGCGGACCGGGATAGACAAATGAGATGATGGGGTACTTGCGGTCGGGATCGAAGTCATAGGGCTTCCAAATGACGCCCCAAAGATCGGTCTTGCCGTCGGCTGCCTTGACTGTGGCCACCTCGGGCGGCTTCCAGCCGGCATCTCTGAGGCGCGATATATCGGCCGCTTCAAGCTCCATGATGAGATCACCGGCTACATCCCGGAGCACGGACCTGGGAGGCTCATCGACACGGGAGTAGTTGTCCACAAAGCAGTCGTGCGACGGAGAAAGATAGACCTCGTGGTGAGCGTCCTCATAGGTAAGGAGGCGCAGGTTCCGGCCGTCGAGCCTCACGCTGTAGAAGTGCTCGTAGTAAGGGTTCCGGCGTTTCTCGCCCCCATTGGCCATGAAGAAAAGCAGGCGCTCCTCCCCGGCGACTCCGAGCACATCGGCCACGTTGAACCGGCCGGCGGTCACCTGCTGCTTCACGTTCCCATCGGTATCGCAAAGATAGTAGTGGCCGTAACCGTCCCTGCGGGACCACCAGAGCAGGCCTTCTCCATCGGCCAGCTCCAGCACCGGCTTGGTAAGCACCAATGCGTTTATGGCCTCGGCGATAAGCACCGTGACCTCGCCGGTGGCGCTATCGACTTTGAGCAGTTCGCCTTCCAGGTGATCGGGCGATTTCCTCACCATATAGAGGCTTTGGGAGTCTTTGCCCCAGACAATGTCCTCATACACGGACGGCGACCACTTGTCAGCGGCTATCTCCATCAGCGAGTCGGTATCGACGTCATAGATCCAGATTTCCTGCCTGGGCGGGGCCTGCCCCGGGAAGCGCTGCTTGAAGATGGTGGTTTCAGGCGCGGGGTCGCCGAGCGAGTTTATGACCCCGACATCGCGGTAATGGCGCACGTCGAGTCTGGTGGCCACAAGCTTCCTGGAATCGGGGGCCCAGAAGACCTCGGCCGCCCGGGCGCTGTCGTCCGTCCTTTGGACCTCATCGGTGAAGAAGTAATCGGAGGGCTCCGCAAAACTGAAAAACCTCTCCCCATCTCGTGTGATCCGGTGTTCCCCCCCGGGGCCCGCCAGGTCTCGGATGACCAGGTTGTGGTTCTTCGCATAGGCTGCCAGCTTCCGGTCGGGTGAGGGCGTCTCCCAGACCTGGTAGAGACCCCGCTTGGGGTCAAGCCTCGTGACTTGCTGGGTCACCGTGTCGAGCTGGTACTCGCGGCCTTCAAGGGTGAATTCGACCAGGCTCGAGCCCACAGGCTTGAGATCGACCACCACCTCCACCCGCGAGCGCTTGTCGACGTCCACCATGAAGAACTTGATCACGGTGCCCATCCGAAGCGGATACCAGAACCGCCTTCCCTTTTCCAGCCAGACAGGCCGAACCGTGGTATCCCTGAACATGGACCAAAGCCCGCTCGCCGTAAAGCGGGAGGCAAGGTCATAATTGGCTCTGGTGACCCCGGCCGGGCCCTGATCCTGGCTCCGGGCAGAGGAGGTTGCCATGCCGGCGAATCCCATCAAGAAGAGGGCTGCAAGAACCCGGGGCCGGAGTGAGCCTGCTGCATGCACCTTGAAAGATGCACTCATTTCTCAGACCCTTTCTGCGCTATGGACTACGCCGCCCCGACCCCTTCCATTCGAAGGCGGAAATCGAGGAAAGCAGATCCCCATCGAAGTCGAACAGGGTCAGGTTCTCCCAGGGAGAACCCATGCCGGGCACCGGGATATGCTCCGGCGCCCAGTAAAAGACGCCACGGCCCCTGCATGACGGGGTTGTCACTATGATATCCATGAGGTCGGCAAGGAAATCCTCCTGACCGCCCACCGTAGCGGGATATCCCGGATGAAGCTGTTCCGGAAGCCCTATGACGTTATGCGTGTCATCGTACCAGTCGAGTGTCCAGGGATAGGCGGTTTCGACCACAATGACGTCCCGGTTGTAACGCCGGGCCAGCGAATCGAGAGTCGCTTCCACTTCATCCAGCGTGCCGTGCCACCACGGGTAATACGAAAGGCCTATCACATCGAAGTCGATCCCCTGAATCGCCGGATTGTCGAAGAACCAGGTGGCGCCTCCTATATCGGCGCCCCGGTCTATGTGGATCATGATCCGGGTCGAATCGCCGGGCCCGAGGGCCGCATCCACACCCTCAATGCCGGCAGCTATCAGGTCCCCCAGCTTCGCCCATTGCTCCGGCGTGTCCGAAGTACCGCAAACGCGGCCGTCGTCCCACAGCATGCCGCATGTGATCTCGTTGCCGATCTGCACCATGTCCGGCAGCGCATTCCTGCCCTTCAACCGACTGATGACAACAAGCGTGTATTCGTACACGCTGTCCCTGAGGGAGTCGAAGGCCAGGCCCTCCCAGGCATGAGGCTTGGATTGTGCACCCGGATCCGCCCATGTGTCCGAATAGTGCAAGTCCAGCAGCAATGACGAGCGTACTGTCGAGGCCGCAGTAGCCTGCCGGCGGGGTATGCCAGAGCCGCAGGCGAGCGTAATTGAACCCGTGGTCGCTGAGGATATCCAGCAGGTTCTTCGCACTTCCGTTCTCTCTAAAGACGCCGCCGTGGTTTTCGATCTCCTGGAGGAAGGATATGTCCGCACCTATTATAAACCCGGCTGCCGGGACGGAATCGCCGCGGGCATGGGGTGCCGCGACGGCGCCTTCCTCACCGACTCCGGGACGCGCCCCGGCTATGAACCAGACGAAGCAGAGCACTGCCGCAAGGGACACTATTCTCGCCTGCGCCGCCCGGACAACAAGCCCGCCCCGGTCTGTGGAACACCAATCGGCAACCGGTCCTAGCCGGAATCGCACTGATCCCTCCGCTTTCTCAGGAATCGGACGTTGCATGCCTGTCCCAATGGTACCATGTGGCAAGGACAGAAGCAATTCACACCGGAAGAACGTGGGACACAGCATCTCCTCCCTTCCAAGTACCGCGTACTAGAGGCAGGCTTGACCCACCGGGGCCGACATGGGTTATACTCCTCCAGGCGCTGCAATGAAGAGCAGAAGAGCAATGGGAGGCGTTCATGAGAACAAAGGTCGGCCGGCTTGCCTGGTCAATGACTCTCTGGATAGTCGTTTGCTGTCTGTCCTGCGGTGGGAAGACGGATGACCGGCATGCCGAAGATACGTCGGAAGCCCCGGCCTATACGGCCGCGGATACCCTGAATTGGAATACCTACGTGGCATACCTCCAGGAGCATTTCGATGACTTCCATGATGTCACCATGCGCTATCACCACCAGGACCACACCATAAACGGAGTGGTCGAGATCAGGATGACTTGGGAGGGCGGCCGGCTGACGTCTGCCGATGTGGTTAGCAATGAGACAGGCAACGACGATCTTCCCAAATCACTGATTGAGAAGATGCAGATGTGGGAGATCGCGGGGCTCGAGGGTCCCGCCGAGATCACGCTGCCTGTAAACGTACAGATTGTAGGTCTCGATGATCCCGACTTCCCCAATACGGCTATCCTGACCGGCGAGGTGAGGGATAAAGACGGCGCCCCCCTGCACGGCGCGATGATAGTGATCAAACCCGAAGTTGCCGGCCAGGTCTACAGGGCACAGACCAACCGGGAAGGCATCTTCGTGCGCACGCTTATTCCCCCCGGCACCTGGGACCTGGAGTGCTCGCTTCAGGGCTACGAGACCGTCTCGAAGCAGGGGGTGGCCATGTCCGCGGGCCAACATGTGCGGGAACAGATTGTGCTGAAAAAGAAGTGATCGGACCCGGAGTCCCTGCCCGGCAGGAAATGAACGGTGGGCGTGATGGGATTCCGTGTTTATAGTCGGTTGTGACAGGCTGTGAATGAGAGCCCCCTGAGAAAAGAGGAAGGTGAGATGGCCGGATATATCATAGCGATGATCGAAGTGACCGACCCGGAGCAGTACAGGAAGTACATGGCTGAGACACCGGGTGTCATAGCCAAGTTCGGGGGCAGGTTCATTGTCCGGGGCGGTGAGAAGACGACACTGGAGGGTCCGGACGAGAACCGCAGACTAGCCCTGGTCGAATTCCCATCGCTTGCGAGAGCCAAGGAATTCTACAACTCCGAGGACTATCAGGAGGTCAAGCGCCTTCGTGAAGGCGCGGCAACCCTCTCAATCATCGCCGTAGAAGGGGTCTAGCCCGGACCAGTTATCCGTGAATAGTCAGGCTAAAAGAGATCCTCCAGGGTCAGGCCCACCGTCATGGCCTTGCCGTCCCGTATTATGCCGATCGTATATTCGGTGCCGGCTTCCGCTTCGAAAAGCTCCTTTACAGCAAGCAACCCGGCGAGATGCTCGACCGCGATGCCGTTTATGGACGTGACGATATCGTCGGGCTCGAAGCCCGCCTTCTCGGCCGGTGTCCCGGGTGAGACATATAGAACCTGCATATCGTCGTCATCGTTCATCTGAATTCCCAGGCCGCTCTTGCCGCGGGGGAAATCTCGGCCGAAGTCGACGCCCTTCTCGAGGATCACCTGCTGGCGCTCGTAGTCAAGATAAAGCACGAAGTGGCGAAGAATGCTGTTGCCCAAAATGCCCGCACCATCGCGGCTTCCCAACACCCCTCCCTCCCCGAGCGGCATGCTCAGCAACTGGTTTGTCAGAACGAACCCCCCGAGCTCGACCGATTCGAATTCCGATACCCTGATCTTGAAGTATCCCCCGGCCCCGCCTGCGAGCCCTTCCAACCCTTTCTCGTCCAGGAAGCCGTGCTCCTCGGCAAACGGATAGAAGAAGCTGCCGCCGCCGGCGCCGATGTCAAGCGCCCACACACCCGAGTATTGGTCATCGACCGTCATGGGCAGGTGGAAGAGGTTGTTCTCAAGCGGTGCCTCGATGACCTGGCCGGGTCCGCTGTAATTGAATCCACCAGGATGATAGAAGGATATCTTTCGATTGGCGAAATCTATCCTGGTCACAAAACGGGAAAGGAAATCATAACCCAGGATTCCAGCCACCTCGATGCCGCCCTTCTTGAAAAGTCCGGCTATCGACAGGGCCGCCGCCTGCTGAGCGTTGAACTCTATACCCTCCAGGGTGAAGGCGGGGATCTCTATGAAGGCCAGTCTGACGGTCTTGCCGGCACCGTAACCTTTGGTCTCGCCTTTGGGTTCCAGACCGAGCTCGGCGGCGAAGGCTGAGTCGATCACGGTTATGGCCGCCCCCGAATCGAGACACCAGCGGCGCTTCTCGCAGTTGATGGTCACATCGAGATAGATGTGGTCGCCGAGGTACTCAAAAGGTATGTCCTCCGCACTAGTCCCCTCGACGAAACGGAAGTCTTCCGGCTCCTCTTCCGGAGGCTCGAAGAGTGAGGGGTCGATCTCGATATTGGATTCGTAAAGCGTTATCTCGACGGTCTGCGACTGGCCGATGGGCAAAATCTCCACCTCGTGCCGGAAGGGGATGATCTTGCCGTCGACCTCGCGGAAATCCGAGTTGATCGTGTGCATCTCATGATCCGGCTCGATGATGACGCTTTTGGCCTCGTAGAAATCTGACTTTCTGAAATACACCTTCCTCACGGTCTCGCTTATGTTGTTGGCGATCCGGACAACATAACAGTCCTCGTCGCCGACGGGCTCCACCCCTTCGCATGTCAGAGTGAATACTTCAGAGTCAGGATTCAGGTAATCGTAGTCGGCAAGCAGGGCTTCCACTTGCCGCTTCTTGAGCGTTGTCTCATCCTTCTGTATCTGCAGCTTGCCGTTCTGGTCCACGACCCAGCTGAACTCACCGTTGTCTCCTGTGACATAGGCGAAAACGGGGAGCTCGAGTTCTTGGCGCTTCTTATTCGGATGCTGATCCCACTGCCTCACCATTCCTTCCATCCCGAAGATCGAGACCTTACCCTCGAAGTGGCTCGTCTTCTCAGCCTTGAATCTGTCGAGACCTCCCACAGCCTCATAGTGCCTGGCGAAGATCTCGTATGGGTCGGTGAGGTCCTCCTGGGCCGTCACGCATGCCGGAGCAGTCAAAAGAACAAGCCACAGGACGACCGGTATCTTGAATCGCTTCATCTTCTTCCTCCTGTTCGGTCCGGATTGATCCCGACCAGTAAGCCTGAGCAGTGATCAGGTGCTCAGCTACCTATAGCACCCCGGGATGCTCAGGGCAAGTCGAACCGGCGCCGGGCACCCAGCCGCGCGACGTCGGGCATGGAAGCCCGAC
>Ga0307425_1001915_pt1 | contig 12081 bp, 11 predicted proteins | sample SalMarWE160330MG_FD_202152 | JGI IMG/M metagenome (GOLD analysis project Ga0307425, IMG submission 202152) | Salt marsh sediment microbial communities from the Plum Island Ecosystem LTER, Massachusetts, United States - WE1603-30 | ecosystem: Environmental > Aquatic > Marine > Intertidal zone >... | reverse complement strand
ATAATTTTAAAAAAGTACCTATTGAATTTAAAAATAAAAAAGATAGAATAAAAACTCACCAGTAGTATAAAAACCAGCATTTAGGCTGGTTCGGGGCGAATGGCGGAATTGGTAGACGCGCTAGGTTCAGGACTTAGTGTTCGCAAGGACATGGGGGTTCAAGTCCCCCTTCGCCCACCAGTAGATTTAATAAGTGTGGTGAAAACTGTGAAGTTAAGCTGGTGAAAACATGCTATAAGTGCATGTTTTCAGGGACTTGAAAAGACGGACTGAGTCGAAGACGAAGGAGTCCGCGGCTCTGCAGAGAGCGAAGCGAGACGAAAGACCAAGTCCCCCTTCGCCCACCAATAAATTTAATAAGTAGGGTGGAATGTAATATCACGTGTGTATATTTATAAGGATTGATTGGCATTAAGTGGGGATGTAGTTCAGTGGGAGAACGCTTGTCTGGCAGACAAGAGGTCGGCGGTTCAACTCCGCTCATCTCCACCATTCTTTTACAGCTGATAACGGAGGGTTATCATGTTGATTGAAGATATAAATAATTTTTTAAAAGAATATAATTACAGGGCCGGGATTATTTCTTTTAGCAGGGTAGAACAGATAAAGAGTGGAATAAATAATTTATATGAAAAAAAAATTATAAGTGAGAAAATATATAAATCATACCTGAACAATTTTTCCTATAACATGAAAGAAGAATTCTTTGAGTCCCGATCCGTAATAATTGTTGCCGCTCCCAGGCCCCAAAGCCGTATAAATTTTAATATATATAGCGGGCCTGTTCCTGTTATAGTTCCACCTGCGTATGTGAACCAGGAAAAGATGGATAGAAAGATAAAAGTACTTCTTGATAACTGTTTGTCGAATACGGGATATAAAATTGCTCCTGCGCGGCTGCCTGAGAAGCTGCTGGCGGCTCATAGCGGAATAGGCAGATATGGGAGGAATAATATATTATATATTGATGGCTTTGGAAGTTTTTTACAATTGTCCGCTTTTTTTTCAAATATTGATTGTGATTATGATAGATGGTATGAGGAAAAGGAACTGGAGGAATGTCTGGACTGTAAAATCTGTATGGAAAATTGTCCCACAGGGGCCATAAATGCAAAGCGCTTTTTAATTAATGCCGAAAGATGCCTGACTTTTTTCAATGAGGAACAGGAGAACTTTCCGGCCTGGATTAAATCCGGTTCGCACAACTGTCTGGTCGGCTGTATGAGATGCCAGATTGTATGCCCCCATAATCAGCCTTTTATTGATTGGGTGGAAGATGTGGGGGAATTTACTGCAGAAGAGACTGAAAATTTACTTAAGGGACTGACTGCCGATAAACTGCCGTCTTCAATAATGGAGAAATTAAAACTGCTTGGCTTGCAGGGATATATTGACGTGATACCGAGAAATCTTAAATCTTTATTGGGAAAAAGCGCCGGCAAGCAGAGCAAGGCTTAAAAATATATTTATCAGTAAAGGAGTTAGATGGATATAATAAAACTAAAACCTAAAAGAGAGCAAAAAACCCTCTGGACTATCAGCTGGCTGGTATTTTTTATAGCAGGGATAATTTTATGGGCTGTCCTTTCAATTACAGTGAAACCGCTGGTTTTTGGAATTACGGCTTTTATGTGGATTGTCATCATGGCTCCTATCGGTTTCTGGATCCCGGTTTCCTTTAGGGCCCTGGAATATTATATAGATGATGAAGGGGTAAAGATGAAAGGCGGAGCGGTGTGGAAGAAGTATGTCACCGTGCCATACCCTAAAATAACCAATGTGGATATTACACGGGGACCCCTGCAGAGGCATTATAATATCGGCACGATACATGTACAAACTGCAGGAGCTGCCGGCAGACAGGGAGAAAAAGCTGAGCTAAGAATGCACGGCATAAGAGAGCTTGACAGGGTAAGGGATGTAATTATTGCAAAGGTCAAGAACTCATCATACCGGCCGGGTGCGATGGGGGAACCGGAAGGAGAAATCCTGCCGGCGGAAAATATGCCCGTTCTAAAGGATATATTAAAGGAGCTTAAAGAAATAAAAAAAATTATAAAAAAGTAAATTTCTTATTTTACTGTAACATTTAAATTAAAAATAGAATCCTCTTCTTGTTCTTCGTCTTCCCAGGGTCTCTGATACAGGAGTACGATTTCAGCCTGGCCGCCTTTTACAGCCTGGAACATAAAAATTTCATAACCGCCTGACCCTACCAGCTCTTCTTCTTTTTCTGTCTGTATAAATTCGGAGCTGGTCAGGGATACTATAGTTTCATCCGTCTCTTTGCTCAGTGCCCAGCTGTATCCTGTGGATGGATTGGACTCCAGTTTTATTTCAATTTTATCGCCTTTCTTCAGTTCAATAGAGCTTCCCTTATCATCAAAGGTCAGTTGCTCTATGGTGTATCTGCAGGAGCAAAACAGTGTAATAAGTAGTATCGTAACCAACACTGCAGAAAAAACCCCTATTAAAAGATTTTTACCTTTCATCCGGTTTCCTTTCTTCTCCGGCGATGATAATATTAAATAACCACAGGTATAGAACGGTTGATAAGTATTATTTATTAATAATAACTTAAAAATATGTTATTGGGAATATGGATTAAAAATTATTTAAAATTTTAAGACATCAGGGAGAGCATGTATGAAAAGTTACAGAAAGGAATTGTGGTTCAATACCGCAAGCAGAAGAGAGTTTATTAATATAACCGGCGAGGTGGAGAACTGTTTGGGCCAGAGCGGAATCAGTGAGGGCCTGGTCCTTTGCAATGCAATGCATATTACTGCCAGCGTTTTTATAAATGATGATGAAAGCGGGCTGCATCAGGATTTTGAGAAATGGCTTGAGAGAATTGCACCGGAAAAACCCTACAAACAATATCTGCATAATAGTTTTGAGGATAATGCCGATGCACATCTGAAACGGACCGTAATGGGCAGAGAGGTAGTGGTTGCGGTAACAGAAGGCAAGCTGGACCTTGGTCCATGGGAACAGATATTTTATGGTGAATTTGATGGGAAAAGGAAAAAAAGAGTGCTGATTAAGATAATAGGAGAGTAACAGGTGCTTTTTACAGGAAAAAATATTTTATTTTTTAAAATAACGGCAGAGATAATGATAGGTTAAAGTTAAAACTTTATGATATTATTCTAATGAAGAACTATTGATTTATATTTATAGAAAAATATTAAAAGAGAATGATTGAATTGAAATTTAAAGGATTAAGGAGACAATAATCAAACTAGGAATAATAGGTCTTCCCAATGTGGGTAAAAGCACTCTGTTTAATGCCATAACAGCCGCTGGTGCCGTAGCTTCAAACTATCCGTTCTGTACCGTAGAGCCAAATATTGCTGCAGTGACTGTTCCCGACGAGAGGCTGGAAAAGTTGGCTGCAATTGTCAGGCCTAAAAAAATTATTCATGCTGTCATTGAATTTGTAGATATTGCAGGGTTGGTTGAGGGTGCCAGTAAAGGGGAAGGACTTGGAAATAAGTTTCTGTCTCATATTCGCGAAGTAGATGCCATTGTGCATGTGGTAAGGTGCTTTAAGGATGAAAATGTTTCGCATACCTATCCCGGCATAGAGCCTATAAGGGATATTGATGTAGTGAACCTGGAATTAATTTTTGCAGATCTGGAAACTGTTGAAAAAAGGATTGAAAAAGCTCGCAGAATGATAAAAAGTGGTGAAAAAAATTATATAAGCGAATATGAGCTGCTTGAGAGAATAAAAGAAGAGCTGGATAAGGAGATTGCTGTAAGGAACATGCAACTCAGCGGTGAGGAGAGGGCAGTTGTTAATCAGCTTTTTCTGCTTACTGATAAACCGGTTATATATGTTGCAAATATAGATGAATCTGATGCGGGAAAGGGCATAAATGATCTGCCTGCTGTACTGAAGTTTTCTGAATATATATCCGGAGAAAATTCAGAGGTAGTAATGATAAGTGCCGAGATTGAAGATGAAATAGCACAGCTGGACCCCGGCGAAAAGGAATTGTTTATGAAAGAGTTAAGGATCCCCGTATCAGGTATAAGCAAACTGATAAAGGCTTGTTACAAGCTGTTGGGACTGATAAGTTTTTTAACCATAAAACTCCCTGAAGTGCGAGCCTGGACCGTAAGGGGAGGCACCACTGCACCGGAAGCTGCAGGTAAAATACATACCGATTTTAAAAGGGGCTTCATATGCGTTGAAGTCATAAACTATAATACTCTTATGGATATCGGTTCATATGTAGCTGCAAAAGAAAAAGGGCTGGTCCGCCGTGAGGGAAAAAGTTATATAATGAGAGATGGTGATGTCGCCCTGTTTAAATTTAGTGTATAAATTGAGTTTTCCAATGTTCATTTGTATAATATATTTGAATTCTTTGTAAGCAATTACAAATCTTTATTCTCTTTTACCGGAAAGGATATCTTTGGAGAAAAGAGGCAGAAAAGAATTAATAATAACTCTAATAGTAATGATTATAATTGCTGTGGTAATAGTAAGCTGGCTTTCCGGTTTATGGGGTTGCGAAACCGGAAGAAGAGATTTAACCGACGAAGAGAGATTGACCATTTCTGATTATATAAATTCTGTTTCAGTTCTGGTCCAGCAATCCAACAGGGTTTCTTATAAATTTTTTAATGTTCTGGACAAAACAAAGGAACTTGCCAGAGAAGATTTGGATAGTGAGCTTCTGGGGATGATCGAAGAGAGCAGGGTTATTCTGGAAAATTGTGAGGAATTAAATCCGCCTGAATTTTTTGAGGTTGCACACGGTTATCTGGAGCTGGTATTTAAAAGCAGAAACAAGGCCTATGAAGATTTTAAACCTGCCTTATTTAATGCGCTTCAGGATCTGGATCTGGATATATCCACTACTCAAATAACCAATACTTTCTTATATATGTTTATGAGTGACCAGATATATTTGTATTTTCAGGATAAATTAAAACAATCAGGGGAGCAGCTGGGAATAGGTAATTTAACCATAATTGATTCCGGAATTCTCAAGGATAAGAGCCTGACCGATACCCAAAATGTTACGGCGTTTATATCGGATATAAAGGCTATAGCTGAACTTCAGGAAGTAAGGGGAGTAGCGGTTATTGCCGATAGTATAAAATTTAATCCTCAGGAAATTAATACGCAGGGAGAATACCGGATACTTGCCAGCGGTTCTGAAATCACTGTGGCTATAAAAATAGCAAATCAGGGCAATGTGACAGAAAACGATGTGGATGTAACTATGAAATATATGACTGAGGATAATGTATCTGATGAAAAAAACTATACTATTGCTTCCATTAATCCTTCCGAGCAAAAGGTGGTTACTTTATCGGGATTTACCGCTTATCCGGGCAGGAAATGTGAACTGAAAATAACTGCCGGTCCCGTTCCCGATGAAAAAACTATGGAAAATAATACGGTAACCTATAAATTTATGATGGAAAATTAAGGGTACAGGATATTTTTTAAATGTTTGAATCTACTGAGCTGAAAATTATTATTATTCAGGGGTAAATAGTTTCATGTAAAAAACTTTAATAAAAAGGTTTCCCATATTTTATTTATCAGCTATAATGTTAGACCTAATTTTTAACATTGGAGACTTCTGTCTATGGAGGGTAAAAAAAATAAATCTTTTACTTTACTTATTCTGTCAGACGCCAAGTCAAGGATAAGAAAAGTAAAAATTTCTCATAATCTGTTAAGATTATTATTTGTGGTGAGTATAGTTATATTAACCTCTGCCGTAATCCTGGTTTCAGATCTTTTTATAACCCGTCAAAAATTAAGCCAGAAAATAGCAGAACTTGAGAGAGTAGAATATAAAATAAATTATAAAGAAGTAGAGCTCGCAAATCTTACCAAAAAAACCAAAGAAATAGAGACAAAAACAAAAATTTTGGAAAGTTATCTTAAGGAAGTGGAAGAACTTGATCGGATGGTAAGGGATATAACCGGAAAGGGCGGATTTGAGGAAGAAGTAGCAATTTATGCCGCTGATCTAAGTTCCGATATTAAACTGGAAGAAGACCCCAATGAGGTCTATTATTATTTAAGCGACCAGGAGCAGGAACTGGACGACATAGATTCTCTGCTGGATGAGCTTTTAGCTGTAGCTCCTGAATTATCCGATGTGCTTTCCCAGGACAAGCAGAACATGGAAGATCATATATATTTAATGGAGCACACTCCTGATATAAGACCTACCTGGGGAATAATAACTTCAAGATTTTGGGCATGGAGAGGGAATCACAGGCACAAAGGACTGGACATTGCCAACAGTATTGGCACCAATATCCATGCAGCTGCCAGCGGGGTTGTAATCTATTCGGACTGGCATGGCAGTTATGGCAGAAAGATAATTATTTATCATGGACTCGGTCTTAATGATGTTAATTACAGCACGGTTTATGCTCACCTCAGCCAAGTTTATGTTAAAGTGGGAGATAAAGTAACCAAGGATGATGTAATAGCGACAATGGGAAACAGTGGTAACAGCACCGGGCCTCATTTGCATTACGAAGTTCTGGTTAACGGTATTCCCAATGATCCGGAGGACTTTCTTCCATAAGTGATATTTCTGGCTTTTAAGCTTGTTTTATTTTATATTATTTTCCCTTGATAAAATATGCGATAGATTTTTTATAAATAAAAATTTAAGATTTGATATGGGTATAAAAAAGAAAATAGCATATCTGGGTCCGCCCGGAACGTTTACCGAAGAAGCGCTGAATAAGTTTATCGGAGATATAAATAAAATAGAGAAAATTCCCATCTCGACTATTGCGGAAGTCATAAAAAGTGTGGATAAAGGGGAAACTGATGAAGGATTGGTTCCCATGGAAAATTCTCTTGAAGGTTCGGTCAATATTACCCAGGATATCCTTACTTTTGAGAGTGAAGTAAAAATAATAGGAGAAATAACCATTCCGGTTAAGCACAGTCTTATAGGGAAGAAAAAAATTGAAATTGATAAAATTACCAGAATTATATCTCATCCTCATGCGACTGCTCAATGCAGAAAATTTTTATCTGCATACCTGAAAGACGTTGATACAACTGCTGCAAACAGTACTGCAGAGGCGGTTAAAATTCTAAAAGAAGAAAATGATGATGTAGCGGCAATAGGAACAAAAACTGCGGCAATGATATACAATCTGGAAATAATAAAAGCTGATATAGAAGATAATAAGGACAATAAAACAAGATTTGTTTTTATTGGAAACAGAATTCAATCAAAAACCGGTACGGATAAAACTTCGATGGTATGTTTTTTAAAAGAGGATAAGCCCGGGAGCTTATATAATATATTAAAAGAATTTGCACAAAGGGATATCAATCTGACCCGTCTGGAATCCAGGCCGGCTAAAAAAAGTCTTGGAGACTATGTATTTATGATAGACCTGGATGGACATTTGCATGATAAAAATATTTTTGAAGCAATTGAGGTTCTGAGAAGAAGCGTATATCTGGTAAAAATTTTAGGTTCTTATCCTAAATGGATAGAAAATATCAGGGATGGGAAGGCCGATGATTGATATAGAATTGTTTAGAAAAGATCCCGAACTCTTTACAAGGGAAATAAAAAATAGGGGCTTAAAAATAAATACCGACATCGGGCTTGAACTGGATAAGGAAAAGAGGGATCTGATATTTAAAGTTGATCAGCTGCGGTCCGAAAAAAATATAGCATCAAAAAAAATACCTGCACTCAGCGGGGCAGATAAGAATAAAATAATCAGTCAGATGAAGAAATTGAATGATGATTTAAGAAAATTAGAACCAAGACTGGTTGAGGTAGAAAATAAATTCATGGAACACTTTTCGGCATATCCTAATATATCACACAGCAGTACTCCCGTGGGGAAAGATGAGGGCGGTAATGTGGCTCTGTCCTATTATGGTGAAAAACCGGATTTTGATTTTAATCCTAGAAATCACGTAGACCTGGGTATAAATCTGGATATTATGGATGAAAAGAGAGCAGCAAAAATTTCCGGTTCAAGATTTGTTTTTCTGAAGAATGAAGCGGTTTTACTGGAGTTTGCGCTGGTTAAATATGTTCTGGATATTTTAATCCGTAAAGGTTTTACGCCCATTATACCTCCGCTGCTGGTAAAAGAAGAAGCAATGTATGGTACCGGTTTTTTCCCGGTAGAAAGAACACAGTATTATAAAACTGATCTTGATGGCCTGTTTTTAATAGGAACTTCCGAGGTTCCCTTGTGCACCTATCACAGTAATGAGTTTTTAGATATAGGTATTCTTCCTTTAAAATATGCTGCCTTTTCTACCTGTTTCAGGAGGGAAGCGGGAAGTTACGGAAAGGATCTGGGCGGAATGTTCAGAGTCCACCAGTTTGATAAGATTGAGATGTTGATATTTTCCCATCCGGAAAAATCATGGGATGAATATGAAATGTTAAGAAAAACTTTAGAAGAAATTGTACAGGGGCTGGGGATTCATTACAGGATTATGAATATGTGTACAGGCGATATCGGAACTCCTAATGCCAAGAAGTATGATCTGGAGGCATGGCTTCCCGGGCAGAATCAGTATAGGGAGCTGGCTTCCTGCAGCCATGATACGGATTTTCAGGCGAGAAGACTTAATATAAAGTACCGGGATGGCAAGAAGAAAGAGCTGGTTCATACTATGAACAGCACTGCATGTGCAGTGGGAAGAACCCTGATAGCGATTTATGAAAATTATCAGGATGCCGGGGGGAATATAAGGGTTCCGGAAGTCCTGCAGCCTCATATGAATGGGATAAAGATAATTTCCGGTAAGAGGGATAAGTAATACAAACTTGTACTCATATAAAAAAATACTTCAGCAGCGACGATATTAATAAATCCAGGTTTTATGTTATAATTTGTCTTTGCTGGAGAGGTGGCAGAGTCTGGTTGAATGCGGCGGTCTTGAAAACCGTTGAAGGTTTATACCTTCCGGGGGTTCAAATCCCTCCCTCTCCGCCATAGAGCTGCGGAGGTCTGTACAATTCAATGAAGTTTGATTGTGTAAAATATGCCTCAAATGCATATTTTACGGGATTTGAAAAGACGGACCGAGTCGAAGACGAGGGAGTCTGCGGCTCTGCAGAGAGCAAAGCGAAACGAAAGAACAAATCCCTCCCTCTCCGCCATTGAGATAGCTTACTTAAAAATTAGTTCTTCTTTTCCCTCTTTAATATTTCTAAAAAAATATTTACTATTTTAGGGTCAAACTGGATACCGCTGTATTTTTTTACTTCATTGATTGCTTCATCGCATGACATTTTTTTTCTATAGGGCCTGTCCTTGGTCATTGCCTCAAAGGAATTAATAAGGAATGAAATTCTTGACAGTATAGGGATTTCTTCGCCTTTTATGCCTCTAGGATATCCTTTTCCGTTATACCATTCATGATGCGAAAGTATTAATTCAGCTATTGGTTTAAGCTGTATAGATGATTCAGCGATACGGTACCCTATTTCGGGAAGTTTTTTTATTATTTTCCATTCTTCACTGTTTAAGTTTCCTGGTTTTGACATTATTTCATCAGCAAGTGCTAATTTTCCTATATTGTGAAGATTCATAAGTAGTTTTAGCTCTTCTAGCTTTAGGTTGGAAAGATTCAACTTTTTTCCTATTTTGATGGCATACTCCTGTAATCTATTGATAATTTTATTGCTTCCATAATCTCTTGTTCTTAATTTCTTTTTAAATGAACGTATAAGAATTTCATGGGTAGCTTCACTTTCCGTTATTTTATTCTTATACATTTTATCTTCAGCATTTTTTAATATGTCTTCTATTTTTTCACAAGAATGTTTCTTGGTAGAAGCTCCAAGTGAAATACTCAGGGGCATGTCAGGAGCACTTCCTTCCTTACATAGGTTTTTTATCCTCTTTACAATATTCCTGGTGTCCTTTGTATAAGTCTTGGCAAGTATGGTGATGAACTCATCTCCTCCCCATCTTGAAATAATGTCTTCTTTCCTGAAAGCCTGTTTTAGTATGCCCGCTACTTTTTTAAGGAGTATGTCTCCTTTGTCATGGCCATAGGCATCATTTATTAATTTAAGACCGTTTACATCACCCATTACTATAGTTATGGGAAGCTGTCTTTCCGTATTAAGTCTTTTAAGCTCTTCTTCAAAATATGCTCTATTATAAAGTCCTGTAAGGGTGTCATGAAAGGACAGGTATTTTATTTTCTCTTCTGCTATCTTCTTTTCTGTTATATCCCGTGATACACCGAATATTCCGATTATATTTCCGTTTTCATCATACCAGGGCAGTTTAGAGGTGGAAACCCATCTGTCTTCTTTGTTTTCGAAGGTCTCTTTTTCTTCGAGATCAATTATTGGTTTATTGGTTTTTATTATTTTCTGCTCATCTTCAAAGGCCTGTTTGGCGTGTTCTTCGGTAAAAATATCAAAATCAGTTTTGCCGGTTGCTTCATCCGGATTTTTAAAGTCGAATTTTTCGGCGCATGCTCTGTTTATTCTAATAAAACGGCTGTTCAGATCCTTAAAATAAATTGATTCAGGCAACCTTTCCATAAGGGCATTTATTAAGTATTTTTCTCTTTCCAGTTTATTTTCTATAAGTTTCCTTTCGGTAATGTCACGGGAGATTCCGAATGTGCCTATAATATTGCCTTTTTTATCATAAAAAGGCATCTTGGTGCTTGATGCCCATCTGTTTTCTTTTGAAATCCATGTTTCTTTTTCCTCAATATTTACTATAGGATTACCTGTTTTTATTATTTTCTGCTCATCTTCAAAGGCCTGTTTGGCGTGTTCCTCGGTAAAAATATCAAAATCAGTTTTGCCGACTGCTTCATCCGGATTTTTTAGGCCGAATTTTTCAGCGCATGCTTTATTTATTCTAATAAAACGGCTGTTCAAATCTTTATAATATATGCTGTCAGTTATATTATTCATAAGGGAGTACAAAAAATTTTTTTCTATTCCCAGAATATTATTTTCCATTTGCTTTCTCTTGGTTATATCTCTGGATATACCCATAGTTCCCATAAGATTCCCATTTTCATCATACCAGGGTATTTTACTGCTGGACATCCATAACTCTTTGCCAAGATATATTGCTTTTTCAACTTTATCTAAAATTGGTTTCCCTTTTTTCATTACCCAGTTTTCATCTTTAGAATATTCCTCTGACCTTTCTTTTGGATAAAAGTCAAAATCTGTTTTCCCAATGAAGTCTTCGGGTTTCTTACCCTTGGAATCGGCTACTGCTTTGTTTACCATAATAAATCTTTTTTTCTTGTCCTTGATGTAGATATAATCAGGGATGTTGTCAATTAGTTTTTGAAAAAGATTAAGATGATCGATTTTTTTATGTGTCATATTTCTATGCGAACCCCCGGAGTTATTATCTTTAACACTGCCTTTTTTTTCTTTCTTTAGTACCATTATTACCCTCTTAAATTACATATTATAATGTTATATAATATTCTTATACGATTTATTTTGAGTACTTTTATTAATTAATTTATAAATAGTATTATAAACTATCTTTAATACTTTTCATACTTATATTGTTAGCGGCAGTATAATGTTTTTAGCGTTTCTATAGTAGTAATACCGTAATTATAATATACATTTTGCAATATTATTAAAGTATCATATAAAAAACTTAAAAAGAATTCACGATAATCCAGTTTTGAGTATACAAAAAAGAGTAAAAAAGATATACTTTTTAAAAATTGTAAATAGTAAAAATTATAAAATAGTTACATGTTTAAAAATAAAAAAAGGAAATTATGGTAAAAAAATATACAGAGAATACAAAATTATCAGAAGTTTTAAGTTCACCGGAAACAAGCAAAATTATTGCAAAGTATAATCTGCCCTGTCTGCACTGTGCGATGGCTGCTTATGAGTCAGAGATGTTGACACTTGGTATGATTTCTAAAACTTATGGAATTGATATTGATAAACTACTTAAGGAATTGAATAAAATCTCTTAAACTGGTCATAGATGTGGTATTTTAACCATGGACATATTTCTATTATACCAATATACAGTAACTGCTCTGCTTCTGGCTATACTTATAAACTTCCTTAT
>Ga0307425_1001914_pt1 | contig 12083 bp, 6 predicted proteins | sample SalMarWE160330MG_FD_202152 | JGI IMG/M metagenome (GOLD analysis project Ga0307425, IMG submission 202152) | Salt marsh sediment microbial communities from the Plum Island Ecosystem LTER, Massachusetts, United States - WE1603-30 | ecosystem: Environmental > Aquatic > Marine > Intertidal zone >... | reverse complement strand
ATTGAGTCTGCCGAGAATCTCGGGCAGGGGCGACATACTAGTCGAGGCGACTCAAGAGGACAAAAAGCCTCAGGTTCTTCTGTGGCAGCCAGCCTCAGACAGATGGGTCGAGCTGTCGCCGCCAGATTACGGGGGCGGATGGTTTGACTGGCTGTCCCCCGATGCCATCCTGCTCAATGATTGCGAACGTCTGCGCCTGATTCGGCTGAGCCAGGCGAATGGTGGTGTTGACCTCGGACCAACGGCTCACCGCCAGGACGGCCTTTATCTGCGTGACCTCTCGGTATCCCCAAAGGGGGATCAGGTCGCTTTCGTATGCGGCAAGCAAGGTGCGACTTTGCCGCTGAATATCTGCGTGATGGACCTGACCGATGGGGCCATCCGCGTCTTGACTTCCTATGACTCTCGACTTCTCTGTGTCGACCCATTTGGTGGCCTGTGCTGGCATCCGCGGCTCCCCCATCTGATATTCGTCGAGAGAGAAGTCGAAACGGAAACCCACACCATCGACGGTCAGGTTGTTGTCGAGGTGTCTCTCGTGGAATCAAGAATCATCGCTATCGACACTGAAACATGCGAGACAAGTCCTGTTTACACGTCGAGCGAATGGATGCTCTGTTCACCCACGTATGGTCATGCATGTGACACCCTGGCGTTCATCAGAACAAAGAATCTCGTTTCCGGTGACTTGATGGTGTTGCCTGGGGAGAGCGACGAGCCGAGCGTTGTGTGCGAAGGGATACGCACCGCCGGCATCGCGTGGGACCACACCGACGAGGCGCTCGTCTTCGTTGATGACGAATGGCGTCTGGTGAGAATCCCCGTGCGCTGATCACTGAGAATCGCGGACAACAGCCCCGATTCCCAGCGTCGCTCGCGAGTTCACCTGCTCACCTGCTCGCCTGTTCACCTGCTCCGCCGCGGCGGCGGCTTAGACGACGAGGGTGATGGCGGCGGAGCCGAAGCCGGCGGCGCTGCCGACGAGCATGACTTTGCTGCCGGGGCCGATGCGGCCGGCGTCGAAGGCTTCGCCATAGGAGATCGGGATCGTGGCGGCGGCGCAGTTGCCGTAGCGCTCGATGGTGCTGCTGACGCGCTCGAGGGGGAAGTTGTGCATCCGGCACAGCTCGGCCGTCAGCGCCGCGCTCACCTGGTGCGGGGCGACGAGGTCGACGTCGTCGAGCGTCCAGCCGGTCGCCGCGAGCACGCGCGCCACGACGCGCGGCACGTGCTGGACGGCGAGCTCGTTGAGCGGCACGGTGCGGCTCATGAAGTAGGTGTCGTCGGCGGCGTGGTGTCTTGGGGAGATCGAGCCGCCCGAGCGCACGACGCACAGCTCCCAGTGCCGGCCGTCGGAGAAAAACGTGCTCGCGAGCAGGCCGCGGCCGTCGCTGGCGTCGGCCGGCTCGAGCACCCAGGCGGCGCCGCCGTCGCCGAGCGTGAAACCCGCAAACGCGCGATCGAGGCCGGCCTTGTCCGTGATCTCCCAGTTGATCCACGCGCTGCACAGCTCGCCCGTGCAGACGAGCGCGCACCGCGAGCGGCCGGTGGCGATCTGGGCGTCGGCCGCGTCGATCCCGTTGAGGAAGCTGTTGCACGCGTTGCAGACGTCGAGCACGTGCGCGTTCGACGCGCCGAGCTTGGCCTGGACGATGTTGGCCGTGGCCGGCTCGCTCAGGTCGCGCGAGCACGCGGCGAAGATGAGCAGATCGACGTCTTCGGGCCGCCGGCCGGCCCGTTCGAGCGCCTGCCGCGCGGCCGGGACGGCCATGTCGGAGGCGTCGGCGCCCGGCGGCGCAAACCGGCGCTCGCGCACGCCGGTGAGTGACTCGACGAGCCGGCCGACGCCGTTGCGCTTCATCGCCACGCGCTGGTCGATGTCCTTGCTGGTGACCACCGTCTCGGGCACGTAGTGGCCGCTGCCGGCGACGAAGCTGGCGGGTCGAGTAGGCATCAGGTGTTCAAAGCCCCCGTGTGCTAGATGTACCCAAGACTGCGGAGCCGGGCGATGATCTCATCCCGCTCGCCGTCCGTCAAGTCCGCACGCCCGCCCAGGTACGGCTGTGCCGGCTCGCACTGCTGCACGGGCCGGTCGCGGGCCGAGCCCGCCTCGACGAGCTCGGCCAGCGGCCGGCCGTCCATATCGGATGCGACCGCGCAGCCGAGCAGGTGCAGGAGCGTGGGCGCCACGTCAACGATCTCGGCGCCGTCGAGCCGCAGGCCGGCGCGCACGTCGGGCCCGTGCGCAATGAAGACGCCGTCCATGCGGTGGTTGCCGGGCCAGACGCGGTTCGTCACCGCGGGCCGGTTGTCGATGAAGTCGAACAGGTTCGTCGGCAGGTAGCCGTCCTCGAGCGGCAGGAACAGCACGTCGGGCGCCCGGCCGACCGACTCCGGGCCGTAGAGCGCATCGCCCGTGTAGATGTGCTCATCCGCGTGCGGCCCGATCAGATCGCGGGCAAACGCCCCGAGCCGCTCGACGAGCCGGTCGCGCACGCCCTCGTCGCCGGCGCCCGGCGCGTGGTCGCGCCTGTTCAGCATGATCGAGCCGATGCTGAGGCCCGGCGGCGAGTAGGCCGTCGTCCGATCCCAATCGACGTCGCGAAACGACAGCACCAGCCGCCGGCTGCGCCGCTGGGCGGTGCGGACCATCTCGCTCGGCGCGCCGTTCTTGCGACGCAGCGTGATGAAGCGCTCGGCGGCGACCCGGAACCTCGTCAGCGTCGAGGCCGTCAACCCGCAGCGCCACGCCAGCCGCCGCAGCCGCGTCGCCAGCCCGCGCCGGAACCGGATGAAGCCCTCCTGCGCCAGCCACCAGTTCAGGTCGATGAGCGTGTGGACCGGCCCGAACCCGTGATCGGACACGACGAACGTCGTCACGCCGTCGCCGAGCGCGCGGCGCAGCTCGCCGATCCGCCGGTCGACCCCGCGGAAATACCCCACGATCTCGCCGCGCACACGGGCCGCCAGCCGCTTGTTGTGCCGGGGGTGGCTCTCGTCGAGCAGGTTCCACAGCTCGTGCTGCACGCGGTCGGTCCCCCAGATATGCAGCATGACGAGCTGGGCGTCGAACCGGTCGGCCAGCCAGGCCGCGACGCCGAACTTCACCTCCGCCTCGTGCTCGAGCACGCGCAGGAAACTCCGAACGTTCGCCGCGCTCCGGTTGACCGAGAACACCGGCGCATCGAGGTAAAGCGAGTACGCCCCGAACCGGGCCTCGATCTCTTCAAGCAGCTCGGGCGGGTGGACGAAATCGCGCCGGCCGGGCGGCGTCATGAAGCTGCTGATGAGCGCGCCCGGCACCGGCGTCGGCGGGTACGTCATCGGCACGCCCACCACCGCGGCCGGGATGTCGAACACGCGCAGGTAGTCCCAGAGCGTCGCGCCCTGGACGTCGCTCGCGTTGACCGGATCCGGAGTCTCGCGCGACGTGCCCGGGTGCGTGAACCCGAACACGTTGTGCCGTCCCGGGCGTTTGCCCGTGGCGAACGACGCCCACGCCGGCGGCGTCAGCGGCGGCACAACCGACCGCAACGGCCCGTGTGCGCCCTCGCGCGCCAGCGCCGCGAGCTCCGGCAGCGTGCCGTCATCCATCCACGGCCGCAGCAGCCGAAAATCCGCCCCATCGAGCGCCACGACAAGGACCCGTCCGGACACTGTACCTCCTCAACGCAGGTTCTCGACAGCATTCTAACGCAAAGCATCGCCCGGGGGAACGAACTGGTGGCGCAGGTGGCGACTTGGCCGACGCTGATGGCGGCCGCTACGGTTGCGCCGCTCCGGTCTGCTCTTGCTGCCGGCGTTGGGCCTCGAGCTGGGCTTGGCGCTGCCGTTCGGCCAGGTCGACGATGGCGGCTTCGCCGTAGAGGGCACTGAGCCATTCGTTGTAGGCCTCGGCGCGCAGCACCTGGAGCACCTCGTCGTGGGCAAACTCGGGCAGCCGTTCGGCGCGTTCGCCCTCGTCCGGCGGAAGCGTCTCCACAACATCAAAGAAGACGGTGCCTTCGTCGACCTCGCGCACGTAGAGATCACGCGGTTCCCATCTCGGCGGGTTCACATACCCCCGCCGTGGTTTCCATCTCGGCTGGTTCACGAGCTCCTCGAGCGGCCCGGCCACTGCGGCCCACCGGACGATTTCCTTCCCGCCCTCGAGGCCCGGGATTTCGTCATCGGCCTCGAGCAGGCCAGTTTCGGTCACGCCGATCTCGAGCTGGGCGCATGCGTCGACGAAGCTGAGGCCGTCGGCCGTCATCGCTTGCCTGACATCGTCGTACAGAGAGACAGCGATCTGGCGCGCCAGGATGCGTGCTTTGGTGCGGGCGGCCTCGGCCCGGGCCACGCCCATCACCTCGTAGTGCGGGCGACGCCGGCCGTCGACGTCGGGGACGATCTGGGTGGGCGAGATGAGGCACCAACCCTGCTTGACTTTGACGGGGCCGACGACGTCGCCCAGCCCGGGCCGCATCCGAAGCACGTCGGGGTACTCGCCCAGCGCCGCCTTGCGGAACGCATCTTCGTCCTCGCCGATCAGCTCGTCGATCGGGCCCTCCTTGCCGAACAGCGGCGTGCGGCGCACCTCGTAGCCGTGCTTGGCCGCCTGCTCGATGAGCCGGACCGGGCTGCTGACCAAGAGGTGCCGGGCCGCCGCCGACCTGGCGAGCTTCGCCGCCTTGCGCTCAACAACGGCGGCGCGCACCTGCTCGGTGCACATGCCGAGCGGGAGCCGAGTGCCATCGTCGGCCACGAACTCGCTCCTGTGCGACTCGTGGTATTCCTTGAGCTCGTCGTCGGTCACCTCGACCTGCGAGCGGAAGTTCTTTGTCTCGACGAGGACATACATCACGGCCACCTTGGGCTCGACGAGGAGCTTGTCCGCAAGCCGCGGGTTGGCGCGGTTCCACGCGTAGAAGGCAATCACCTCGTCGTCGCGCAATGCCGCCGGCTCCACAAGCGGCTCGAAGCGCTCAAGGTGGTAGGCGAACTTCCGCCGCGCGTAGCGCTCGTCGAAGCGCTCCCTCACCTCCTGGTTGGGGGCCCTGACCGAGTCGAGGACCATGCGCTGGAGCTTGGTGATGCGGATCGTCGTGCGGATCTCGTCCTCGTATTCAGAGCGGGGCTTGCCCGCGGCACGGAGCCGCGCCTCGTATTGCTCCTCGTCGATGGCCCCGTTTTCGCCCCGGCAGACAACCCGCAGGTAGCTCAACACCTCGGCGTCGCTGACCGGGATGCGGAGCCGCTCGGCCTCGTGGGCAAGCACGAGCCGCCGCCATGTCAGTCGTTCGAGCGGCTCGTTGCTCAGGAAGAACTGAGCCGCGTAATTGTCGCGGCGCTCAGCGATGTACTCGTCGTCGGTCATCCCGAGCTCGCGCAGCCGCTCGTGGTACTTGGCCTCGTCGTAGACGCCCGTCTCCGGATCCGTGAACTCCTTCCGCACCGCCTCACGCATGTCGTCGAGCGGGACGAAGTCAGGCTCCGGCTGCACGCTGCCCCTTTCACGCGCATCTTGCTCGATTCGCCACCGATACATCGCCTTTACGTCGGCGAGCCCCGCAAGGATCACGTCGCGAGGCGCGCGCAGGAAGTCGTTCTGCGGCTTGCGGTGCTCCATCCTCATGATCCCCGCGATGAAGTCGCTCACGGCGCGGCGCTCGGCCCGGTAGGCGTCGAAAAAGTCGTCCGCCGTGATCCGCTTGCCGAACATCGTCCCGTACGTGGCGCGCGGGCCGCGGCGAGCCAAGTACTGTGGAACGTACAAGAGGATAAACGCGGGCACCACCAACGCGATGATGATCCAGAAGACCAGTTTCGTGTGCTTTCGCAGCGCGATCAGCATGGCGTGCGCTCCTTGAAGCCTTCAGGTTCGGCCGCCCGCCGCGCCCAACGCCCCCGCCAGGGGACGCTTCCGCATGGGACATGCCGGAACCGCGTACTATAGCCAAGGCCACCGGGCGCGGCAAGGCTTTTGCCGTCACACCCGCTCCCAGGACAAGTCCGGCGGCTACCAGTGCAAGCTTCCGGAACTCCGATGACGCCTTGCGCCTGACGCATATGCGATCCCGCTGCCGCGCAAGCCCAGCCCGCGCAGCGGGCGACATGGTGTAGCCACGGTCGTAAGACCGTGGAACACGATGTCTCATCGTCGCAAGCCCCCGCAGGGGGCGACATCTGACGGCGAGGTCGTACACTACCGACAGATGTTCCTGAGCACGATCGCGGCGGCCGCGTCCGTGGCGAGCGCGTCGAGGAGGCGCAACTGGCACAGCGTCAGCGTGCCGGCGCCGTGCGGGAGCTGCACGAGGTCGGCGCCGAACTTGGTCCCGAACGTCATCACGGTGCCCGCGACCGGCCGAACATCAAGGCCGAAGACCGAGTTGCGCGGATAGACGTCGCGGTAGAAGTCGTTCATAAGCCCGCCGCGCGGCAGCTCGTCGAAGAGCGCATCGTCCTGCACCCAATGGAAGCCGCCGAGGAACATGCCGTCGCTCCACTCGACCCGGAACGTGGCGTCGCCGAGCGTGATGTCCGGATCGCCCTCGCGAAGCCCCGGCAACTCGAAGAATACGGCCTCGGCGCCGGCCTCGGCCTGGGCGAGCACAGCGTCAACGGCCGGCCTGGAGTAGTCCGACAGCTTCTCTGCCGGTGGAACAATGATCAACTTCGCCTCGGTGTCTTCGGACCACGCCGACCACGACGCCCCGATCGAGTCGAGGGCGGCCGCAAGCTCGTCGCTCGGATCGACCACGTGCATGGGCCGGCACCCGTCGAACGAGGCCGGCTCGTAAACGCTCAGGCCCGCACGCGCGACGCGCACCAGGTTGCCCATGTAGATCAGGCGCGCCTCGAAGCTGTAGTGGCCGGGCTTGACGTCGAGCTCGACCGACACGGGATCGAGCGTGTTGATGCCGTCGCCGAGCTGGGCGCCGAACCGCGCCTTTTGTACGTCGTCGCCATCTTCATCGACGATGGCCCACTCGAGCGTCACCTCGCCCTCGTAGCCGAGCTCGTTGACGATCCAGAGCCCAACGGTAACCGTCTCGCCGACGAGCACGTTGCGCCGCGGGCACCACGCCACGAGCAGAATGGGCGCATTGGCGACGGCGAGCTGGACCGCCACCTGCTTTGGCCGCCGGAACGCGTCGACCATGCCCGCGCCGTACTCGAACGACGCATCCTGGAACTGCGTGAAGCAGTAGCCGCCGAGCTTCGGGTTGACGCGCATCGCCTCGATCTGGCGCCGCGCAGCAAGTGCCTGAACCGACTGCGCCGCCTCGGCAAACGCCGTGAAGCTCGGGTAGACGTCGTAGAGGCCGTGCTTCTCGAGCCCCTCGTCGAGCACCTTGACCCGCGCGGCGAGCTCCGCCTTGTCCTGGTAGTCGCGGTTGCCGTGCTTCGCGTACTCGTCGAGCACGGTGCTCAGATCGCCCAGGCCGCCGAAGCCGAACTCGCTGATATAGCCGAGCTGCCCCTCGACGCCCGCGGTCCGGAAGTACTCGAACACGGCGTCATCGACCGGCCCCGGCTTGTACGGATGGTGGTCGTAGTAGTCGACAGTCTTGTCGGACCCGGGCGGCATGTATGTCGACGGCTGCTTGGTCCACTCCACGCCGCCGCTGTCGTCGACGATCAGCCGCGTCGGGTCGTGGTGCCGCGCCTCGTCGCGGAGCTCGGCCTTGATCGCCTGCGCGCCGCCGTCCGGGTCCCGCCACGAGCCGAACCAGTTGCCGGTCTCGTTGAGCATGCTCCACATCACGACGCTCGCATGGTTACGGTCGCGCAGGACCATCTCGCGCACCTCGCGCAGGCAGCGCTCTTTCATATTCCCAGAAAACTTGATCCAGCCGATCGGGGGCTCCTCCTGCACGAGCATGCCGAGCTTGTCGCAGAACTCGAGCGTTACCGGCGGCGGCGGCTTGATGTGCATCCGAAGGCAGTTGAAACCGGCCTCCTTCGCGAGCCGGATCTCGTGCTCGGCGAACTCGCGATCGAACGGGTACGCGAGCGTGACCGGATAGCTCGGCTGGAACAAGGCCGCCTTGAGCACGATCGGCTCGCCGTTCAGGTGGAACCGGTCGCCCTCGACGGTGAACTCGCGCAGGCCGAACGTTTCGGTTACGGAGTCACCGTCGGTCAAGGCCGCCTGGAGCGTGTAAACGAACGGCGCCTCGGGCGACCAAAACAGGAAGTCCTCGAGCGCGAGCGTGAACGTGTGACAGCTCATGCCCGGCGGCAGCTCGAGCGCGTGCTCCTCGTCGGCGAGCACGGCGGGCGGCTCGAAGTCCTCGGGCGCGAGCTCGCCTTCGAGCGAGGTCTCCTCGTCGACATATTCCTGGACCTTGAGCCGCAGGACCGACTCGGCGGACTCGGCGGTGTCGTTGCGGATCGTCACCTCCGCCTCGATCGAGCCAGCGCGGATGTCGGGCTTGATGAAGCAGTCGGCGATCCAGATGCGGCCGGTCACGATGATCTCGACGTCCTGCCAGAGCCCGCCGAAGTTACCGTAGCAGAACTGCTTCGCGTTCGGCACCTCTTCGAGCCGCAGCCCGTCGATGCCCTCGTCGGCCACCGGCGGGAAACGCTCGATGAAGTCGGCCTCGGCCGTCAGCGGCGGCACGAGCACGCGCACCACCAGCGTGTTCGCCGCGCCCGGATGCAGCGCCTCGCCCGCGTCGAGGACGAACGGCGTGTAGCCGCCCTCGTGGCTGCCGATCGGCAGGCCGTTGAGCCACACCTCGGCATGGTACGACGCCGCGCCGAACTTGACGCGCACCACGCGGTCGGCCCAATCGGCATCAGCGTCGAACCGCGTCCGATACCACGCCACGCCCACGTAGCCGGGCCGCATCTCGTTCCACACCGACGGGACGCGGATCTCCTCAACCACCGCCGGGAACTTCTCGTGCCACCCTTCCGCCCTGCCCACGTTGCCCGGATCAAACGCAATCTGCCACGTCCCGTTCAGGCTCAGGATTTGCCGTTCCGGCATGCCCACCTCCTCAAGGCTGACGGTTTCGATGAAGCGCTTTCGGGCTTTTGAAGCCGGCATTATGCCACGTCGCTGTGCGCCGCACCACTGGCTCCACTCACCAATCCGCGTTAAAGACACGCAATCGTTCCTTTCTCCCGGTTTTTCCTTGACCTGTTACGCGTCCTCAGTTATCATTCGCGCGTCCGATTCAAGCTCCGCCCCGGATCTGCGCTGACTTCTCAGCGCGCGGGGCGGCGACCACAAGGGGGATTCGATCCATGAAGGGCGCATTCCGCGCTTCCAATCTGTCTCTTTGCACACTGCTCGCGCTCCTCGGCCTCGCCGTTTCTTCCGGCCCGGCAACAGCCGTCACGCAGTACACCATCACCGACCTCGGCACACTCGGCGGCACCGAGAGCCATGCGTGGGGCATCAACGCGTCGGGGCAGGTCGTGGGTCATGCGGGCCCCGTGGGCGGACGCTTGCACGCCTTCCTGTGGAAGGACGGCATGATGCAGGACCTCGGCACTTTGGGTGGCTCCTACAGCGATGCCATCAACATCAACGCGTCGGGACAGGTAGTGGGTGCCGCGCACATCCCGAACGGGGACGCGCACGCGTACCTGTGGTTGCCTGAGCCGGCGTATGGAATGCCCGCCGGGATGAACGACCTGGGCACTCTCGGCGGCACCTACGGCGGGGGCGACGGCATCAACGCGTCGGGGCAGGTGGTTGGCTGTTCGTTCATAGGCGGCACGAGTTCACGCGCCTTCGTGTGGTTGCCTGAACCGGCCTATGGAATGCCCGCCGGGATGCACCAGCTCCCCACGCTGGAAGGCACTGAGGGCTGGGCTCTCGGCATCAACGGAGAGGGCCAGGTGGTGGGTGCCGCGACTAGCTCAACCGGGAGTGACCATGCCTACCTGTGGGAGCTAAAGGACGGCGTGATGCACGATCTCGGCACCCTCGGAGGGGCCCGAAGCTGGGCCTACGAGATCAACTCCTCGGGGCAGGTGGTGGGCTGGGCGTACACTGAAAGCTCGTCGAAGCACGCCTTCCTGTGGAAGGACGGCGTGATGCAAGACCTTGGCCCCGGAGAGGCTTACAGCATCAATGAGTCTGGACAAGTGGTGGGCCGGGCGGGCAACGCCTCCCTCTGGGAGGACGGCGTGATGTACGACCTGAACGACTTCATCCCTTCCGGCTCAGGGTGGGTCCCAACGTCAGCCGAAGGGATCAATGATCTCGGGCAGATCGTGGGCTGGGGCTCGTACGACGGTCAAACCCACGCTTTTCTGTTGACGCCGATTCCGGAGCCGTCGGTGGTGGGCTTGGTTGTGTTCGGCGCCGTTGGCCTGCTGCTGCGGAGGAGGCGGAAGAACTAGAGGGCCGGCAAGACGGCCGGCCGGAACGGCCGGCTGAGGAGATAAGGGGGATTCGATCAATGAACGGCACACTCCGCGCTTGGAAGCTGTCTCTTTGCACACTGCTCGTCCTGCTCTGCCTTGTCATGTCCTCCGGCCCAGCCGGCGCCGTGATGCCGTACACCCTCACCGACCTCGGCACGCTGGGAGGCACAACAAGCTCCGCCACCGGCGTGAATGCATCCGGGCAGGTGGTGGGCTACGCGGATACCGCGAGCGGGGACCAGCGCGCCTTCCTGTGGGAGGACGGCGTGATGCGCAACCTCGGCACCCTTGGCGGCACCTACAGCTACGCGCGCGGCATCAATGACTCAGGGCAGGTGGTGGGCGACGCGTACGTCGCCGCGAGCTACTACCCGCACGCGTTCCTGTGGGAGGACGGCGTGATGCAGGACCTCGGCACCCTCGGCGGCACCTCGGGCCACGCCAACGGCATCAATGCGTCAGGACAGGTCGTGGGCTACGCGACGATCGCGAGCGACGACTACCACGCCTTCCTGTGGGAGGACGGCGTGATGCGCGACCTCGGCACCGCTTACGGCAGCGACTGGAGCGTCGCCTACGACATCAACGCGTCAGGGCAGATCGTGGGCCAGGCGGGCGAGGACCACGCCTTCCTGTGGGAAGAGGACATATGGGGGTACCTTGTGATGACGGACTTGGGTACCGTGAGCTACTACTCGAGCTACGCCATGGGCATCAATGCGTCAGGACAAGTGGTGGGCTCGGCTCACACGCCGTCCTGGGACTACCACGCTTTCCTATGGGAGGACGGCGTGATGCAGGACTTGGGTACCCTCGGCGGCGACTCCAGCCGCGCCAACGGCATCAACGACTCCACGCAGGTGGTGGGTTTCGCGGACCTCCCAAACGACGACAGCCACGCCTTCCTGTGGCAAGACGGCGCGATGTACGACCTGAATGACCTCATCCTTGACGGCTCAGAATGGACCCTCCGAAGCGCCACGGCAATCAACGAGGCTGGCCAGATCGTCGGCTACGGCGACTGCAACGGTCAGACGCGCGCATTCCTGCTGACGCCGATCCCGGAGCCGTCGGTGCTGGGGTTGGTTGGCTTCGCGTTGCTCGTCATGGTGCGGCGCGTGCGCCGAAGCTGAGTTCTCTTTCTATGTCCGTGCTCTCCGTGTTCTCCGTGGTTCTATGTCCTCTTCCGGCACACACGCCCCCTTGCGCTGTGGCACGTGAGCGGGTAGAGTGGCGTTCCCTGGAGGACCGGAGGACGGAGCGGGGTGTCGGTATGGACGTGATGGAGGCGATCCGGACGCGGCGCAGCGTCCGCGGCTACGAGGCAAAGCCGGTCGAGGACGAGAAGCTGATGGCCGTGCTCGAGGCGGGCCGGCTCGCGCCGTCGGCCAAGAACCTGCAGGAGTGGCGGTTCGTCGTCGTGCGCGACGCCGCGACGCGCCAGAAGCTGGTGAAGGTCGCGCGCGACCAGGCGTTCGTCGGCGAGGCGCCGGTGGTGATCGCCTGCTGCGCCGACACCGACGAGCACGTGATGCGGTGCGGCCAGCTCTGCTACCCGATCGACGTGGCGATCGCCATCGACCACATGACGCTCGTCGCCGTCGAGCTCGGGCTCGGCACGTGCTGGATCGGCTCGTTCTACGAGGACCAGGCAAAGGAAGTGCTCGGCATCCCGGAAGAGATTCGCGTCGTCGAGCTCCTCGCGCTCG
>Ga0307425_1001913_pt1 | contig 12095 bp, 8 predicted proteins | sample SalMarWE160330MG_FD_202152 | JGI IMG/M metagenome (GOLD analysis project Ga0307425, IMG submission 202152) | Salt marsh sediment microbial communities from the Plum Island Ecosystem LTER, Massachusetts, United States - WE1603-30 | ecosystem: Environmental > Aquatic > Marine > Intertidal zone >... | reverse complement strand
GGGCAATAGTCCTGTGAAGGATTGCCGGATTTCATCTTGATATTGCCCCGCAAAGCATAATAATCCCCTTTGCTGCGGTCCAGGAGCAAAGCCCTGTTGATGTCATCGCGAGCTTCCGCGTAATCCATCATTTGATAGGCTGCCCGGGATCTTTCATAATAATAGGTCCCATTGTTCTTATCCAGGTTGATGGCAAGGTTCATGTATTCCCTCGCCATGGCGGGCTGTTTCAGGAAATCATTCATGAGAACGCCCAGATAATAATAGGTTTCCGGATCATCGGGATTAACGCTGAGGGCATAATTCAGGTCCTTCTGTCCCCCTTCAAAATCTTCAAGGTGCATACGGTTTGCCCCGGAATATTTATAGAATTCGGAATTCCCTGGCACCAGTTCAATACACTTCCTGAAATCGGCGGCGGCGGCCCGGTAATTTCCATTTACAAAACGCGAATAACCCCGTGCATAATAATAGATGGCATTCTCCGGTGCGGCATCGATGGACTTGTTCATTGCCTCATCGGCCAGGTTCCCGGGAATGGCAGACAGGGCTTTGTAATCAAGCTGAAGACCGATCTCAAAATCAGCCTTCATGGCCTCTTCATCCCCGAGCCCGCAGTTGGCCACACCCCGCAGAAGGAATCCCTTCGCATAACCCCTCTTCGATTTCAGCACCCGGTCAAAGTCCTCCCTTGCACCTGCGAAATCTCCCAGGCCAATTTTTGCTATTCCCCTGTTCAGGTATGAATTCATGAATTCCGGGTCGATTTCTATGCTTCGGTCAAACTGGCCGAGCGCTGCGGCATAGTCTTTAAAGCCGAATACCAGAACGGTACCCAGGGCAAAATGACCCGGTGCGAAATCCGGATGGTCCCGGACCAGTTTTTCGCTCAACTCCCTGGCCATTTCATTGTTCGCATTGAGATATTCCCAGGCATTGCAGAATGCTTCCTGGGGAGATCCAGCGAATCCTTCCCTGATCCTGTCTGCAAATTCTGCCGAACCCGTTTCCAGGTATCGTTCAAGTAGCTGGTCCGGATCATCTGCACCGAAGGAAGCGTGCACCATTCCGGTGGTTAAAAACAATGCAAACAGAAGCCTCAGGGTCGGGGAATTAGTGGATTTCATATGAACAAGGGTTTGGAACAGGATCAAATTTATGAAGAAAAATCCATTGCTACCAGATAACCGCCGTGCTTTCTGATGTTCAAAACGGACCCGTCCTCGAAAATAAGGTACTGGCCCTTTATGCCTGTTAAGACAGCCTCAAGGTACCTGGTCCGGTCAAAAGTTATGCTTTTTACCTTATCCGGATACTGCAATACAGGGTAATGGATTTCGGTTACCTGCAAGTCCGGGATGATATATTGCGATAATTCCGTATCGAGAAATCCGCTTACTTTTTCCTTTTCACCAACCAGATCAACGTTCTCCTCCAGTTTGTTGGTCAGCATATGTCTCCAGTTGGTTTTATCGCTCAAATGAGCTTTCAGTGCCACTTCGATCCTGCCGGCCAGATATCGGTTCGGCGTTCTTGCCAGGCATATGGCTTTCCAGGCACCCTGGTCTATCCAGCGTGTGGGTACCTGGGAGGATCGGGTAACCCCAACTTTTACACCGCTTGAAAGGGCCAGGTACACATAATGATCCTGCAGGCAATGCTCCTCAGACCATTTCATGTCCCGCGAGATTCCTTCATGCGCCCTGCACAACTCGGGCCGCAAAACACATTCGCTTGTTTCGGGGGCAGTTGTGAAACAGGGATAACAGTACCCCTGGGCAAAAGATTTCTTTGTCACCCTCCCGCACCGGATGCAATGGATAGTATCCATGAATTGAAAAGTAACGGTTTTCCCGATCAGTGCATTCATACCGATATCCTCCGTCCCGAGTGTAAGGACATATTCCACCGGATCCTTTAATCTGACCTGCATTTTAAGTAAAATTCCCTGCCGCATAAAATTTTTTCAATTTTTTTTAATATCTTAATTAATTGATTTTGAATTATTTATAATTATACCTGAAAAATAAATTAAAAATATTTAGTACTATGTATTGCATAGTACTTAATTTTTTATATATCTTTGCATTGGATATATGCTTGTTATGTATAGTATTCTGAAAATATTACCCGGATTAAAGTTAACATTTCTCCTGATCATCTTTGGCATCGGGGGAATCTACCTGCTTGAACAAAAGTCCCATTTGAAATGGCAGCAACAGCCGGATCCGGTAAGCGTCAACCAGTCCGGGATCATGCCATGGAAGGTCAGTGCTGACCGGTTAAGGCATGTTTCATCAGCACAGGGGGAAATCCATGGCATGGACTGTCCCGTATCGGGTGGAACAGCAAAACCGTTTCAGGAGGTTCAGTGTTTGAGTGACCTGGGATTTCATATTGAATTGTAGCATTATTAATCAGCAATCATCATACAATGAATGTAGAAAACGCAAAAGCACAGATGAGGAAGGGTATCCTGGAATACTGCATTCTTTCGATTCTTGCAAAGAACGATGCCTATGCTTCGGACATTATCAAGGAGCTGAAGGAGGCCAGGCTTATAGTGGTGGAGGGGACCCTGTATCCGCTGCTGACAAGACAGAAGAACGCGGGACTACTGGGTTATCGCTGGGAGGAATCAACCCAGGGTCCCCCGCGGAAATATTATACCATTACCGATTCAGGTAATAAATTCCTGGAAGAAATGCACCAGTCATGGAATGAGCTGGTGGAAGCAGTCAACAGGTTAAACACCAAGAAAAAATCAACAAAATAAAATCATGAAAACGACGATTAAAATCAACCTCAGCGGACAGATATTTACTCTTGATGAAGACGCATACGAAGTCCTCAAGGATTACCTTGATTCGATCAGCAAACGTTTCAGGGATACGGAAGAGGGGAATGAGATCATCGGGGATATTGAATCTCGAATAGCCGAACTCTTCCAGGAAAAGATCAGTGAAAAAAAACAGGTGATCACCATCGAGGATGTTCGGGATGTAGAGAGTGTCATGGGACAGCCCGAAGATATCCTCGACGAGGAGGAAGAGATCGGCGGGGAAAAGAAAAAATACACCAGCGGGAAAAAAACCAGGAAATTTTACCGGGATCCCGACAATGCGGCGATCGGCGGGGTTTGCGCTGGACTTGCGGCCTATTTCGGAATCGAGATCTGGCTGATGCGGTTGATCTGGGTAATCCTTTTCTTTGCCACTGGTGTCCTTTTGATCATCTACATCGTACTCTGGATCGCAGTGCCAATAGCAACGACAGCAGCCGAAAAACTGGAAATGCGCGGAGAGAAGGTGAACGTTTCGAACATTGAAAAAACGATAAAAGAGGAATACGAAAGCGTTAAGGAAAATGTTAAAGAAGGGTATGAGAAAGTCAGGGATTCAAAGGAGTTTAAAAAAACAAAGAACGTCCTGGACGAGATCCTCCATGTCTTCGGTAAAATCATCCTTGTCCTGTTGAAGATTATCCTGTCCGTGATTGGATTCGCGCTGATCTTAGGGGGACTGGTGGCCCTGAGTGCTTTATCCATAGGGTTTTTCTTTAGCAGTTCCGTGTTCCCGTTGAGGTTCTTGGGACCCGATGTTCATTCGTTCCCGGAATTATTCGGAATTTTCGGGGATCCCACAAACCTGACCCTTATCTCGATAGCCCTTTTCTTTACTATCGTCATCCCGATAATCGCCATAATATATGGCGGGATAAAGATGATGTTCCGGTTTAAGGCAAACGACAAAATGATCGGCCTGACTGCCTTCGTGCTATGGATCCTCAGCCTGGTCTTTCTGATTTCAATGGCTGCCTTTGAAGGATGGCATTTCAATGATTCAGGCAGGTCCGGCAACACCTTTGAAATGAAGAACTTTCCCTCCGACACCCTCCTCGTACGGATCAATGCCCATCCCGATATAGAGGGATTCTCGGATGACTGGTACACAAACTACGACGATGACTGGTACATTCTTTCGACAGCGGATAAGATCTATGGAAAGATCGATCTGGATGTTTCCCCGGGGAATTCCCGGGACTGGGAATTGTCGGTCCGTAAAAAATCACAGGGAAGGAATAACCCGGAGGCTGTTTTAAATGCCTCCAGGCTTGATTACGACTGGGAACAGGAAGCCTCCACACTCATCCTTGATCCATACTTCAGCCTGGAAAAACCCAACCGCTGGCAGGCTCCCTCAACCCGGGTGACCGTGATTGTCCCCGAAGGCAAATACATCCGCCTGGATAAAAACACACGGTATTTTCTGGACCATGTAAAAACCGTGGATGAATTATGGAACCACCAGCTGGCCGGAGAAGTCTGGAAAATGACCGAAGAGGGACTAGTGAAGGTGGACTGATTCCAAAACCATTTAAAAGGCCATCGGTTATAAGACGGATGGCCTTTTTTGTTGACCCACGCTAACATATCTCAATAATTGCAAATACAGTAATGTTGAAGACTTACCCTTTTTCAAACAGTGAACTTTTATCCAGCTCTATAAGCAATCGCCCTTTAAAGCATTAAGAGAATAAACGATTTATTTTCCATGCGGCGGGCTCATGCTTGCAATGCTGATCCCGATAGTGTATTTATCATTCTATGAATCAGAAAACGGAATAAACATTTGTGATATTGACAAAAATATTTTATAATTAAGAGAACGAATAACCATTAAAACTTAACATGAATCTATGAAAAAAGATAATTCGTTAGTTTTATTGAAGCGGCTGTTTATTACGTCGCTGTTTTCTATTATAATAGCAGGAACAGCTTTAGCACAAAATGTCACCATTACTGGTAAAGTCACCGACACGGACGGGAAAGGATTGCCAGGCGTTAATGTTGTCGAAGCAGGAACTGTTAAAGGCACCATTACTGATACCAATGGTAAATACTCAATATCAGTTGCAGGCAGTGAATCAACATTGTTGTTTTCTTATGTTGGTTACGTAACCCAGGAAGTGGTGGTTGGTTCACAAATGCTTATAGACATTTCGCTGATAGAGGACATTACGCAATTAGATGAAATTGTTGTAATTGGCTACGGTACTGTAAAAAAACGCGATTTAACCGGGGCCGTTTCACAGGTAAAAAGCGATGAAATCAGCATGGCTCCTGTAGTAAGTCCTGCTGAAGCAATTCAGGGCAGGGTGGCAGGTCTGGATATTACACGCAATGATGGCCGTGCAAACTCGGGATTCAGTATTTTGCTTCGGGGCAACCGGTCGTTAACAGCCAGTAGCGAACCAATTTATATTATAGATGGAATAGAGGGAAGTATCAACAGTCTGAACCCAAGCGATATTGTTTCAATAGACGTATTGAAAGACGCTTCTTCAACAGCCATTTACGGTTCTGCCGGTGCAAACGGCGTGTTAATTATTACGACTAAAAAAGCAGAAAAGGGTAGAATTCAGATCGATTTCAATTCTTATGTCAGCATCAATAGCTGGCCATCTTTTCCAAGTGCTTTGCAAGGCGATGCATGGTTCAAATATCTTGAAGAGGGCTATAATGCCACCTATGACATGGCTCCTGCAGATCGGGATGCTTTACTTTCAGCGTGGAGTTTATCCCCCACTGTCCTTAACTCATATATTGATGACGGAAAATGGGTGGATTGGATTGATGAATCCCTTAGAACAGGTCTTCAATATAATAGTACACTCTCAATACGCGGAGGTACTGATGTAGTGCAGTCAAATTTTTCTATGGGATACAACAGAACAGAAGGCATTTATAAGAACGACTACGTTGATGTTTTTACCCTGCGTGAGGATTTGAATGTGAATGCATCAGCATGGGCAAAGTTTGGGATAACAACAGGTTTGATATTCAGAAATAGAGAATCACGTCCGAGCCGTATCAACAAAGCATTCGGGATGGTGCCGCTGGGTGATGTTTACGATGAAAACGGGGATATTAACCAGTATCCCATTGAAGGAATGACAGACGTAATAAGTCTTCTCGCCGATAATATTGACGGAACTTATAAGAACAACAGCAAATCATTTAATATAACTGCAAATCCTTATGCTGAATTTACGCTTGCAAAAGGTTTAACCTTTAAATCTATTCTTGGTTTATCATTATCAACTGCCCGTCAGGGAGAGTTTAACAGCGATCATACATACATGATGCTTGCCGGAAGCCAGACCGCCATCAGAAACGGAAGTTATGGTACCGACATGGGTTATAGTTATATCTGGGAAAATATTGTTGATTATATAGTTAATATTGCCGATAATCATGAGCTAGGTGCGACTTTTATTACCTCATATGGAAACAGCCAGAGCGAATCTTCAGATGGATATAGCGAAGGATTCCTTTATGATGATTTCCTCTATTTCAATTTAGATGCCGGGGTCAATCCGAGGGTCGGCACATATTATAGTGGGAAAAAGCGCATGTCTTATGCAGGCAGGTTAAACTATAACTTCAAAGGTAAATATTATATCACAGGTTCTGTCCGGTATGACGGGGTGTCCCAGCTCGCTAAAAAATGGGATGTATTTCCGGCAGGAGCTATTGCATGGAGGATTTCTGATGAAAGTTTTATGGAGGGAACAAGTAACTGGCTTAGCAACCTGAAGCTGCGCGCAGGGTATGGGGTTACCGGCAACTCTAACATAAACCCATACGCTACAAAATCGGAAGTTACCAGCGGTTCCGATGTTTTAAATCTTGGGGGTGGCCAGGTACTGACAAGTATTCCTACTCAGGCTATTGGCAATGTGTCATTAGGATGGGAAAAATCGTATAACCTTAATATCGGGCTTGATTATGGACTGTTTAAAAACCGTGTTAATGGTTCCTTCGAATGGTATGACACTGATACAAAAGATGTGATCTATGCCCGGAGTCTTCCTTTTTCAGGAGGTGGATTTTCTCCCAAACAGGCATACCTTCTGAATTCCAATATTGCCAGGATGCATAACAAAGGAATTGAATTAACATTATATACCAGGAATATTCAAAAAAATGATTTCCAGTGGAATTCAACAATTACCTTTGCCAGGAACTGGGAAGAGATAACTTCTATCGATTTAGGAAGTGGCACAACAGTTGAAGACCTTATCTCCCTTGGTTTGTTTATGGGGTCGCCCAAAAACACTTTCTACGATTATAAGAAAATCGGTATATGGCAATTGGGAGAAGAAGCCGATGCGGCTGTATTCGGCCTGGAACCAGGTGATGTAAAGATTGAATCGAGCCTGACAAAAAGATCAGATGGCGTGTGGTCTAAAACCATTACCGATGATGAGGGTAATGAAATAGCAGTTGAATTCACCCCAGATTCCGCTTACACGATTAATGCAAACGACGACCGGCAGATTATTGGTCAGGGAACTCCTAAATGGACTGCTGGTTTCCAAAACACCTTTAATTACAAAGGCTTCGATTTAAATATATTTATAACTGCGCGGTGGGGTCAGATGATTGATGGACAGTTAATGGGATATTTTGATTATGGTAGACAGAATCTACCCGAAAATTATAATTACTGGACGGAAACAAATCCCACCAACGACTATCCAAGACCCTATCAGAGAAGGACCACAACGTATTCTTCCCCTGTTGCCGGTCTCAGTTATGTTGATGCTTCTTATATTAAAATTAAAAACATAACCCTTGGATACACACTCCCCAAAAGTCTGATAAATAAGGCTGGCCTGTCGAATTTAAGGATTTACGGTACAATCTACAATTCGTTAATTATTACTAAAAGCCATTTATTGAAAGGGGTTGATCCTGAATCAGGAGCATCCGATTCTTTTCCGTTATACAAACAATTGGTATTTGGTATAAATGTATCATTTTGATAATATTACAAGAGATGAAAAAGATATTGAATTATAAAATAGCATTCCCGGTAACATTCATAATGTTGCTGATTGCATCCTGTTCACTGGAAGAATTCAATCCATCAACTGCTGACCCAGCTATAGCCTATAGTGATCGTGACGGATTTGAAAGTCTGGTTAACTATTGTTACGATGGCTTATATTATTTCTATGGAAAAATAGATGGTATTGGTGCTATGGAATTGGGTACCGATATCTGGATATCGGAATCAAAGGAAAAAGGATTTTCTTTATATGGTAGCGACATGAACACAGAACTTGGCACATTGAAGGTTTATTGGCAAGGATTTTATGCTACCATAAATTACTGCAATTTGGCCATATATTACGCCGATGAAGTTAAAGGTTACACAGAAGAAGAAAGGAATGCAAAGGTAGCAGAAGCCTATTTTCTGAGAGGCTGGAGTAATTTATATATTGTCGAACAATTTGGCGGAGTGGTGCTTCGTACAGAACCTTCATCCGTCTCAGGTACTGATAATTTTCCGGTGCGCAGCACCGAAGCTGAATTTTACGATTTGATTATAAGCGATTTGAAATTTGCTTGTGAACATCTTCCGTTGGACCAGGGCGTCGAGCGAGGACGTGTTTCAAAAAAAGCCGCCTATGGAATGCTTGCAAAAGCATACCTTCAAAGGACGCGTTTAGGTGAAGCGGATGCATCCGAATATGCAAGACTGGCCTTAGAAGCTGCTCAGGGAATCATAGATAACCAAGGTGAATATGGCTGTGCTCTTTATACCAGCGATGATACAAAATCGGGGTATTCCAAATTATGGGATGGTGAAAACAACAAAACAAATATGGAATTTCTGTTCATAGAGGCTGTTGATCATGAAGCCTTTTTAAATCCTGATGGAAGCAATCGTGGACGCACCCGCCAGTACTATTTAATGGATTTAAAAAATATTGGAGCTGAATGGGGAACAACAGAAAAAAATTGTGCCTGGTATGGAAGAGCAAACGACAGAGGCATAAAACCGACAAAATACCTGTTAACAGAGGTTTTTAAGCCTGAAAAGGATCCTGCAGATACGCGTTTTGAAGAAACATTCTTTACCCGGTACTTTAACTCCAAATGGGCTGATTTCACCATTAACCAGGCACTTATAACTAAATACGGTAAAGATACATCAGTGCTTGGACATGTGATTAAAAATACTGCCGGTACATATAATACTACTGATGTATATTATGGCGGAAAAAGTTATTATGGAGTAAACGCTTCCGGAAATACCAATATGGTGGATGAGGATGGAGACGGTTATCTTGACGGCCTCTCGGTATTCACTCCAAATTATATCATACCGGCGGCTGAGAAAGCCATGTTACCTTTCCTTTGCGTTGATCCGACAGACATGTTCGAATCCGATGGCAGGTGGGTTACTTCAGCAACAATGCCTCTGGGTAGTGCATACAAGGATTGTTACCCTTCTATGCGAAAATTATCATCATTGTACTGGATTTATTCCAATCAGCATTGGCAGGGAGATGTCCCGATTCTTCGCCTGGGCGAAGTTTACCTGATTGCTGCCGAAGCGGCACTTCGTTTCAATAACGATCAGGCAGCTGCAGCCGGGTACGTAAACACCATTCGTCAACGTGCGGCTGTAACGGGTCGTGCAGATGAAATGACAGTTAATCCGGGTGATGTTAATCTTGACTTTATCCTGGCAGAACGTGCACGTGAGCTGGCTGGTGAGCAAGTCCGGTGGTGCGACCTGAAACGATTTGGCAAACTTACCAGTGCATATCTTTCAGCAAAAAACCCTGATATTACAAACTTTGATGATTCGAAAAATATAGTAAGGCCAATTCCTCAATCATTCCTTGATGCTATTGCCAATCCAAAAGAGTTTGGCTCTAATGGGTACTGAGTGAATAAAATTCCTCACTAGTACTTAGTTGCATAAATAAACGTAATTATGTGTATTTGCTATCAAAACAGCAAATATATGAGAACAGCGAAGCCAATTGTTTTGAACAAACATGATCTTCAAACACTTACATCATGGGGCAATAGTACAACCATTGAAGCACGTTTCAACGAACACGCAAAAATCATTTTACTTGCCCATGAAGGTAAAACCAACAAAGAGATAGCTGACTTTATGCACACACGTGAGGCTACCATAGGAAAATGGAGATCCAGGTTTATCCATTCAGGTCTTGCCGGATTGGAAGACATGAAAAGAACCGGTAAACCCAAGGAATATGACACAGCCATCGAGAAAAAGATTTTGCGTTTACTAGATACTAAGCCCCCCGAAGGGTATAGTTCCTGGAATGGTAATTTGATAGCTGAACATCTGGGCATGGTAGTGCTGATTTTGTATGGCGCGTTCTAAAGAAGTATGACATTCACTTACAACGCAAACATAGTTGGTGTATCAGCACAGATCCGGAATTCACTGCCAAATCAGCCGATATCATTGGATTGTATCTTGATCCCCCAAACAACGCTGTTGTCATCTGTGTTGATGAAAAGCCTGCTATTCAGGCTTTGGAAAGGGCTCAAGGATGGCTTAAACTTCCAAACGGGAAAGCGATTACCGGTTATAACCATGAATACAAACGCCATGGTACAATTAATTTGTATGCCGCACTGGAGATATCAACCGGCCTGATAAAAACTAACCAATTTCAAAGAAGACGCAGAATAGAATTCTTACTCTTCATGAATGGTATCATAAAACAATATGAAGGCCGGCAGATACATGTGGTTTTAGATAATTTAAGTACCCATAAACCCAAACGTGATCAATGGCTGGCCAGACATAAAAATGTTCATTTTCATTACACACCAACACATGCTTCCTGGTTAAATCAAGTTGAGGTTTGGTTCAGCATTCTGACAAAACATGCACTGCACAAAGCAAGCTTTACTTCAATTGAACAACTTATGGAAGCCATTGAAAAGTATTGTGCTGCATACAATAAAAACGCTCATCCATTTGAATGGACAAAACAAAAGGTATTTCAATGAACGTTGAAAGATAAATACGCTAATTTATGCAATTAGATATTAGTTAGGAGACTTTGAATATAGATAGTTACAATTCACAAGCAATAATATTCCTACTAATTTATTAAAACTGATTCGTCATGGGTAATCCTAAATTCCAGATCTATCTCAGTACTGCAAATCAACAGTACTATTATCGTTATAAGCCAGGAATAGCGAAATAATCCTTAACAGTGAGGGATATACTTCAAAACAATCTTGCTTAAATGGTATTGCCTCTGTGAAAGAAAACGCTCAAACAGTTATCCTGGACACGTTGTATACATCCTTACCTCATCCTGATTGCCATTGTTACGATGATGTGGTTCCTCACTGAATTAACCTCCAACGTGGCCTCCACACACGGGAATAAGAGTCTGCAGTCTCCAGCCTGCAAATCGAAAGTATATTGCCTGAATGAAAAAGTCCACTAATTTTTAGTAACTTTAGTATCCCTTTGTACGATGAATAATTATTTCTTTCAATCATTTCAGTTACTTCTGTTTTAATCACTCGTTTCAAAACCTGCGCCAAATGAGAACTGTCATTCTTCTCATCGCAAGCCTGTTTCTCTCTGCAAATGTTATCTCTCAAACCAATACAGATAAAGCTCAAGCCCCTGATTTGCAGGATCTTGCACACTTCAAGGAACGCCCCGATCCATCAAGGTTGAAAAGCACTCAGGATTTCCCTTTCAGGTACGATCTGCGAGACTATGGATTGGTCACTTCTGTGAAGAGAAACCGGATCTCCAGTCCCACTGCCTTTGCAGTCCTCGGAGCAATTGAATCCCGGTGGCTGGTGACCGGATTCGGGGAATATGACCTGTCAGAACAAAACATGATTACTTGTCACGGTCATTCTTTTGATTATACAGATAATTTCAACCGTCTTGTTGCAGGGGGGTACCTGAACCGTCTCGACGGACCTGTTCTTGAAACCTATGATCCATATGATACTATAGACCGGACCTGCTACTCCCATTTTGATCTCCCGGCCTATGTGCCGGAAATGCGTTTGCTTCCGGCAGACCCGGATGTGATCAAGAAAACAATTATGGATTACGGTGCAGTATATACAACGGCTTATTATAATAACCCGTTGTGCTATTAAAACTTGTTAATAACTATAATAAAAAAAGATTGTGCATATTACTGAATATCAGTAAATTAAAGGTAGTAATTCACTACAAATACACCTTTATAATGCACAATCTTAA
>Ga0307425_1001912_pt1 | contig 12096 bp, 10 predicted proteins | sample SalMarWE160330MG_FD_202152 | JGI IMG/M metagenome (GOLD analysis project Ga0307425, IMG submission 202152) | Salt marsh sediment microbial communities from the Plum Island Ecosystem LTER, Massachusetts, United States - WE1603-30 | ecosystem: Environmental > Aquatic > Marine > Intertidal zone >... | reverse complement strand
TATACCGTGCCTATTGACGCGGTCAGAGAGGAGCTTCACGACATTCTAAAAAAATCAGAGCACTGGGACGGCAAAGTCTGTGTGTTGCAGGTTACGAACACATCAGACCGTACGATGGAGCTTCGGGCTCTTATGAGTGCTGCAGACGCCTCAACGGCTTGGGCTCTGCGCTGTGAAGTTAGAGAGAAACTGATTGAGTTTATCAAGAAGAAATATCCGCAAGCACTGCCACGATTGAGAGCAGAACTATATCAACTAGAAGACAATTCTTGATCGCAGTAGAACAATGGCCCCGATGATAATAGAGGCAGGAAAGCCTGGATGAGAAATTAGGATACAGTACATTTTTGGGCTTATCTGTTATGGTTACAGGTTATAGTCTTTTGATGTTTTCAGGAATTTGTGCTGGAGGACGAAGCCTATTGCGGTTGGGGCGGAAATCATAACAGGTAAAAACCATTTGAGTGAGAATACCATATCTTCGACCTTGGCGGAGGTTCTCGGATAAAGGTATAAAAGCGCCAGGGAACCAACGACTACCAAACCGCTGCCCCACAGGCTGGAAAAGAGTATTACGGCGGCTTTGAAAATGATAAAGGAGATCATGCCGCCGGCAATAATCCCGATAAGCCCGCCGGCCCAGATGTACTGTTCGGTCAGGCCGCAGGCGTACCATATTCCCGATGTGAGTATTCCGCCCGCAGCGGCACCTAATAAACAAACGGACCATCGCATCAGCGGCACGGAGAGGATCGCCAATGTTATCATGCCTACGATTCCGCCGACGAACTGGTTGTTCAAACCGACGATTTTCTCGGTGATTGCCATTCCCATCATCATGCCCAGCAATGCGAAGTTGATTACGACCAGGACCTTGAAGACGCGCCAGCCGTAGAACAGGCAAACCACGCCGAAAGAGATAAATGTCAACGCTTCGAGCAAGCTAAGCGAAGTTATTTGTTCCCAGAACACGTTTATCGGCACGACTGCTTCTTCTGACGTCTCCGTAGCGGTCTGTGCAAGGATTGTTACGTAATCCATGATTCGGCTCCTTGATCTATCTTTTTGTTTTTACGCCGAACGCCAGTCACGTTCTACGATTTTTTCAGGCTCTTTCTTGTCCTTCTTGTTGCCTTTGCCGGGCTTTATTTTTGTTATCTTTTCCTTTTTTGAGCCTTTGCAAAGTAGTAGCTGGACAATCGTGCCGAAAGCGGCCATCGCGAGAAAAACAGCGGCAAAGATGAACGGCTTGCTGCGAATATGGCTGACTGGTTCGGTCCCTTTGTACGAAAGCAGTAAAATCATCCCGAGAAAGACGACCATTATTCCGGTGACCGAAAAGAACAAAGCCGTGGTACAACGCCAGAGAAGCACGCCACAGACGAGAATAATCACCGCCGGTGCGGCGATTATTGCCCATATGTGTACGGGGATTTTTGTGCCGGCCTGTTTTATTTTTTCGCCGGCATCGAGTCCGAATGTTTTCAACTCTTGCAATGTTTCGCCAAGGCCGGCTTTTGTGGTTTGATCCAACATTTCGCTCTGGACTTCGGTGGTTTCTGCTTGTTTGAAGTACGGCTCGGCAAGAATGGTAAAAGCAATCGCTGCCGCCAATGCCGACGCCAGCAGTACGCACAATACCTTTTGGAATATCAGGGCAAAGAGCGAGGCAAGAGCTGCCAGGAACGAAGTGGAGAAAATATTTCGTCCTACGACAAAGAGTCCGACCACAATCCCGCCGGCCAGGCCGGCTATAGAGATTAAGATTTTTCTAAGGGCCAGTCCGCTGAGCCATATACACAATCCCAATAGCAGCAGCACCACTCCTGAGCTGATCAGGATCGAGGTGCTGAACCGACCCGTCATCTGTTCGAAGTTTTGGAAAATTTCAATCATAACGCCGCTAAAAAAGGAATTAACTCCATCCAAATATAAGAAAAGTCAATACTGATTGAATTTCGTGTTTCATTATAACCATTATCGACCTTTTTGTAAAATTTTCGTTAAGATAGTTAAGCCAAGTAGCCATATCAGCCTAAAAACGCGGATTTTCTGCTCCCAATAAAAAGAATTGAAGATGTCCTATAAGGACGGAGAGAACAAATTAACAATCGATAATCGTTTTATTTAACCGCGGATACCTAAGGCACAAGTGAACGCAGATTTACGCTGATTTTTTTGGGCCACAGAGGGCACAGAAGACTTAGAGAAAAATAACATAAGATAATTAAATATATTAAAAAATTTTGTGAATCTTCGTGTTCTTCGTGGTTAAAAACTTACTTTTTCTGTTAAAAACAGCCTTTTTCCCAGCGAAATATAAAAAATCCACTTTTTTTCACGAATTTTCAATTTTGTTATCAACATTTTGCCTTCGAGAAACGCTGTTTTATTAATGGAAGAAGTATATTCGTATTTTCCGCCATAGAAAAAGGGGGCCAAGATGGATAAAAGCCCTGAAAAGCCGCACAATGAGAACGCAAGGTTGATGCAAGAGGCAGCCGATGGCAATAAAGAGGCATTTATGTGCTTACACGAAAGGCTTGCTCCGCTTATGATGCAATTTTTTGTTAAATGGGGCGTGAATCTCGACTCAGCCGAGGATTTAGTTCAGGAAGTCTTCATCCGCCTTTGGCAGCGTCGTAAGAGTTACCGCTTAGGTTCCTCGTTAGAAGCATATTTATACAGTATTGCCAGAAACACCTTGTACGATGAGATATGCAAGTCTCACAAAATTGACAGGAAAGGATTGAAAAGACGGCAAGTCTCAGATGAAGGTAAATACAGCGGCCTGTCCCAGCCGGAAGCCAAATTATACATCAAGGAGCTAACCGAAGCTTTTGAAAAGAAAAAAACCAAATTAACTCCGAAACAGATGCAAGAACTGGATGCCTTTCAGTGCCAGGATATCGACTTTCAAAAGGTAACAGGGGATGACGGTTGTTCTAATGAAGCTCGTAAAAAACGCCTGAAACGTGGGAGAAAGCGGCTTATAGAGCTTTTGGCCAAATTTTTTACTGATAAAAATGGCTAAAATCAGCCTGAAAACAGCGATCACGTAAAAAATTTAAAAAGATAAAAAAAGCGCGTCCCTTTTTCGAGTCATTCATGGTATTATAATAATAGAGAGCAATAATTTTTCAGCGGCTAAGTCGGCTTGGAAAGGCTTTGTTATTGCTCGCTGGCATTTAGCCGTTAGAAACGCCGTAAGACCGGCAACATTGAGATAAGCGGAAGGGAATAACACACGGCGGGATTAATACACCTGTGGCGGATAAAGTTAGGGATGAAAGAAAGAGTTTTTATGCGCATACAATAGTTGGTACGTTGGGAAGCGGACAAATGGGCCAGCGTAAAGTAAAAATAGTCAATATTAAATCGTCAATAGTAAATCGAAAAGCCTTTACACTAATTGAATTACTTGTGGTCATCGCTGTTATATCATTGTTAATGGCTATTCTCATCCCTGTGCTGCGCAGTGCTAAGGAATGCGCACACCGTGTGGTCTGCATGAGCAATCTCAAGCAGCTCACGTTGGCATGGCTCGCTTACGCTGACGAGCACGAAGGCAAGCTTGTCATGGGGTCGGCCATGGGTGTAAGCTGGCTAACAGACAACTCTATCGTCTTAGAAGGCTGGGTGCGCGAGGCATTCCAATGGCCAGAGAGCCGTGCAGCGTTGATTGAGGATCCGAGAAAAGGCGCTTTGTGGCCCTGGCTCAAGAATATCGATGTATATAGATGCCCGCGCGGACGGGAAGGCCATGCACTAACCTACAGTACACTTATCTCTGCAAATGGTGCTTCTGATGTCAAAGGCGTTACTTCACAGAAAACTCAGGCGGGCGGGTTTCAGGTTATCGGCAAACGCGTCGGCAGTACGACGTTGCTATTAACCAATCTCACAGAGATCGTAAGTCCCGGTGCATCTCAGCGTGCGGTTTTTATAGATTTTGGCGAAACGCCAGTTGGTAATGATTTCTATGTTTATTATCTTTATCCAAAGTGGAGAGTGCATAGTCCTCCCCCTATACAACATAGTGGAGGTACTACGCTATCGATGGCGGACGGTCATGCTGAGTACTGGAAATGGAAGGGGCACGAAACAGTTCTGATGCCACGTAAGCTAGTTCCGAAGGGCAAGTTATTCGGTGAAGTGCTGGAGGACGGCGACTACGAGCCGCAGACTATGGACGGATTGTATGACCTGCAAAGGCTGCAAAAGGCAACCTGGGGCAGGCTTGGTTATACGTTAGATATTGTGCCATAGCAGAGAAAATGCTATGGCCGGCGGGATATTGACCAGCCAAAGCGAGTAGGTGAGAAAAAGTAGTTGAGTTCTCGGCGCTGAAGGACTGCGCTCGTTAAATTTAAAGGATTATTTAAATGCAATTCATGCCTATGGTTCTGCGTAGATTACTCATCATTACATTATTCCCCTGCATAGTATCCAGTGTAGCAGAGTCCGGGAAGCCCAGCCAAATGGAACAGACCATCGAGTCAATTAGGGACTGCATTGATAGCTCCCCTGCACCGTGGCCCTATGAATGGAAGAAAGAATATATTGAGACTATCCGCAAAGCAGTTGAGTTGCATCATAATGCTGCTCATTATACCAAACGTTTGGAGATTCTTCACAATGGTTTTGTTCCTTACTGGGATGGATTTAAGAAGACTGACGAAAGGTCTTTGTTTGAGGTGCATCGAACACAGATTCGCTGGTACGTAGAGCATCTGATGAACACTGAGTTTCCAATGGAGAATGAACGGCAGAAATTATGCAATCAATATAAAGATCTATGGAACTACGCTGCAGACTCGCTATTGAAACAATTTCCATTTCTTGATCCAAATGCTGTGCAGAATGCTAAGAAAAATGATCTCAGTAAATGTTATCATAATATTGAAGCGCCGCTAATGCCTGCTTATCTAAAACCGATGTCTGAAGAACAAGTAGCGCAAATCAAGCAACGCTGGGAAAAGCTGCGCTACATTCGAGTCGATTTGTGGCGTCGGCTTGACGATGGTTCTAAAACCCCTGCTGAGAACCGAGATGCGACGTTATCCAATGCAGAACTTGATTACGAGTTGACTCAAAAAAGTTTGTCACAATTACTTGGACAAGTATGGATGGTTGTCTCTAAACGACCTGATTACTACATAAGTGCATTAAAAAACCATTCAAGGACAATACAAGACCGTCTTAAATCGTTCCTTCATCCGTGGATTTTGACATAAAAAGACCGCTCCTGCCGATTACATGGGCTCTAATGCGGATGAGAGGAGTCGAACCTCCACGGGCTAAAGCCCACAGGCACCTGAAGCCTGCGCGTCTGCCAATTCCGCCACATCCGCAGCGTTTATCTTTGAATACTGTTTAACAGAACCGCGTTTTAATTAAGATTAATATTAGCATTTTCCTGCATTTCGTCAAGTATTTTCACCTGCCCGATATAAATTCGTAAAGCGTCCCATAAATTATCAGATGGTATACGAAATCAGCAAATTCGTCGCTCCAGCATGTTTTACGCAAGGATCAACAAGATTTCCTTAAGTTCTCACCGCCAATTGTCCGAAACTAAAACCACTGTGATTTTTTGGATTTTGTTTTTTTTGCAGTATATTTTAAACAGTGAGTCATAGAATGTTATGACCGGGAGAAGAGAGTGAGTAGAACAACCGCATATTTTGGTTCCCTACCCTTTCTTAAGCAGGGCGGAGTCCACCCATGATTGTTTTGTAGTTTTCGGTCAATAGAGACAAAAAGCGGACAAACACGAAGTATTTAATATAAATGATTTGATTGTAACCGGATGGATTCTTTACAAACTATATCTAATGTTGCTGAAGCCGAGGCCGGTCTTCTATTCGGCGAGCTGCTTGTCGCCAAAGGTATGTTAAGCCGAGACGAGCTACAGGAAGTGCTTGACATACAGCGTGAGCAAGGCGGTCGATTCGGCGAGGTTTTGTTGCAGCTTAAAAAGCTTAATGACAAGGACGTCACAGCCGCCCTGGCGGAACATTTCTCGATGGAATACATCCACTTCGACGACGCCCACAAACTGGACAAGATCGACATAGACATCGCTCGAATGCTGCCGGAGAGCATCGCCAAGCGATTTTGTCTCGTGGCTGTCGACGAGGACGATAATAAAAACATTATTGTTGTGATGTCTGATCCGCTCAATGTTGTCGCGATAGATACCGTCACGCTGAAGTTGAAGCGTCAGATTAAGCTGGCCATCAGCTCGGCCAGGGAAATTCGCCGGGCGATAGAGATGATTTATCACGGCTCTGATTTGGAAGAACAGGAGCTTCGTAATCTGGTGGAGATCGAAGTCGGCGACGAAAGCAAGAAGGATGATGACGTCCTTTTAGAAGACATCGCGGAATCGGATACCATCGGTGAAGATGCCGCAAATAAGGCTCCCGTGATTCGGTTCGTTGACTTGCTCATGAGCCAGGCGGTAAAATGCAGGGCAAGTGATATTCACATCGAGCCCCAGGAGACTTCAACGGTTGTGCGCATGCGAGTTGACGGCATTCTTCGGGACATGGTTCCGCCGGCGAAAAAGATGCAGGCAGCGGTCATAGCCAGAATCAAGATTGTCGCACGAATGGATATCGCCGAGCGCAGACTACCGCAGGACGGCCGGTTCAAAATGAAAATATCCGGCAGGGCCATTGACGTCCGCGTATCGACAATTCCAACAATATACGGCGAAAAAGTCGTGATGCGAATTCTGGATGCATCGGCGGTAAAGCACGACCTGGATTTACTTGGTCTTGAACCGGAGCGTCTGAAAGAATTGAAAGACAAGCTGCAACAGCCCCACGGCATCATAATTGTCACCGGGCCGACCGGCAGCGGCAAAAGTACCACATTGTACTCGGCACTGAGCCACCTGAAGGATCCGACGAAAAATATCACGACGGTCGAGGACCCCGTCGAATACCGCCTTGCCGGGATTAACCAGATTCAGGTCAAGTCGGAAATCAACCTCGATTTCGCACGATGCCTGCGGGCAATCTTAAGACAGGACCCGGACATTATTCTGATCGGCGAAATTCGAGACAAAGAGACGGTCGAGATAGCAATAAAAGCAGCTTTGACGGGCCATCTGGTTTTAAGCACGTTCCATACCAACGATGCACCGAGCGCGATAAGCAGATTGCTCTATATGGGAATTGAGCGGTACCTGCTGGCTTCGGCACTGAATTTGATAATTGCTCAGAGACTCGTCAGAAAAATATGCGATCATTGTAAAGAGCCGGTAACATTGAATGAAGAAGCCCTCAAACATCTGGGGATAAGCAAAGAGAAGGCCGAGAACTCTGTGTTCTATCACGGCCGGGGATGCCAGGCCTGTGGAGAAACCGGTTATCTGGGCAGATTGCCCATATTTGAGTTCCTGGATGTGGATACCGAAATCAGCGAGAAGATTATTGTCAACGCGACCGAATCCGAGATCAGGGAGACCTCGCGTAAAAAAGGTTATGGAGGCCTGCTCGACAGCGGTGTTATTAAGGTGTTGGAGGGTTTAACAACCGCCGAAGAGGTCATCAGGATAGCTTTCACAGACAAAGGGTGATAGCTCTTATAACAACAAGAAAAGGGTATTTTGAAAAGGTTAAGCAAATGAAAAACTACGGGTATGTCGCTCGAGATATGACTGGGGCACAGATAAAGGGATTCGCACAAGCGGCTAACTCAAACGAGGTGCTTAATCAGCTTCGTGAGCAGGGTTTAACACCTATCTCTGTTAAAGATGTATCCAAGAAAGATACCACGAAATCAACGCAAAAAGCTCATCGTAAACACATCAAATCATCGGACCTGGCGACACTTTGCTGGCAGTTGGCAACGATGCTCGAGGGCGGAATTCCTATTACTACAGCCCTGGACATTATTCGTGAAGACACGGGTAATGTACAGCTCCAGGAGATTCTCAAGCAGGTATCGGAAAAGGTCAAGAAAGGTCAGCCCGTCTCGGAATGTATTTCGGAATATCCGAAGGTTTTCAACCGGCTCTCCTGTGCCATGGTTCTGGCCGGCGAAACCGGCGGTAATCTCGCGAAGTCGATAGGCAAGCTGGCAGAGTATTTTGAGAATCGTGACAAACTCGCGAAAAAAGTCAAAGGTGCGATGGCTTATCCTGTCTTTGTGCTCTCATTTATTATCATAATTGTCATATTCATAATGGCTTTTATTGTTCCCCGATTCAGAAAGATATTCGATCAAATCGGCGGGACAATGCCTGCTTTCACCCGTGGCTTTATGGGATTCTATGATATATTGCACTACAATCTTCACTATATTATTGGCTTTGTCATTATCCTGGTAGTGTTTGCAAAGCTCTTTTCCAGGACCAAAAAAGGCCACTATTTATTCAGCAAACTTTCCCTGTCCATGCCTATGTTCGGAAACATATTGAGTCAGGCATTCGTTGCAACGTTTTGCAGAACGACGTCAACTTTGCTTTCTTCCGGCGTTTCAGTACTCGAGGCATTTACTATTCTCACGGGGATGACCGATAACGATATCATCAAGACGGCCATCATCCGGACCAGAGAAAATATTGTCGGCGGTTCGAACATCTCATTAAGTATGAGTTCGGCCGGCTTTTTCCCGAATATGGTTGTAAAAATGATACAGGTCGGAGAAGAAAGTGGTTCAATGTCCGAAGTGCTCGAAAAGACCAGCGAGCATTATGAACGCAAGATCGATGCTACTGTCACCATGTTGTTGAGTCTTCTTGAGCCGATTATGATTATATCGGTCGGGGCGATCGTATCGGTTGTCGTGATTGCACTGTATTTGCCGATTTTCACAATGTCGGACCTATAGGGGGGAACATAAGTCATTGTTGATTTTCAGATGGTGAACCGGAAATTTCGAATCGAAAGTGAAGTCGTTTATTGATTTAGCCGAATGGGATAAAGACCAGGTAACGCACTTGGCGCCCAAACTTTTTTCAAACTTTTATTTGGAGAGATGAAAATGAAAAGCAGAAAAGGTTTTACATTAGTGGAGCTGATGGTGGTGATCCTCATCGTCGGCATCCTGGCCGCGGTTGCAATTCCGCTGATGCAGGGCCGCATCGACAAGGCCAAATGGTCGGAAGCAAACGCCACGGCGGGCACTATCCGTACGGCGGTTCGGGCTTACTCCGCCGAGACAAGCGTGGCAACGGCTATAGCAAACTGTGTCGGTAAGGCTCTTGATGATGCAACCACACAGGGACTATTGGGCTTTAGCGCCACCGACTGCGAAGGCACCTATTTCGCAAGCGGGGATTATTCGATTACCGCCATCAATGCTAATGGCATGGCCGAAGTAACGGTTGCGAATGGCAGTAAAGCAGGTGCGCCGACCAATGGCCCATATATACTTCACACTGATGGCACCTGGAGCCCGTAAGAATGAATACCACTTAGACGGGAGTTGGAAGCCTTTGTGGCAAGCCGGCATCCTGGAAAGTTGATTTCTCCCTTATATTTGTTATATAGGACGTTAAAGGGCAAAAAAGCGGGTGCGGAGGAACGCTGGGCAACACAGGTTAGCTACGGTACTGACTTCAGTTAAATCATGGTGGCTATGGTCGTTACGACCATAGCCACTTTCGAAATAAAAAGCACCTGCGCTTCCAGGATAGAAAAGCAATTTTGTTTCGAAAACAATTTTCCGTTCAGACTCCAATTTGCCTCAAAGATACGGCGGAATAAATACCAGATAAAAAGCAGCAACCTTGCGTTCTCGCGCTGAATCAAGTCTCAGCCGGCATGATTGATCCGGGACTAAAAGGGGTTTTTCTAAAGTAAATAATTATTTTTTTGTTTAGATGGTTTTTTGTTGTATATTTTAATTAGTATAAGTCAAGAAAAAGGGAGGGGTTTTTCGCAGTTCAGTCTCTTAGTTTGGATTTATTACGGCGACGCAATCACCGCTTGATTACCAGGAATTCCGGAGCATGGAAGTCCTGTCGTTTGGAAAACTACGGAGAGAAAGGATGTAGATGATGACTATTAAGCAGCACAAATTTGCTTAGATGTTTTGGTGTAATCAAAGGACGGAAAAATGCCACAAAAAGTGCTAAAAAGGAAATGTCGACTTAAGGTTCAAAAGTCACAAAAGGGAATGGGCCTTGTTGAAGTGATGTTGGCCATATCAATTTTAGTAATTATCGTGTTTGGAGGCTCTTCTCTCTTTGCCTATAGCGCAGGCCAAATCAGCGAGAGCAAATATTCCCGGGTAGCTGTCCAATTGGCTAACCAAAAGTTGGAACAGTTAAGAGCAGACAATAATATCAGTATCGAAATACCGGATGGTGAAACGAAAGTGAATATTCCTTTGGGTGACGTATCTTACGAGCAAACGACAGTGACAGAAGATTTAGGCTCATATAAAAAGGTTGAAGTTACTGTTCGCTGGACGCAGATGGGCAAGCAGCGCAATGTGAACATGGCCACTTTGTATGTAAAAAGATGAATTCAATGAAAGCAAAAAAACAAAAAGGTTTTACACTGATGGAAGTTGTTATTGCGATGGGAATATCCACCATCGTAATTTTAGCTGGGGGTGCGGTCCTGGTTGCGAGTCATACACGGTGGAATAAAGCCTGGGACGATGTGAATCTTCAGAGGGACGCCTCTCATACTATGCTTGAATTGACCCGTTCCATCAGGGCGAGCACTTCCGCGACTGTGGAGGCAAACGGTACAGCCATAAAGATCTATGACAATGACGGAGGCTGGAAAATATTTTCCCTTGGATCAGGAGATGACAATATTCAATGCGAAATTGAGGGACAAAGCCCTCGAACTATTATCGATCGTAATTTGCAAGGTCTTCAATTCAATATAGAAGGCAATAGAGTAACAATAGACCTCAAGTTGAAAAAAGACAATCAACAGATAAATCTTGTCTCAACAGTCCTGATGCGAAATTACGGGAAATAGTAAGATGAAAATGAGAATATTAAAAAGATCAGAGACTGGTTCAGTACTTGTTATAGTGGTAATCATCGGTTGTATTTTTACCATCATAGGTTTCTCCGTGCTCGGGCTGGCGGGATCTGAGAAGTTATTGACTCAAAAGGCTGTTAAGGGAACGAGGGCTTTTCATTTAGCTGAAGCAGGCATAGCGAGATTCGTCGCAAACGGGTACGGCGGAAATTTTGTAGATATTAACGAAACTTCATTAGGAGAAGGAAGTTACTGGGTTGATGTTTATACCGATGTATACCCTGGGTACGCCATTGCAACCGGCAGGGCAGGCAACGAACAGAAAAGGATAAAGGTGGAGATATCCTTTTTGGCTCCTCCTTATGAACATGCAGTATATTCCGGTAATTCCGATGGGGGTGCATCAAATTGGTCGTTTGCGTTAAGGGGGAAAGGTGTCCCTGTACCGGTAGGCTCGGGAGAGGTTGGCGGGAAAGACATAATTAATGGAAATATATATGTTAATGGAGACGTCTTTTTGAATGAAGAAAGTAGTGTTAATCCTGCGCCCCTGCCTAACACCTATGCGCTTGCTGGAGATGTTAGCACTACTGGTCAGACTCAAATCTTGGACCTTGCCACGGTTTCTGGAACAGTTACCCAGGTTGCAGCTCCGGAGCTTCCCAACTTAGTAGGCATGAACTATGCAGTAAATAACACACATAATGTGAGCCAAATCTTTACAGATGCAGGTGTTGCTTCGGGACATCTACCACCGGCCAATGAGTTATACAATATGGTGGTAAAGAATCCTGGGGACAGGGCTGATGAGTGTGCCTCTACCTCAGGGGATGATTATTTCCTGGAGCCGGCAGGCGGCTTTATATCGGGAACCCCAAAAGACGGAGCGACTCCTTTAGGCATGGGGGAAAACAGGGTTTACTACGTAGACGGAGATGTTTGGGTTCACAGCCAAAGCACTTATGGATTTTTGGTTGACGGCAAAGTGACTATTGTGGCGACAGGAGACATCCATATCTCCGACAATATAGAATATGCAGACAGCGATAGCCTGTTGGGCCTGGTGGCTCTGGGCGAATATGACGGTTCAGGCCAGCTTATAAGCGGCGGCAATATCTACTTTGGAGACCCC
>Ga0307425_1001907_pt1 | contig 12114 bp, 9 predicted proteins | sample SalMarWE160330MG_FD_202152 | JGI IMG/M metagenome (GOLD analysis project Ga0307425, IMG submission 202152) | Salt marsh sediment microbial communities from the Plum Island Ecosystem LTER, Massachusetts, United States - WE1603-30 | ecosystem: Environmental > Aquatic > Marine > Intertidal zone >... | reverse complement strand
GGCACCGGATCAACATCCACGGCATGTTCGTCCTGGGGTTCGACGATGACGATTGGGCATCTGTCAAAGAGACAGTCAGGTTCGCCAAGAAATCCCGGCTGTCTACGACCCAGTTCCTCATCCTGACGCCCCTGCCCGGGTCGGAGTTCTATGAAAAGATGTTCTCCGAAAACCGCCTCCGCTTCCATGACTGGGCTCTCTATGACGCCCATCATGTCGTCTTTGAGCCGGCCCGGTTTTCGCTCTTCGACCTGCAAAAAGCCCAGATGTACTGCCACAAAAAGTTTTATTCCTGGAAACAGATGTTTGGAAAGATCCTTGCCGGCCAGTGGCTCAGCGTCGCAATCGCCCATTACGCACGGAAGCTCAACCGGATGTGGACGAAACGCAACCGGACGTTCCTCAGAGTCGTAGCCCTGTTGAAGCCCAAACCGGGCGCCAGGATCTCCGTGGATTATAAGGAGGAGGTCTCCCTCGAGCCCTGATATCGGGCATTCTGACTCATTCCGTAGAGTCGGCAGGGCTCGGCGCCGGCCGTCTCAAATTCCTTCCATTTCGGCCCTAATCCGATGTGTTTCCTGATTGCGGGATTCTGCTATCCTCAAACTTGACATGAGAAATATCGTTTGATATTATTTATTCAAAAGCAGAACAGTAAGCAGTCGGATGGCCAACATTCTCATTATCGATGATGATAAGCTCATTCGCGAGTGGATCGCGAATGTCATCACCCGATTAGGGCATCACCCCGTCTCGACGTCCCTACTTCGGGAGGGGCTCGAGAAAGTCCGATCCGAGCCATTCGACATCGTTTTTCTCGACGTCCAGATGGCCGATGGAAGCGGCTTGGAGATCATGTCTGAGATAAAAACCGCCCGATTTTCCCCTGAAATCATCGTGATCACCGGGCTGGGCGATCCTGATGAGGCCGAACTCGCCATCAAAAACGGTGCCTGGGATTATTTGGAAAAGCCGGCCTCGTTCGAAGCCATCAAACTTCCGATTCTCAGGGCTCTGGAATATCGAGCGGAAAGAGAACAGGGGAAGCCGTCGATGGTTTTGAGAAGAAACGGCCTTGTCGGAGATTCGCAAAAGATCAACTCTTGTCTCGAACTTCTGGCACAGGCTGCCGGCAGCGACGTCAATGTTCTCATCACCGGCGAAACCGGAACCGGGAAAGAGCTTTTTGCAAAGATTGTCCATGCGAACAGCTCTCGGGCTAAAAGAAATTTTGTGGTCGTTGATTGCACGGCACTTCCCGAGACGCTAGTTGAAAGCGTTCTTTTTGGGCACGCGCGGGGAGCTTTCACCGGAGCCGATCGAAGCGAGGCGGGGTTGATCAGGCAAGCCAATGGAGGAACTCTTTTTTTAGATGAGATCGGAGAGCTGCCGTTTTCGATTCAAAAACGATTCCTCAGGGTCATTCAAGAGCACCGCTTCCGTCCCGTCGGAGGACATCAAGAAATCGAGAGCGATTTCAGGCTTGTGGCGGCGACAAACCGAGACTTGGAAAACATGGTCCGGGAGGGAGGATTCCGGGAAGATCTGTTCTTCCGGCTCCGGACTCTTATTATTGAATTGCCCCCCTTGAGAGAACTTCACGAAGACATCAAAAAATTGACGGTCTTTTATATAAACGACTTGTGCGAGCGGTTTGGAATAGCACAAAAAGAAGCTTCTCCTGAATTTTGGGATATCGTGACCGAATATAAATGGCCCGGCAATGTTAGAGAATTGATTCAGTCTCTGGAGAAAGCTTTGCTAGCGGCAAAAGATGAACCCGTCCTGTTTCCCAAACACCTTCCGACACATATCCGCATTCAGGTGACACGAAACTCTTTTTCGCAGAAGCCGGCGAGTCAGGGTAAGCGGGAAATACGCTCGAGCGTTTCTAAAGAGCATCGTCAATTGAAAGAAATTCGGAAAGTCGCAGTTTCTGAAGCGGAACGACAGTATCTGAAGGACCTGATCTCTTATGTGGACGGAGATATCAACGAAGCTTGCCGGATTTCCGGCTTGTCTCGCTCGAGATTCTATACACTTCTCAGAAAATATCGACCTGCTGATAGGTTCTGGCCGGAATAAGGCCGGTCATGGCCTTTTCTTTACCCTCTTCTCGTCATCCCACTCTTTGTATTTCCTGTCAAACTTTTCTCGGAGTTTGTACTTGCAGATCTTGGCCGATCCCGTTTTAGGCAGGCGATCTGTGAAGATCACTTTTTTGGGAGCCTTAAAAGACGCTATCCGCTCTTTGCAAAACGATAGGAGCTCTTCTTCGTGAATATTCTTACCTTCCTTTAAGACCACCACAGCCGTGACTTTTTCCCCCCAGATTGGGTTCGGTAAGCCGATGACGGCTGCCTCGAGGATGCCGGGATGCGCGTACAACACATCGTCGACTTCGACGGAGTAGATGTTCTCTCCTCCGCTGATGATCACATCGTCTTTTCGGTCCACGATCGTGATATAACCTGAAGGATCGACAACAGCAAGATCTCTCGTGCCCAGCCAGCCATTTACGATGCGCTGTGATGTTTCCTCGGGCATTTGCCAGTAGCCGGGTGTGATTGTGTCGCCTTTGGCTAAAATCTCTCCGACCTCTTGTCCATCAGAACTCACCTCTGTGCCATCCTCTCTCACCACTTTGAGATCCACACCGTAAAAAGGCCGGCCTGTTGAGACCATATATTTTAATCTCTCTTCGAAGGGGAGCTCTTTCATTTTGTCCTGAAGGATGGACATCGTGAGAAAGGGGCTTGTCTCTGTAAGTCCGTACGTCTGAATATAATCGCAGCCAAACACATCGATCACCTGTCTCACCACTTCTTTGGCAATCGGAGCTCCTCCGCTGAGAATTACTCTGAGAGACGAAAAATTATAGTTTCTGATGCCCGGGCTTTTTACCAGAATATTCAGCATCGTGGGGATAAAATTGCTCAATGTTACGCTGTGCTCTTCGATGGCGTCGAGGACACATTCGGGATCGAAGCCGGGGACCATCACATGTGTGCCTCCCGCTTGGGTGATGGCCCACACAGCCCAGGCGTCGGCCAGATGAAACATGGGGGAAACGTGAAGCCATCTGTCTTCGGGAGATAGTCCCAGTTCCTTCACGGCGCTTTTGGCATGAATCCTGTTATTCTGATGTGTCAGGATAACCCCTTTGGGTTTTCCTGTGGTTCCGCTCGTGTAGTAGAGCTGTGCGATGTCAGGATCTCGGACAACATCTTTGTTTTCCCCATCGTTTGGTGCTTTTTCAAACTCTTCCGCCAATGCCCTCCCCAGCAGAGACTCATAATCCAGGTTTCTTTTGTCGGGTTTGAGGATGGAGTCAGAATTCCCGTTGGAGGCCAAATCCGATTCAGCAGGAGATCGAGTGAAGATGATTCTCTCAAGATGGGGAAGGACATCTACACTCTTGAGAAGAGGCGGCACGAGGTCCACCTGTGTGATGAGGAACTTGGCTTGAGAGTTGTCCAGAATATAAATGAAATCCTCGGCAGAGAGCCGGTAATTCATGGGGACAAGGACGGCTCCGATCTTGGCAGTGGCAAAGTAGACTTCCAGAAACCGATGGCAGTTTTTATGGAGGATCGCTATCTTTTCGTTTTTTTGGATACCGAGAGAGCGCAGGCCATTCGCAAGCCGGTCGATCCTGTTCTTGAGCTCCTCATAGCTGAGGCGCGTATCCCCGCAGATCACGGCCAACTTGTCCGGATACGCTCTGGCTGTTTCGCGAAGCAAATCGTAGAGCAATCTCTCCCTCAAAGCGAATACATTTTTTTTAAGAGCATAATTTTAAGCCCAATCCGGCTCGATTTATTTTGGTTCTGACGGGATCGATCCGGCAAAACGCAGCCGGGGCTGTCGTCCCTCAAACGCATAAAAAGCCATTCGTATCTCTGTTGTCCTGAACGAATCAAGCTTTTATTTTTGTGCGCTCCAGAATTTGGGCAGCGTTCCCGTAGAGAATTTTCTCTATGGCTTTGTCCGAAAGCGGAAGATTGCTTATGGCTTCGATATTCTGCCCGATTGTCTGAATTCCGGGCCAATCGGACCCATAGACAACTTTATAGATGTTCTTTTCCAAATCCGGAAAATATTTCAGCAGATTTTTCGGGGGTAACCCCGAAATTTCCAAATAAAGATTCGGGTGGAGCTTGGAGAGAAAAAAAGCCCTCTCATACCACAGTCCTCTCCCACAGTGTGCCATGAGGATTGGAAGCTCGGGGAAATCTGTCGCCACATCGTCGAGATGAATAGGATCGGCATATTTGATCTTCGATCCCTTGAAGATGGATGACCCTGTGTGCACAAGAACGGGCAATCGATAGTCTTGGGCGATCGCGTACACCGGATAGAGAGCGCTGTCATTGGGATAGAAGAAACTGTATGAGGGATAGAGCTTAATTCCTCGAGCCCCCATCCGGATGTATTTCTGAAAGTCTTTGCCTGGGTCTTTGCTTAAAGAAGGGTTGATGGTGCAAAAAGGGACAAAGACATCAAAGCCCTGGCAGAATTCGAAAACATATTCATTAGGGACAACTCCTGTTATATTGGGATTGATCTCTGGAAGGATAACAGCCTTTGTGATGTTGTGGCTTTTAAGGTAGGCCGCGAATTTCTCTGGAACGATCATCTCCTCATAACGTTTATAAAAATCCGATTGAGCCGCCTCTCCGAACTGTCTGACCCAGTCCTCCCAGTGCTCCTTGAGCCCGACATGAACATGAAAATCGATGACTTTCACCTTATTCATTTGTTTCACGCCTCGTTCCTCTTTAATTCACCAGACAAGATAATTTTACTTTAATAGGGTTATGATAACCAAGATTGGCTGCCATAACATGGAAACAAATATCCAGGACCAGATCCTTTTTTAGACCAGGCATTTCTCCAGCTGATCTTTGATGCGGCCCTCGGTTTTAAAGAATTTCCCCCTGGCCTCGGCAATAACCGTGCCATCCTCTTTGAACACTTTCCCTTCAGTGAGGATCAGCCTGCCCCGTTCTCCTGTGATCTCACCTTCGATGACAAGTTTTTCTCCGATGATCGCGGGTTTCTTGAACTTCACCTCAATCTGAGACGTGACGGTGAGGATCTCTTGGGCGAGGATAGACTTGATCATCACTTCATCGAGGAGTGTCGAGAGTATCCCCCCGTGCAAAATGTTTTTGTAGCCTTCATAGTTTCTAGTAGGAATAAACTCTGCCCTAGCTTTTCCATCTGCATAATAAAAATCAAGCTTTAGACCGATGTCGTTTTTATCCCCGCAGACAAAACAGTGGCTGTATCGCTGGATCGCCTTCATTTTTACAGAATCCTCTGTTGATGTTCTAATGCGCGGACAACTTTTGTCAGTGATTCAAGAAAGGGCGTCGGCGTGGCTGTTTTTTTCCCATAGTCGATGATAGGTTGAAAAATGTACTCAATGGGATTGCCAGCTTCAAGGTCGAGGGAGGTCGAGGGTTTATGGTGTCCGGCTTTAGCCAGATAAGAAAGGGCATTTTCGAGGAAATTCTCTTCGTATTCGTACCCCAAATTCCTTGCCACCTGGATGGATTCAGCGAGGATCTTTTCACAGAGAAAACGCGTTTCCTCAAGCCCCATGGCTTCCTTCATGGTGAGCCCTGTACTGGCGCACACGGGCATCAGTCCGGCGTTGAGGATGGTCTTTTTCCATTCATATTTTTTAATATCGGGAACACAATCGGTTTCCAGTCCCGCTCCAGTGATAACTCCCGCGATCTCCTCGGCAAGGGGTTCAAGTTTCTCGGAAAGTGCTCCGAGATAGTTGGGCCTGTTAAAAAAAGACATCCTTACCGTGCCGGGCTCGTCGATCATACCGGCATAGTTGATGACGAATCGGAACACATTATTTTTGCCAAACACTTCAGCCACCCTGTCTTCGTTGTCGATGCCGTTCTGGACGACAAGAAATTTTTGTCCTTTTTTAGCGAACAGCTTTATTTCCTCCAGCAGAGCTTCGAGAAAGTTGAACTTGACAGCGATGAAGATCCAGTCGGGATGGAAGCGTTCGAGACTTGCGGCGAAATAGCCAGTGCCTTTAAGGCGAATGTTGAAATTATAACCGACGCCTGTGACGGTGATCCCTCCTGCTTCTATAGCTGCGATCAATTCTTGTTTGATGTCCACAAGAAAGACATCCTCCCCGTTCCGTGCCAGATAAGCGGCCATGATGCTTCCCACTGGACCTGCTCCGATTATTCCAATCTTTCGGTTTGGCATATTCTCTCCCACATAAATATTTTGGCGCGGGTATTATAAAAAACCACAGGATTCTTGTCAAAATCATTGGTCTGAATTATTCATAAATTATGCCGACACTATTATCTGTCTATTTTTAATTTGTGACGTTTACAATGAACTTGCTGAAGTAGAACATCAGACACAGATTCCATTTATATTTCTCATTTTATGTCGGCATTCTTTACCCTTCGGGCGAGCCGATCTCACTACAAAGCCTACGTTGTAGTCCACTCGCGGCAGTTTACTACAGCTTCGTGGACCACTGCCTCGTCTTTGCAGCAATCTCGATTCGTGAATAATTCAGGCTCAGAGTTGAGTGGTGTTGACTAAAAGCGCGAGAGCGCGTATCTTATGGCGTAATTCTCGATTACGGCAAGTGACATATCCAAGGTCTAAATTTTTTTTCCGAGGAATAAAATGGAACAGGAAATATTGCTGGGTGATGAGGCTGTTGCATTGGGTGCGATCCACGGTGGCCTTTCAGGCGGGTATTCCTACCCGGGAACTCCGGCTTCTGAGATCATGGAGTACTTGATCAGAGCCGCACAGAAGAGCCAGGCCTTCAGGGCCTCCTGGTCGGTCAATGAAAAGGTCGCCTTAGAGGAGGCCCTCGGCGTATCTTACGCGGGCAAACGCGCTCTTGTATCCATGAAACATGTGGGACTGAACGTTGCCGCCGACCCCTTTATGAACGCCGCCATCACTGGGGCAAATGGAGGCCTTGTGGTTGTTGTGGCCGATGACCCGGGTATGCACAGTTCTCAGAATGAGCAGGACAGCCGCTACTACGCCCAATTCAGTCAGATCTTCTGTTTTGAACCTTCGAATCATCAGGAGGCTTATGATATGACCCGGGAGGCATTCGATGTTTCTGAGCGACTGGGACTTCCGGTGATGATCAGGATGGTCACCCGGCTCGCCCACAGCCGGTCCCGGGTTCAGATAAAAACTCCAAAGGCGCAGAATTCGCTCCATTATGGAGACGGCAAGGATTGGACTCTTCTGCCTGTCAACGCGCGGAGGCGTTTCAAGCTTCTCACGGAAAAACAGAAAGAGCTCATCCGGGAATCGGACGCCTCAGAGTTTAACTCTCTTCACCTCAATAGAAAAAACACCGAACTCGGCGTTATTTCATCAGGCATCGCCTACAACTATGTTCTTGAAAATTTCCAAAAGAACGAAGAACGTCCGTCTCTGCTCAAGGTGACGACTTACCCTCTTCCGGAAGGTTTAATTGCCAAACTTGTAGACCATGTAGAGACGATCTTGGTTGTGGAAGAAGGATATCCATTCATTGAGAGAAACCTTCGCGGCATGTTTGGGTTGTGTGAGAAAGAGGTGCGGGGAAAACTGAGCGGACATCTTCCCATGACAGGAGAACTTTCGCCAGAAGTCGTCCGGCATGGATTGGAAATGGAACCTCTTTCAAGGAGACACATCAGCGATTTTCCCCTGGCGGGAAGACCTCCCCAGCTCTGTCAAGGCTGCGGTCATCGGGATGCATACGACGCTCTGAACAGAGCTCTGGTTTCTTATCCCGAGTCGAATGTCTTCAGCGATATTGGGTGCTACACGCTCGGAGCGCTGCCTCCATACAATGCCATCCAGAGCTGTGTCTGCATGGGCGCAAGCGTGAGCATGGCCAAAGGGGGTGCAGAAGCTGGCGTACATCCTGCGGTGGCGGTTATCGGCGACTCGACGTTCGCTCATTCCGGACTCACTCCGCTCCTCGATGCGGCTGCAGTGGACACGGATATGACGGTCATCATTCTGGATAACGCCACAGTTGCTATGACCGGCGGGCAGCCGTCGTATGCATCAGGCGAGAAGTTGATCCGCATCATCGAGGGATTGGGAGTCAGCAAAGACCACATCCGCACCATCATTCCTCTTCCCAAAAACCTGGAAACAAACATCCAGGTCATCAAAGAAGAGCTTGACCATAAGGGATTGTCTGTGGTCATCGCTGCGCGGGAGTGTGTTCAGCAGGCACGGAAAAAGAGAGGGAGTTGAAGCCATGAAACAGGACATCATTCTTGCTGGTGTTGGAGGACAGGGGATCCTGTCCATCGCCCATGTCATCGACAATGCGGCTCTTAAGGAAGGTCTCAACTTTAAACAGGCCGAGGTTCACGGGATGGCCCAAAGGGGCGGAGCCGTCCAGTCGCATCTTCGTCTTTCGAGTGAGCCCATATTCAGCGATCTCATCCCCAAAGGGAGTGCGGATATGATCTTGAGTGTAGAACCTCTGGAATCCTTGCGCTATTTTGATTATCTAGATCCTGAAGGGATCGTGGTAACGAGCAGCTCTCCGTTTGTGAATATTCCGAATTACCCCGAGATCGACGAGGTTTTATCCCAAGTTTTGAGCGTTCCCAAAAACATTATCGTCGATTCGGCAGCATTAGCGCAGGAGGCGGGATTTTCGCGTGCCCAGAACATGGTCATGCTGGGAGCCGCATCACCCCATCTCATCCTCAAAGAGGAGAATCTGAAGGAGTTCATCCGTGCACTCTTCCAGGCGCGGGGCGACAAGGTTGTGGACATCAACCTCAAAGCCTTCGATCTCGGACGTGACGCCTCTTCTAAAAAAAGGTGACAGTCCCCTTTTTTGATGTTGGACCGAGGGGTGGGATTGGTTTATCATGTTCACCTAGAGAACAAGAGGAGAATTCAATATGGACATCGATTTTAGGCGGATCAATGCCATCTTCCATACCGCAGAAAAGGAGGGACGAAATTTCCTCCTAGAGCACGAAGTCTACCGGATCCTTGACATTGCGGGTATAAAGACACCGAAGTGTGTTTTTGTGAGGAAAGGGGAAGAAGTAAAAGCGGAAGAGCTGAAAATATTCGAGGGCGATTCCCTGGTCCTCAAGATCATCGCACCCATCATCGTACACAAGACTGATGTCGGCGGGATCCGGTTTGTTGAAAAGGATGCCCGGGAGGCCACTCAAGCCTGTGAATCGATGTTGAAAACTGTCCCAGCCAAATTTTATGAATGGATTCGCAGTTTCCCAGAAGCGGATAAAAAAAGGTCCTGGACGGTCAAAGAAATCGAGAAACAAATTTTGGGATTCCTGTTGTGTGAGAAAATCGATTATGACAAGACTGGTTTCGGAACCGAACTCCTGATGGGTCTGCGGAATTCCAGAGATTTCGGGCCTGTCGCCACGATGGGTGTGGGCGGCGTGGAGATTGAATATTTGAGTGAACGAATCAAGGAGGGGAAGGCCGTTTCCATAGGGTCTCCGCATATCCTTTACAAAGAAGATATTCATCGCATCCTCGAGCCTCTCGCTGTTTATGACAAGCTAGTGGGGAATGTGCGGGGGACTGAGGCATTGATATCCAAGGATGAGCTTGTGGAAACCTATTATCGGTTCCTTAAGCTGGGGGCATATTATTCGCCGTACAAGCTCGATCATCCCTTTGTGATCGAAGAAGCGGAGGTCAATCCTTTTGTTGTCCGGGATAAAAAGTTAATCGCCCTGGACGGCATGTGTCGGTTTTCCAGGAGCCATGCAACTCCTCGAACACAACGTTATGAGAACCTGAAATATCTGCTTAAACCTAAGACCATCGGGATTATTGGCGTCTCCGAAAAAATGAATGTGGGTCACATCATCCTGAACAACATCCTCAGAGGAGGGTTTTACAACTGGAATGTGTTTGTCGTGAAATCAAACGCCACAGAGATTGAAGGCTGCACTTGTGTTCCCTCGATCTCTGAACTTCCCAAGGCCGTGGATTTGTTTGTCATTGCTGTGTCCGCTGATCAGACCTATGAGGTGATCAAGGAGCTCATCGCCCACGAAAAAGCGCGCTCGGCGATCATCATTGCGGGGGGTATCGGCGAAAAAAAAGGAACACAATCACTGGAAGAGGAGATCAAAAAACTCCTCAACAAAGGTCTCCAAGAGAAGGTGCTCACTCCGGTCGTTAACGGCGGCAACTGTTTGGGGATATACTCCAAACCGGGAAAGTATGACACGACGTTTGTGCCCGATTACAAACTGCCGCGGACGACAGGCCGAAAGACCAACCTCGTCTACCTGAGCCAGAGCGGTGCGTTCATGATCTCCCGGATGAGCAAACTTCCGAATATCGAGCCGCTCTATGCCGTATCGATCGGCAACCAGATCGATGTCACGGTGTCTGACTATCTAAGCTACTTCAAGGATGATGACGAAGCCAAAGTTTTTGGCGTGTATGTGGAGGGTTTTATGCCTGCCGATGGTCTTGCCTGTGCCCAGGCGGCCTGCCAGATCGTCAGGCAGGAGGGGAAGATGATCGTCATATACAAAGCAGGCCGCACTCCCGAGGGAAGAGAGGCCACGGCCAGCCACACAGCTTCTGTTGCAGGGGACTACAGCGTTTCCAAGGCCATCCTCGAAGAGGCAGGTGCGATCGTTGCAGACAGCATCTTCGATTTTGAGAATTATGTGAAAAACCTTTCCTTTTTGGCACACAAGGAGATTCGGGGGAACCGCATCGCCATCATCAGCAATGCAGGTTTTGAATGCGTGACCATGGCCGACAATCTCAAGAATGATCAGGAGTTTCAACTGGCAAAGCTCTCTCGAATGACGGAGAAGAAAATCACTCAGATTCTGGAGACTCAGGGCATCACCAGGCTCCAAGACATCAACAACCCTCTAGATACAACTCCTGTGGCCAATGATGCTGTGTTTGCCGATTGTGTGTTGGCGATGCTGGAGGACGAGAATGTGGATTGTGCCATTGTATCTCCTGTACCCATGACTCCCTCCATGCAGACGCTGATACCAGGCCGGTTCCACGAGGAAAATGTCTACCATCCTAACAGCATTGCGATGAGACTGATCGATGTCTTCCATAAAACAGACAAGCCGTTTGTTGTGAACCTCGACGCCGGCGACATCTTTAAGCCGATGATCGATTGTTTGGAGCAGGCAGGGGTGCCGACATTCCGACGCTCGGATGTGGCGGTAAAATTTTTAAGGAAATACATCAACAACCGCTTGAAGATCCGTGCCCAATACGAAGACATAAAAAGGGGACAGTCCTCTTTTTCCAGAGGTGAACGGAAAAGGTGACAGTCCCCTTTTTTCGAAAGTACTAACGTAATGTAAGATCAACTCCCCGAGCTGACTGTTCCGGGAAACTCGGGTCCATTGCCCGAATTAAGCTATAATAATTACCTGTCTTATTTTGAGTATACTTAATTATACTTTAATATTCTAAAAATGTCCATTTCACTCGAATTCTCACCTAATGTGACGTCAGAAGAATAATGTCGAGCGGATGGGAAAGAAAGGACTCAAATGTGATATAATTTCGTTTTTATCTAAGAAGGAGCTATCGAATGGACTCGACGGAGAGAGAAAACCTGGAGAAAATTTTCGCGAAACATGGATATTCCGATTTCCGATGGATCGATCCCAAAGAAATTGTCGTTTCCCAGTGGGTGCGCATGAAGTGCATGTTTGGTTGCGATGAGTACGGGAAAACAGCGACATGTCCGCCGAATGTCCCTTCTGTCCCCGATTGTGAACTCTTCTTCCGAGATTATAGGGAAGCTGTTATTTTCCATTTTGAAAAAAGCGTTGATACACCCGAGGATCGTTGGGATTGGACACGAAATCTCAATCGAAAACTAATCGAGCTCGAAAGGGAGGTCTTTTGTTCCGGGTATGAAAAGACCTTTTTGCTCTTTTTGGACAGCTGTAATTTCTGTAAAAACTGCTCCGGGTTGAGGACGAAATGTAAAGAGCCCGAGCAGGCCCGCCCCACTCCTGAAGCGCTGGCTATGGATGTCTTTACGACTGTCCATAAGGTGGGCTATTCGATCAATGTGCT